>JACLAD010010941.1_pt1 | contig 10909 bp, 13 predicted proteins | sample 8027901 | NCBI WGS metagenome assembly JACLAD01 (sample SAMN15725071, study PRJNA655200) | protist metagenome | isolation source: fluorescence activated cell sorting (FACS) single amplified genomes of... | place: Spain: Blaines Bay Microbial Observatory, Mediterranean Sea | collected 2016-07-05
CGAAACCCGGCCCCGAATGACGATCCGGACCAAACAACCGTGGTCGCTACTCCAAGGTGCGACCTAAAAGATAAGAAAATCAAGCATTGGGATCGAATGTCTGCCAATTTTGATGCAAAATCATGTTTTTCAGATTTATTTATTTTCGCAAGTTTTGATGTTTTTCAATTTTTCAAAAATCGTATTTTTTTGTAAAGCAGAGAGCCTCAACATTCGACAAATAAAAATTACCAAAAATGACATAGTGAAGCAGGAAACAAACGATAAAGAAACGTAAATGATGTAATTTGGTTTAAAGTAAAAATGTCAAAATGATTTTTTATCAATTCCAGGTACAGTATGACGTTTGACAAATCGCGAAATTCGTTCGTCTCCGAAACCGACGACGTGGAGCTTCTGTTTAACCCACCGGGGACAATTGAAGAACAGAGTGAAAATGAATCGTCAAGTGATGACGACATCCCGGTGCCGATACCCATGCCGCAGTTTCATGCAGATCCACCGAAAAGTAATGTCGTTACTGCACCCCCAGAAAAAGAGATCAGCAGCGAGGCAGTACCGGTGCCGATGCCGACTCCTGCTACCATGGTTCCAATGCCGAAACTGTCGGAGGAGAGTGGGCCGAGGGACAGCAATAGCAGCACCCCGTCGGTTGCCGAGATTGTTGAAGAAAAGGTCCCGGAAGGGATTTTATGATTTTTGGCAAGCGAGTTGGTCTGTTCCAATGTCTCTCAATTTCAATTTTTTATTTCATTTAGGTGCCGAAGGTAGCAACTCTTGGCCTGCCCAAGCATTTGAACCAGAAAACAGCTTTCAATCGCAAAAGCACGATGATCACCAGCAGCGCGCAGATCACCACAAGCGCCAAGAAATATTACAGCAATCCTTTGCCCGGTGAGGAAGAGCAACTTGAGCAATTCTTTGCGCAGCAGGGCAGAAAAAGTAAATCCTTTGGTGGTGGGATTGCTGATCAGGTAGTGGCGGAGAAACCAGCTCTCAAAAAGCAACTGAGCACCGGTGACGAAAGTCGCAGCAGTACCTAACCAATCGCAATGATGCCAACGATCCAAAAATATTTTCGTTCGGTTTTCATGTTTTTTTTGGCTCCAAAATTTATTTTCTCTTATTATACCAATTGTTTTTTGAGGTAATGAATCGGTTGTGATGAGCTTCCTGCACGGAGTTTCAAAGGATGAGACGCAAAGGCAAAGTTTAGCTAGATTTTCCGTCTTAAACATACCTACCTTCTCTGTAGGCGAGCCTAGCACAGACAATGATACATCGTTTGAAAAGCCTAAATTTCATTCGGATCCTGGCAACACCGACACAACTTCGTACACAACCACAAGTTGCGGGTCTGACGACAACAATACAAACCTCTCGAGGGAGGCGCAAACACTGAAGCAGCAACGGAAGGTTTTGGAAGAGCTTCGACATGAGAAAGATTTGCTCGAGCGCGAGCTCGAGCGCAAAGAGATCGAAACTGCTGGCGAAATTGGCCAGCACAAAGTAATAATCGAACAAATGGATGTGGAAATCTCATCTATGAAAAAGAGCCAGGCTGAACTACAAATGAAAAGTGCTCAATTCGATGTCGAACGTCAAAATTTCAAAAGGACAATAACGGAATTAGAGCAGGCTCGGGAAGAACACAAAAACAAGCTATCCCAAGAGACCGAAAAGAGTCAACACTTGCAAGACCAACTTGAAGAGGAAAGGAAGCGGGTCCGCGAAGTTGAATCATCTATCAGCAACAAACCTGACGGAAGCGAAGAAATTGCCCGCCTCCAAAGCGTCATTGATGATTTGAAACAACGATTAGAATCCAGCGAGAGCGTCGCTGTCACTGATACAGCACAGGAAGATCAAATTTCTGAAAAGGACCAGACGATTAAATCGTTGCGGTTGGAAAACAAGGAAATCGTGGTTAAACTTTCCGAGAAACAGCAGACCATTGGGGCTCTCAAGAAGAAGATCGAGCTGCTGATTACAACTGATGAATTCGATGCCGAACGTCAAAATTTAAAAAGGACTATTACAGAACTAGAAAGCGCTCGGGATGACCTCGAAAACAAGATTTCCCAAGAGGTCGAGAAGAGCCAACAATTCGATGTCGAACGTCAAAATTTTGAGAGCACCATAAAAGAACTAGAAAGCGCTCGGGAGGACATCGAAAACAAGATTTCCCAAGAGACCGAGAAGAGTCAAGCTGACTTCGATATCGAACGTCAAAATTTTAAGAGCACCATCAACGAATTGGAAAAGGCCCAGCAAGACAACAAAAACAAGCTATCCCAAGAGACCGAGAAGAATCGAACGCTGCAAGACCAACTTGACAAAAAAACGGAGCAGGTCCTCGAGCTTGAATCGTCCAGTAATAAACCCGACGGAAGCGAAGAAATTGCCCGCCTCCAAAGCGTCATTGATGATTTGAAACAACGATTAGAATCTAATGTCACTGATACCGCACAGGAAGATCAAATCGGTGAAAGAGACCAGACCATCAAATCGCTACGGCTCGAAAACAAGGAAATCGTGGTTAAACTTTCCGAGAAGCAGCAGACTATTCATGCACTCAAAAAGAAGATCGAGCTGTTAATCACAAGTGATGAATTCGATGCCGAACGTCAAAATTTGAAGAGCACCATAAAAGAATTGGAAAGAATTCGGGAAGACCTCGAAAACAAGCTATCTCAAGAGACCAAAAACAACCAGCAGCTTCAAGACCAATTGGATTTGGAAATCTCATCTATGAAAAAGAGCCAGGCTGAATTGCGCATGAAAACTGATGAATTCGATGCTGAACGTCAAAATTTGCAGAGCACCATTAAAGAATTGGAAATATCTCGGGAAGACCTCGAAAACAAGCTATCCCAAGAGACCGAGAAGAGCCGACAATTCGATGTCGAACATCAAAATTTGAAGAGGACCATAAACGAATTGGAAAAGGCTCAGCAAGACAACGAAAACAAGCTATCCCAAGAGACCGAAAAGAGTCAACAGTTGCAAGACCAACTTGACAAAAGTCCGGAATTCGATGCCGAACGTCAAAATTTCAAGAGGACAATCGCTGAACTAGAGCAGGCTCGGGAAGACCTCGAAGACAAGATTTCCGAAGAGGTCGAGAAGAGTCAAAAATTCGATGTTGAACGTCAAACTTTGAAGAGAACCATTACAGAATTAGAAAGCGCTCGGGAAGACCTCGAAAACAAGATTTCCCAAGAGGTCGAGAAGAGTCAACAATTCGATGTCGAACGTCAAAAACTCAAGAGGGCAGTAACAGAACTGGAAAAGACTCAGGAAGAATACGAAAACAAGATTTCCCAAGAGGTCGAGAAGAGTCAAGCTGACTTCGATGTCGAACGTCAAAATTTTGAGAGCACCATAAAAGATTTGGAAAAGACTCGGGAAGAATACGAAAACAAACTATCCCAAGAGACGGAAAAGAGTCAACAGCTTCGAGTGAAAACGGATCAATTCGATATCGAACGTCAAAATTTGAAGAGGGCAGTAAAAGAATTGGAAAAGGCTCGGGAAGAACACGAAAACAAGCTATCCAAAGAAACCAAAAAGAGTCAACAGCTGCAAGACCAACTTGAAGAGGAAAGGAAGCGGGTCCGCGAGCTTGAATCATCCTGTAATAACCCCGACAAAAACAAAGAAATTGACCGTCTCGAAAGCATCATCGATGATTTGAGCCAACGGTTAGAATTTTACGAAAGCGTCACCGTCACCTCGTTGGAAGATCAAATCGGTGAAAAGGACCAGACCATCAAATCATTGCGGTTGGAAAACAAGGAAATCGTGGTTAAACTCTCGAAGAACCAGCAGATCATCGGGGGGTTGAAAAAGGAGAATAAGCTGCTCTCAAAGAAACTCTTCCGCGAGGATGAAGAACAACATACGGAGCTTCTGGATAAACTCGCAACCGTGGCTGATCAACGGCATGCAGAAAGTAAGATTGATCAAAACCAGCAGATCGAGGAGAAGAAGGAAGTTAGACCACGTGCAACGATTAGCAATGCTTCAAGGCAAACTATTTCAAGGCAAAGCATCAGCGATGTCTCGAGGCAATCGCTGTTCTTCTCGTCGATCTGTTTTCAATTTTCTGTTTGATTACTATTTTCAAACAGAGTGAGTGTCAATTAAAGGTAATTGAATGCCCACACAATTTTCAAATTAATCGCTGCTAAACGACCAATTTTCCCTGTAGGTCTATAGCCTCGATCCATTTTGTTCATTATTATCCTGCACACTGTAATTAATATGAATTGAGAGGAATATAAGTATATTAACATTTAAGAGAGCGAATAATAATTATTCAACAAATTGAAAAGATATCATTCAATATGTTGCCATTCTCGATGTAAATCACATATATATAACTCAATATTTATTATAACAATAATTATCAAAAATTATAACAAATCCTCACGAGCACACCATCGTAATAAGTTAGAGTAGATTTCCTTCTCCACAATTGGGTGAGAATTTCCCTTATTATACTACTAAACAACTCGTGCCTCGTCATGAAAGTTGAGGAGAATTAATCATTATATATGTACTATACACTACCATGCGCCTTTTTGGCAATTGTTCGAAAAGACTGGGAACGCTCTCGAAGGCGCAGTGCATGACCAAGTGGTTTTAGATGGAAAACCAGGTAATCAATATCATTTAATTGAATGAAAAAATGGTAGATGTCGCTTTTGTTTTTGATAATTGAATGATTTTTGGACGTCATTTTTTGTGTTTGAGAAAATGGAAAGCTGAGGAGACAGCGTGTCAACGGGATTTTATGTGGTATTGCCGCGGTGATCCATGCTGAAGAGGAGGCTGAACCTCATACAATTTTCCTGCATCATTATTACCATAATTAACTAGTCATTGATGATCTCTAGGTGACTTTGATTTTCTTTTTTGATTTTATTTAATTTTCTATTTTCTCATTTTGATTTTATTATTATTTATATATTTTAGATTTCAGTGTCTTTTTGATGACAGAAATCTTAACACACATTTCTTGAGTGTTTTGCTGTTGTAGATTGTAGATAGGTAGATTCTTTTTTTCTGGTCCATTAAATTGATTTTGATTCTAAATACATTTATCCATCTGGTTCAAGTAGGCACAATACACCCACACTTCTTCATTTTAACAGTAAAGTAAATAAAAATATTCCAACTCCCACTTCGGTATTGAATTACTATTTTGACAACCTAGTAACAATGGCGATTGAAGCTCAAAATACCGATATTGACATGGAAAAAACAATAGCAAAACCCACAGATACCAAGCTCGACGTTGGAGAGTTGGCGCATGAGGAAAGTACGAAGAGTGAAGCGCAGACGATCCAACAGCGTGCGAATGAGTGGAAGGAAAAAGGGAATGTGCAACTACGGGATAAAGACCGTGAGGGTGCGATAGAGTCGTACACGAAGGCGATTGAACTCTTGCCGACAGAAGCGGTTTATTGGTATTAGTTTTTGTAATGCAAACATTTTTTAAATTTTTTGGTGGCGTTGCGCGCGATGATTTAGATTTCTCACGACCCATCGCAACGCAAGAGCTGGGCAAAGGACAATGCGTTCAGCGGCTAGCGCAGCAAGATTGAGGTTGTTCGCTCTGTCAGCAGAAAGTTGAATACCACCGCTTAAAAGCGATCGCACGTTATCAGCCATGAATAATGCTGACTCGCAGGATGTTCAGTGCCTGCGCAGTATACATTTTGTTAATTTAACATTACGGTCGACATCCTAACGCGCAGCTTTGACTAAGTGGAGTTTAAAGTTTAACCAGCGGCAGAAATCCGTTGTTTAATTTAGTATTTAGTAATTGTAAACCAACAAGGTAGAGAGGAGCTCAAGCATTGAGGAGCGAGTGTCACGGTGACGTGTTCACTACCGCAACGATCCTTTGCGCACAGAGGGACTTCTGGATTAATGCCTTTCGCGTTGATTTGGAAGTTGTTCTGGGTCTCGGAGGAAGAAGAAGGCCTTTTCTTGATAGTGCTCACTAGCGATCCCTTATTGCGGCGCGAAAGCTCAGCATCAAGCCCGGCCACCGCCGCGGCGCCTTTTGCATTTCCACTCGCGTGCGGGAGCGTTTATTCCCGTTTCGATTTTTGAAATTTTATTGAGGGTGATTATTTGTCGAAATGAAGTAATTTTTCTTTTTTATGTTTGTTATCATTTTGATTTGCGTCGACAATGGTTTCTTTTCGAATTTCGCGGCGCGAGCGGTTTTGGGCCCTTTTCTACCGAAGAATGTTTTGCCTCAATACGCGGTATTGAATTATTGGCGAGGATTGTCATATCTTCTTTCGTCATCGATGCTTAAAACCTTTTCCGACGAGCGAATCAGAAAGCGAGTTGGAGCATGAAAACCTCACCGGCGCCCTTCGCGTTTATTACTTGGGCATTTGAGTGCGGCCGTGCGCTGGCGGGAGCGTGTATTCCCGCCATTTTAAAATTTATATTTTGGGTGATTATTCTAAGAAATGAAATAATTTTTCTTTTTTTCTTTTTGTACATATTTTGATGTAAAGGTCTAATCGGTCAGTCGCGCATTTTCAAGTAGGCAATGGGGAGAAGGCTCTTGCTGACGCGGAGGAGTGCATCAAATTGAGGAGTGATTGGGGTAAAGCTTATAGCCGTAAAGCAAATGCATTACAATTATTGAATCGGCATGATGAGGCCATTGCCACATGTCAGGAGGGGTTAAAACAAGATGTGGATAATGCCTTACTTCTCACAGTATATCAAAAGAGCGTGCAGCTTAAATTGAAAGGTAAGTGGGTCGGCACGACAAGTCCTCAAATTGGAGGTTATGAGCAGGAGATGAACTTTAGAGTACCCAACGAGCACATTGTGGATGTGACCGTGATGGGCAGAGAGTTTGAAATGAGGGATTTTATTTTCATTATTTTTTCTCCTTTAAAAATGCAGGCGAATGCGCCTTGCATGTGCTGGCTTCAATATTACTCGCGAAGAGTTAAAGGCAGCCCTTGGTCGGTGAGGCCGCACTGTTATGCTTCGCCATTCAGTCCCAGCCCGCGACCACGAAATTGATGGCGGCCTAGCTACTATCCACTGCGCTTTCTTTTTCTTTTTTTTGTCGAGGTATGGAAAATGGGGATGACCTCCTCGGAGCGCGCGCAAGTAGTGCGTCAGCAATTCGCTTGCTTGGCAAATTGTGGACGCGCAACCCAACGCTAGCGCGACCAATTTGAAAGCCACTGCCCCATGTGATTGAGAAATTGTATGCAGTTGCGCACCGACGGAAGCGTCACCTTTCATAATGACAGTAACTCTGGCCCCCTCGCCCGGGCATGACAGCGGCTGCCCCATTTGGCAAGCCAATGACAGCAATGGTTGATTATAGCCGGGCCGCCATTTTTTTGTTTTTATTTTATTTAGTTTGTTCGGTGATGTGTGGAAATGGTGATTTTTTTTCATTTTTGTGGTTGCTTGTTTAAGGCTAAACGCACCTATTTCAGTATCAGTTAAAGGTGAACACTGGGGACTAGACATCCAAATGCCCGCTATGGGTCCGGCAATGGGTCCAACGATCGTTCCCCACATTTTCCGTTTCAACGGCGACGCGCTTGAAATCTGCGGTCCCTACATGACCGTGGACCGACCAACGGATTTTGAAGGTCCGGGAATGGTGATCATGCACCGGCCTAGTGCGATTGATGAGGAGAATAAAGTTAAACCCATTGAGGGACTCACCGAGCGCGAGAAAATCTTTGGCTACATCACTGAATTCACCAAAATCCTCCCGGAAAAAAAGCTAGAAGAACCCTCCCCGATGGATTCACCAGATGTTCAACAGAAAAAGGTTCTCGATGGTATCAAATTCCAAAACGGCGTGCACAAAGTCGAGACTATGTACGGTGAATCCACCATTGAAACGATTTTCGTCATTATGTCAAAGAACGGGATATTATCACTGTAATGCAAATTTTGGAATTTTTTATTCAAATTCCACCAATTTTGCTCATTTTTTACTATTTTTCACGTTTTTTGTCTCCAAAATCATTTCTTTTATCAAATTTTTAATTTTGTGTTTTAGGTCCGGTGTGATTTGCGCGGAGAATCGATATCATGACGATGCGGAGATCGTCGCAGCAGTAGAAGAATTCAAGGGTTTAATGTTGTACATTTTTTTCAAAAATTACGCTTTTATTGCCATATTACATGATTTTTTGTTTTTGTTGCGTTTTTTTTGCGCTGCTTTTGAATGGTGATGCTTGTGGAGTCCAAAGTGGAGGCGTGGATGCACGAAGCCCACCGTTGTTTCATTGCTCCAATTGTTACGTCCCCGGCTAAGCTCGGCCCGGCAAATGTTTTGTCAAAATGAAGCATTAGGCGGAGCAAGCGCCGGCGTTGCAAGACCTTTTTCCGACACTTGCACGGTTTGATAGTCCAATCTTATTTCTTTTTGATTTATTTTTGGGTATACGCGGAAGGAAATCAGCATTCGCTGCTTCATTGCTTCTTTTGTTTCCTGCAAATGTAAGCTTTGGTTGGTTTGAAATTGGTGTTATGCGTATTACTGAGGGACATTTCCAGTTTACTTGATTTCTATTTAGTGCTGATCAGATGCCCCAAAGCTGCCAGGAAGACCACGATGTGCAAGACTTTGAGAACCATCGGGGGGAGGTGGAGCGGGCCGCAATTGATGATGGACGCGTCGCGAAGTAGAAAAAATGTCACACGTTTTTCCCGACACTTGCGCGGTTTGGTTGCGCATATTTCTGTTTCATATTTTGGGTAGATGCGGAAGGAAATCAACAAGTGCTACCCGATTATTTTTTGTGACATCCAGTTTTCACATGTGTGTCATTGTATTGAAGCAATGTGCCGTTTTGCGCCCCGACAATTGGCAAATGTCATACGTAATTTCTTTTTCAATTGTTTGATTTTGTAGGGAGAAGCAATTACTTGATCAAGCAACACTGGACCAGCACAAGGAGCGATTATCTTCAGGTATCCACTAAGAATTGCAATAAATAAAAATTACAAAATTGAAAATGAAAAGAAATCATTCTGGAGAGTTCAAAGTAAATTCTTTTTCAACATTTTGTTCCAGGTGCACAACAAGCTGCAGCTGCCCAGAATGCATCAAGCTCTGCCACACCCGCTACGGAAACAAAGGAAGAGTCAAAGTGCCCTATTGCCCGTGACCCTTCAATGACTGAGGACGAAGCACAAACGTTGGTGATGGGTCTCTGCGCGGGTGCAGCGGCAATTGCAGTCATTGGAATTGGTTATGCGTTATGGACGAGAAGAAAATGAGGTTTGATTTCTTGTTAAGATTGGACAAGAAATTTAGAAAAATATCAAATTGGGTCAATTTGTTTCAAGGTAGATTGAGCAACGAAACAGATTATAATATTAAGAAAATCATTTTTTGTAACTGTTCGCAGTCGTGATGTATCAGAGCTTGTTGTTTACAGTAAAAATGTGCCCAAATGACAGACAGAATGATAAATCAAATTTTGAATGTAATATTCTTTTTGTTTACCCATATTGTTGGTTCACGATAATAATTTTAATCTAATTAATCGACGTCAACTTGTATAAATCCATGTATTGAAATTTTGTCAATTTTTGACAAATCTAAAACTTAGACTCAGCGTCTATTTTCCAAACTTTACCAGCATAGCTAAGTCTTGCTGAGTTACTTTGGAATTTCCGCTAAATCACAGTTTAACTTTTTCTTACTCACACCCAAAACAGCATATATATATACTCAATACTACTATTTTTTTCTGTAAAAACTAGATACACAATAGATTCATACAAACATGTTTCAAGGTACATTCTTTTAGAAACAAAAATGACGAGAAGAGTGAAAAATATTGAGAAAATATAATGAAATTCAATATTTTTCAATTATTTTCACCGTATTTTTATTGTTTTGATTTGTTTGGGAGGTCAAGCGAACTCGCAGCTCCTGGGTAGCAACACCAATAAATCCATCTTCACCCCGGCAACCAAGCGCCGCCGTACATACTTTTCAAAATAAAGTGAAGATTGATCGAAAGTGCACCAATTTTTCGAAACGTTTACACATTTTCATCAAAATTGATACATTTTTTTGTTTCAAACTTTTTTTTTGTGTGAGGTATTAATTTGTTGGCAATTGTTCTCAACATCTTCGCGCCATGGTCCCGCAAAGGAATTTCAAAAAATATTTTTTTTTCTGAATTGTTCAAAGTTTGTATGTTTTTTTTATTTTTTATGCACATTTTTTAATAATTTTGACTTTTTTTGACTAGGTTTCTCTTCTGTGCCGTCTACGCGATTATGTCCTTCTCTTTTCATTATTCGCATCCGACCTGGGCCTGGATCATGGTTGCTCTCGCCTCGACCACTGCTTTGGTACATACTCGATTTGTTTTTATTTTTCGATGAAAATGAATTTTCAAGAAAAAGATCAATTCAAAATTTGAAAATCAAAATCTTTATTTTTTGTATTTTGATTTTTGTATATTTGATTTCGAAAAAACATACAACCAAAAAATACGATTTCTGGAAAAATCAACTTTTTCATCCAAAACCATCGAATTTTGCTCATTTTCGTATTTTTTTCAATGTTTCAACAGGTTTTGGCGGTTATTGCTTTGCGTCAACGCCGTCGTGAAAAGGACCCTATGTGGTGCAAGAAATGAATATGTTTTTTGTGAACGATTTTTCTTGTACGGCAAAAAATACAAATTTTGCATTTTGTTATTGCTTTTTCAACAAATTTTATTTGTTTTTCAATTTTTTATGTTTTTTTCTCCTAATCTTATTCGTTTATCCAATGTTCCAATTTTGTTTTGTAGGTATGCATTTGCCGCCGGCGCTTGCTTCATCGCTGTCTTGTCCGGAACCATTTTCGGTGACATGAATTTCTGGT
>JACLAD010004357.1_pt1 | contig 10908 bp, 8 predicted proteins | sample 8027901 | NCBI WGS metagenome assembly JACLAD01 (sample SAMN15725071, study PRJNA655200) | protist metagenome | isolation source: fluorescence activated cell sorting (FACS) single amplified genomes of... | place: Spain: Blaines Bay Microbial Observatory, Mediterranean Sea | collected 2016-07-05
TGGGCGGATGGTTGCAAATACGATGGCGACTATGTAGATGGCAAGAAACACGGCAAAGGTGTGTATACTTGGCCGGATGGCAGCAACTACGATGGCGACTATGTAGATGGCAAGAAACATGGCAAAGGTGTGTATACTAGGGAGGACGGCCACAAATACGACGGCGACTTTGTAGATGGCAAGAAACACGGCAAAGGTGTGTATACTTGGCCGATTGGCAGCAAATACGTCGGCGACCATGTAGATGGCAACGAGCACGGCAAAGGTGTGTATACGTGGCCGGATGGCAGCAGCTGTAGACTGTTTACGACGAAGATGACGAAAAGACAAATTTAGATAAAAACAGAGCTCGCCGTAGGTTAGCGTGAAAAATGGCCTTCTTGGGACCCTTGTCCCAAGGAGGGATCTACCCCTTATGGGTACTTGCCCAATAGGGGTCGCGTCCGGATGTCGGCTATAGGCATACAGGAAAGTATAAGTTACCATGTATATTACATAATGATTGGATCATTATATCCAATTCTGATTTGTTGTGGCAGACGCAGCTTATCTGCGTCTGATCCCTTTTGTAAACTAAAAATTTGGGAACGCGTAAGAACAAGGAACAAATAGAAACAAAAGAGAAAGCATGTAATATCGTGTGCCATATCCGGGTAGATCATATATTGAAGTTGTAATATATCCATCAATATAATTATCGCCAATATCTATACACTTCACTACACGTTCTGTCTTGAAGTGTATAGATATAGCACATCTTGTCTAACTCACCCGATCAGAATTGGATATAATGACTACTTTATGTAACTTATACTTAACTCACACTTACAGACGCACCTCTTCCACACCGGCTTCCTAGGAACTGGGATCCGGGGTGTCTTCCACATACATACATACATACATACATACATCTATTCTCTTTCAATTCTTCGTCGATTCGTCTTGTTCAATCTGTTGTTCTGCATTCACATTGCCTCTATCACTCTTTCCAAGATGATTCGCTGTCTGGTCTTGGTTGTTACTGACTCTATCCGCATCCCCAGATATCACCACATCTCTCTTGAATGAGAATTTACCAGACAACGAATTCTGTTCTTTGCCACTCTTGGTGGAGACACTGCCTTTTCCATGCCTTTCTCCAAGTTTATTTCTATCTCCTTGGTAGAAGACTTCTTGGTCTTTAATCCAATCACCTGCATGTGCAATTCCAAAAGAATCTTTAAGAATACCACGACCATCACGTAAGCCAGCTTTGAAATCACCATCATACACAGAACCATCATTATAGGTAATAGTGCCTCTATTCTCGGGAAGACCAGCACTGTTCACATTCCCAACATAGTGGCTACCATCAGCCAATGTTATTGTGATAGAAGGCTCATCAAACCTCCACAACCCAGAGTGCTTGATAGACCCATCACTGTTCGTGTATACTCCTTCTCCTTCTTTGTAACCATTGACATAGGAACCAACATAGAGATCATGATTCTTGTATTCTGTTTTGCCATTTCCGTGATATTTTCCATTCACAAACGTTCCAGTATATGTGTGATCACCAGCCGTATAGACACCTTCACCATTGGGGGCATTATCGGACCATGATCCAATATACTCTTCCTTGTTGCTATAGACAATGTGACCTTGGCCACATTTACGTCCATCTACCCAAGATCCATCATAGACTTGTACAGCTCCGGGAGTGTCGTCGTTGGGGTCATGCTCGGTCATTTTTCCCACACCATGCTTGAAGTCTCCGTCCCATGACCCAGTGTATTCACTCTTGTCACTGGCTATGAAGGTGCCGTGCCCGTGCCTTTTGTCATCTTTCCATTGGCCTTTGTAGGATGCTGTGTCGCTGTAGTTCATCTCGCCATCACCTAGATATTCGGAGGATGATAGTGGGGTCCGAACAAAGAATGTAGAACAAGGAACGTTAGAAGAACGATGTTGCACAGTCACCATGATGGTGTTCGTGATAGTGATAATAATAATAATAATAATAATAATAAAGGTGGTGGTGGAGAGAAAAGTCTCTGCTTACCTTCTTTCGTGCCATTTGCGAAGTGCCCTACATATTTGTCACAGATCTCTCCAGTGTACTCACTCAATTGGCCGTATCCATGATACTCTCCATTTCGCCATGCACCAGTGTATTCACTCCTTCCATCACTGTACTTGAAGGTTCCTTGTCCACTCTGCTTACCATCTACCCACTCACCACAGTAGCTACTTGGATCGGTATGTGTCAATGTACCGTGACCATTTGGAAGACCATGCTGGTATTCACCTTCAAACATAGAACCATCAGGCCACGACATCTGACCCGGACCTTCACGTAGATCATCCACCCACTTTCCAGTGAATATTCGACCATCTTCATACGTGAAAACACCTTCACCCGAGCGTTTGCCAGTGTCGTCGCGATCCCCACTGTACACTCCCTGGAACCCATTGGTGAACTCGCCATCAAAGACGATCTGACCATCTGCATCTCTGAGGATGCCTATAATAACAGATGACAATAAGGGTATAGTGAAGGAAGGAGGAGGAGATGGAAAGTGAGGAATATATGAATAGAAAGAGCAAGAAGCAGAGGTCATGTTAGTATACTCATCACCATCATCATCACCATCATCACCATCATCACCACCATCGTCATCATAGTAATAGAGCAAACAGCCATGCACTTACCTTTGCCATTCTCGATATCACCAACAAATTCTCCTTCGAAGGATGTACCATCCGCATAGGTCACTCTACCAGGTCCCATTCGTCTTCCATACTCATCTACACGCCCCACATGTGTACCTGCAACATCATTGACGAAGTGCCCTTCGTACACTAGTCTACCATCACTATCTGTAGTGCGGCCATAGCCATCCCTTTTGCCATTTCTGAAGAGACCGTTGTAGATCATACCTGTGAGGCTGGTAAGTGTGCCTAGGATGATAGAGAATAATACAATGGAAATCAAAAGAAGAAGAGGAAGTATTTGTGAGTACAGCAGCAGCATGTGGTCTATCATCAACATAGGTATGGTTCACATGGAGATGGAAAAAATCAAATGAATTGATGGCAAGAACCTCTTACCTTCGCCGGTAGGCAATCCAAAGTCGTCCAGGTATCCCACATATACATCGCCGTTAGGATATATGATCGTTTCCGGCAAATGTTGTTGTCCTTCCACCCAAGGTCCCTCATAGAGCAACTTGCCCTGATGGTCCATGAGACTACCAGTGCCATGAGGTACACCGTTGTAGAAATCACCGATGTATGTATTCTCTGTCTGCGCGTAATGCAGTTCTCCGTGGCCATTGGGGTAGTTGTCGACGAAAGTGCCTTTGAAGACATCATGGTTCATATAGTTGAATTCCCCCTGCAGTGATAAGGTTATGAGAAGAAGAAGAAGAAGAAAAAGGAGAAGATAAAGAATGTGTCAGTGTGGTGAATGCAGAGGTGGTCTTGCGACTCATGACGATAATGATACTAAGAGTGAGAGCACCAACCTGGCCGCACATGGCATCACCTAGCATATCACCGAAGTATGTTTCACCATTCTCCCACTTTAGGAACGCTCTATATGGGACCGTGGTGACTCGCTGACCAGCCTCAAAGATGCCCTCAAAGAGCAATTGGCCGTCTTTATCGAAATGCTTGCCCATTCCTGTAAGGAGGAGGAAGAGGGGGAGGGGGGTAAGTGTATACAGCGGGGAATGAGGTGGAGAGAGGAGCTTGTGTTAGTATGATGATAAGTGCATTGATCATCGTAACGGAGTGATAGCAATGAGAAGGAGAGGGAGTGACATACCGGAAATGATGGAATCTGTGAAGATGCCTTCCCATACTTCTCCCATGGTATTCACGAGTTTTCCAACCATAGTGCCATCTTTGTTCCATAGCCCTTCCCATTTGTCACCAGTTGCTGGATCTATTCTTGTTCCATTGCCTACAGGTACCCCATGTTCACACCATCCGGTATACGAGCTACCATCATCTAAAGTCATTGTTATCTGACAAGCGCGATTGTAATCTCGCTTGCCATGTACATAAGACCCATCGAACAAGACTTTGCCATCTTTGGTAGTCTCCGATCCTCGTCCATGATAAAAATCATCTTTCCAACTGCCTTGATATGTCACTCCCTGAAGGGAGTGGTCAGCCTGGATCGGGTTGTGAACTCGTGTCGCATGGCCATTTAATAGTCCGAACATGAATGAGCCTTCATCAGTCACTCTAATCATGGCGGCACTAGGTGTTTCGGTGGTACTATCCACACTGAGAGGTGCAGTAAACATGTTGGCAGCGAGGTCTGCAAGATCCATACTTTCTTCCTCGTCGCTACTCACATCACCCGGACTGGTATCTGCATCAGACTTGTCACGAGAAGCCTTCTTAGATTTTTTGGATTTTGACTCTTTCTTGGCCTTTTTTTTGCTCTTCTTCTCCTTGACGGGAGTGTCTTGATCAGGTCGGAATGCAGCATTTTCACTACTAATAAGCACATTACCCTCGTTGGCAACACTTTCTCCACCTGCAGTGGCGTCAGCACTCTTGCCTGTATCTGGGCTGGGATCGGGTATTTCTCGAGAGTATGTACCTTGTCCATGGAACTTATCATGCAAAAATTCTCCTCGATATTCACTACCTCCATTTCGAGTATCACGATAGACACCAGTGCCATGTTTTTGACCGTCGGCGAACTGGCCCTCATACGATTCCCCAGTCTCGGCATTCGTGTAGCTAGCAGTACCGTGCACGACCCCATCTTTCCATTGACCTGTGTACACTATCTTGCCATCATTCAATGTCTGCACACCATAGCCATTTCTCAACCCATCTCGCCACTCCCCTTTGTAGGTATCACCATTACTATCTCTTTGTTCGCCTTGTCCATAGGGACCGTCATCACGGAATGCGCCTGTGTAGACACTGCCATTCACAAACGTCTTCACTCCTTCTCCAGAAGCCATTCCTTGGCGGAAGGGCCCTTCATATTGATCTCCATTAGCATAACTCCGGACACCCTGGCCATGGGGTCTACCCTCGGACCAGTCACCCATATAGATATCACCATCTTTTGTACGTCGCTCACCTTTGCCGTGTTCACGACCATCCAGCCAGTGACCCAGGTAGACACTCCCATCCTCCGAGATATGTTGACCATAATACTCACCAACTAGACTGGGTTGATCGTCTACAAATGAGCCTTCATGTAATACGATGCCTTCTTTGGATGTCCATTTACCAAGACCATTTTTCTGGCCATTAGACCAGGTGCCAGTATAGGAGGAACCGTCACTGAATACAAGTGTGCCTTCTCCTGAATACTTGTCATTGTCAAAACTTCCAGAATAGCTGGAGCCATCACTATGTTTCAACACACCTGAGCCAAACTTTTTACCAGCTCGGAATTCACCTTGGTATGTACTCCCACCCTGTTCCAGCACTCCCGAACCATCATATAATCCATTTGCATAATCACCTTGATAGGATTGTATGATCTTCTTATTACTTTGAGCGTAATGCTTTTCATCACCTTTGCCACTCTTCTTACCCTCTTGAAAACCTCCTTGATATTCATATTTGGGCTCATCGTCATCATACGTATATGTCAGTTGTCCAAACCCATGCCTTTGATCTTGCAAGAAGTCCCCTATGTACAATTCATTTGAGGCTGCTATTTTCTCTCGTCCATTGCCAGATTTGAGACCAGCATCATATTCTCCATCATATGCATAGACGATATCACCTTTCATATTCCTCTCCTGATATTTGCCATTGGCGTGGAACTTGCCATCTTTGATCGTGCCATCGTATTGTCCCATTTCGCCGATACGCATATTGCTTGTCGTGTATTCGCCTTCTTTTACTGGACTGTCTTTCAACCATCGCCCTTCATGCTCTATAGTACCATCAGCTTTAGTGAGAGTACCGTAGCCTTCTTTGTAGCGTCCACTGTATGTATCGAATTCGCCTTCATATATGTCCCCAGTGGCCATAACGAGAGTACCTTTTCGTTTATTGTTCTGGAACCATTCGCCTTTGAACTGGTCATGATTCATATATTCCATAGTACCTTCACCGTGTCGGAACCCATTTTCATACTCACCGGAATATTTATTGTAATTGTCTTCGCTCGACGAACGGGAGGCCCCTGTCTTGAGGGAGATAGAGAGTGAGAGTGGGTCACTGTTGAAGAGATATACCCCTCGACCATGGAATTTCCCTCCCTTCCAGCCTCCAGTATAATTATCTCCAGTCTTATATTGTTGACTGCCTTCTCCTTCTCGGCGGTCCCATGCCCACTCCCCGTCATAGGACTCCACATGCATAACGACGCCACGATTCTTGCCGCCAGGGGAAGATGGTGAATGGAAAGACTTGCGACTTGAAGGGCTCATGGGAGTGCCAGGAAGAGAGGCTCCGGGACTGTTCATGGCGCCATCCTCATCTTCACCAGAAGAGCGTCCATGGTATTTCTCTGTAAGAATCCCACGGCCGTGTTTGTATCCGCGATAGAATTGGCCCTTGTGAATTAGAAGAGGAGGAGGAGGAGGAGGAGAGTGGTGTTAGTACAGTCATCAACCAGAGAGAGAGAGAGAGAGAGAGAGAGAGAGAGAGAGAGAGAGAGAGGACGACCAAATATGGACAGACGAGGCCTTACCTTATACTCTGGGCCATCAGCATATCTATAGATCCCCTCCGCGGGAGGGGCGCTCTGAGTGGAGACCTTCTGGTCTGTACTATCAAAATAGCCCCATCGCAGTTTGGATTGCTGTGGCTTTGAACTGGTCTCAAGTATATACCAGATCTAAAAGATGATGGTGGTGATGGAGATGATGACCGGGAGAAGAATGATGTTAGTACAGTCATCGAGCAGTCAGAGAAGGAGAAGGAGAAGGAAGAACAGGTAAAGGAATGCGCACCTTGACTGTATGGTCATCACTGCCGCTTACGATGAACCTTCCCAATGGGTCTACGGCAACACAGCGGATGGGACGGGAGTGTCCCTCACAGGTGTGTAAAGGGCTGTAAGTGCCCCTGTTGATGTCCAGGATGCGCAGTTCATTGCCCTATGATGATAATGTATAGTGAGATAGCGAAGGAAGAAGAACGAGCGGGATGGGATGGGAGATAAGGAGTATATGAATAGAAAGAGCAGGAAGCAGAGAATGTGTTAGTATACTCATCATCACCATCATCACCATCACTATCACCATCACCATCACCATCATAGATGAAAGCGAGAACTTACCTGAAGACTGCTAGTGAGCATGTTGTTGCCACTACCTACCACCACATGGCTACTGTTGGGTAGGAAAGCGGCACAATTGATATGGAAAGGGTCATTACTGGTTTGAACCAAAACTTGAGGTTTGTCATCATTGTCATTACCCATAGTATCCTCATTCAAAGTAATAGCACTCACTGTTTCATTATGTTCATTACTGATATCTGCGATGAACTCTCTCTGTTTTGTGGTATACAGCTGACTGCTATGCTTGTAACAGGCACCAGACGCTATATACTTTCCATCAGCTGAAATCGCTATGCCATTCACTTTTGAAGGAGGAATTCCTACGGGAATACTGTTTTCAGCTTCGACGATTTCACGAGCCATCTCATCACTGCTCTTCATATACTCAACGGTGTGTCTACCTTTGTCCATAGTACCGTCATCATTAACACAAGGTGGGTCTATGGTGTATATTTGGACTGAGGAGGGTAGTGCCATGCCAGGGTCGGCACTCTTGCTATTACTTTGTTGGATAGTTGTGATCGCATCAGCAGTAAGTTCACCACCACATACTAGTTGCAGCGACTCTGTATCACCACCATTATCACCACCATCTCCTTCTCCTTCTAGCACTCCCAAAAACGACAGAGAGTTTACATACACAAGAGTCTCCGGAGCGAAGGAATACAATGCCGCAGGGGGGCCTTCGGCTTCGTTGCTGCCTGTATTCCATAGACATACAAACCCATCTGTACCCGCACTGGCCAGAAGAGTACCTTGACGATTATAAACCAAACAAGTGATGGCGCCATGATGCATACCTGGGTTTGTATGACTACACATCTCCTTCTCACACCTTTCCGTCAACTCTGCATTGCCTGCATTGTGACGAATGCTGTATATCCTGATCTTAGTCTCGTTCTCTTCAGTGCCCGCATTTTCTCCTGAAACAGAAGCTATTGGTTCAATACTGGCTGTGGCAAGATGGTATTCACCATCAGTAACCACGCTACTCAGAGCCATGCAGTCCACAGCCCCCTTGAGGGCAATACTGAGCACTTTCTCTTGGCCCTGGTTGGTATGTCCCTCTTCGGCGGGGAAGCTCCACACCTGTACCGTACCATCTCGACTACTACTGACTATGTACTTTCCATCCGCAGTCACCGCCACATTCGTTACACTGCCATGATGCCCCTCTCTCTCCGGACCTTGGGCGTCACTCCCGCTCCGAGGACTTCTGTCGGCTTGCTGTCGTTTATAGAGAAGATCATCACATTTCCAAATCTTGACACGTTTATCTCCTATTCCACCACCACTGACAATGAATTTATTGTTTGGACTGCAGATGATGATAGTGAGAGTATAAGAGAGAGTACGGGAGAGAATTAAGGGTTGTGTGGAGCGCACAAGAGCAGAGGATGTGTTAGTTATATCATCACCATCGACACGACACCAATAGCGCACTAATAATCGAAGTGAAAGGGTCATCAGTAGATGGAAAGAAGGATGCCTACCTGAAAGCGACACTCTTGACGGCATCGATGTGCTGCTCGAGGCTAGCTACGCACTCCTGTCCGGGGTCGGCATCCACTTGCCACACCTATGATGATATAATAATAATAATAACGATGATGGTGGTGGTGGTATCGAGAAGGGTGATGTTAGTACAGTCATCAGCCAGCGAGAGAAGGAGAAGGAGAACGGAGGCATGCGCACCTTGACAGTATGGTCATCGCTCGCCGTTGCTACATACTTATTGTCGCCGCGAATGGCGATGCTATTGATACTAGCAGCATGTCCCACAATGGTCTTGCTTACTACAAAAATGCCTGAATGTCTCCCTGCATTCCCATCATCATCTAAGGATGCCCATAACAAAACATTGATGGTGGTACATTGCACTGCAAGAAGCATATTTCCATCTTTACTCAAAGTGAAAGACTTCTTCTCCCGACCAGATCCGGTCACTCCCTGGATCAATATCTTGCTAATCATACTCTTTATGCTATCATGAGTTTGCGGGGAAGCATTATCGCCCTTTGAAAGCATACTAATGTTGCCAGTCTCGTCGCTTTTGCGTTCCCATTGCCGGCGACTCTGCAACAATTGAAAATCTATCATATATACATCATGATTATCATTATTATCCACGAAGAGGACGTGAGACCCGGAAGGGGTGACCGCCAGTTGAGTGATTTCGCCTGGTATGGTGTAGTGGTTAGTGTGTGGGGCATATGGCATAGTGTGGTAAAGATGGTAAGTATAGTGCGTAGAAAGAGTACGAAGCAGAAGCAGAGGTTAGACTGATCATCATTAAGACATCGAGACATGATAGAGAGAAGACAATGAACGAAGAGCTTCTCACCTTCATCTGCGTCTTCTCCATCTAAATAATTGGCTTCAATAGCACTACAACGATCATCATCAGTGTCATGAATAGATACAGCATATACGCGAAGTGTACCGTGGCGTTCTCCACTGACAATGAGACCTGTCCATGATGCGCTGTCACCAGTGCCATCAGCACTCTCATTGGCTGATGTAGAGTAGAAAGTAAATGCACTAGTAGTGAGTTCCTTGTCCCATATAATCTTGCAATCGCCTGTAGACACGTCGAAGACTCGGGTCAGCATCTTGTATTTGTCGACAAGACCAGTACAACCCGCCATAATGTATCGTCCACAGTTGGTAAGGCAGACCATACGAGTTCGTGTGGCCTCTATAGTGAGCCTGCATTCGCCTGTGGCAGCATCCCATATCTTGGCGTGATTGTTGTCAAAACTCGCAATGATCGACCCATCTGGGCTGTATGTCACACTCACTACCCCGAGGGCGCGTTCTTTCTCTCCTTCATCTTCCACACCCAATACATGTCCAGACAACGAAGCGGAGAGAGCTGTGAAGACATTGAAGCGGCCTCCCAAACTACGGTACACGGTGACGATTTCCACGTATTTGCGAAGGAACTATTGTGATGGAGGGTAGTGGTTAAGATGTGGAATAGATGAATAGAAAGAGACAGAGAAGAAGGGCATTGTGTTATTAGTATACTCATACTCATAATAATGAGCTCTTCAGCGAAGGAGTCGGCTTACCTTCTTCATTGTATTGTATTGATTGTTTTGGCCTTTCACAACTTTCCATAGTGGAGTGACCAAGAGGTCGGACCAGTTCTTACGATGCTTACTGTAAAATGAATCAGATTCCTGCAACAAAATCGCTTCCGTAGAATCACCTTCTTTGACTCTGCGAGGTTGTTTATCCACAGCAGCGATCAGATTCGAAGCTGTAAATAGATGGCAGCATGTTGATTGTGGAAGGAAATGGAATGATGTAGAGTTGGCGAAGTTATGGTTAGTATGACAAGTCTCATCATGAGGCATAGTCTTAATAGGGTGGGGATAATAATAAGGACGCACCTGGATTGTGTGCGATGCTGGTGATCTCTTGTGACAAAAGTCGCTTATACTGATCTAAGCGGTCGTACTGATCGCGCGAAATCTTCATTTCTTCAGTGCTTCCGTGATAAAGCATATCCTTTTCTAATATATCATACAGCCGATTGGTCAGCTTCATATACTGGAAACAGTGAATGTAGGATACACGCATATTGGCATATAGAGATTCGATGGAACACATCTCATCTGTAGAGAGTGGCAGATACGGGTGGG
>JACLAD010012334.1_pt1 | contig 10906 bp, 7 predicted proteins | sample 8027901 | NCBI WGS metagenome assembly JACLAD01 (sample SAMN15725071, study PRJNA655200) | protist metagenome | isolation source: fluorescence activated cell sorting (FACS) single amplified genomes of... | place: Spain: Blaines Bay Microbial Observatory, Mediterranean Sea | collected 2016-07-05
TCCCCGCGATGAACGGCGCTACGACACGGCCTACGATGCAGCAAGCTCGATAGATTGCTCCTACCACAATCTCCTCCTCACCCTGAAAGGCATGCAGCGTCTATGTAAGGGCTATCACGCCTGGTACGCCGACCAAATAGGACCAAGTGCGGAACCCATTTCGGAACCCGGGGAAAAAGCCCTTGCAGATCCCCGTCCGGGAAAAAGGGTTCCAGTGGATGCTCGCCCTGTTATTCTTAAAGGGCAATCTAACCCGAAGGATGTCCACACTTTCAAGAGCTACAAAGATGCTGCGGCCTTTCTCAACACGCACCCTTCGTCGATATCTGCCGCGGTCAGGGGAAAACGTAAGCATCTGAATGGCTATACAGTCTCTTATGGGACAGCACCGTCCAGCACCAAGAGTACCAGGAACGGTAAAAATTCCTTCCGGGGGCACGCCATAGCCCTCGAGGAGCTTGATGGCAAAGGGATTAGAAGTAATATGCGGGTTTTTCCCAGCGTGAATGCTGCTGCCAGAGCTCTATCGGTCACCACTCGGAGGCTCGCGTATGCCATTGAGAAGAAAAGTGGTGCCATTGAGGGCCACTTTGCCCGCTTTGCTACACAGGAAGAGGTCGAAAAACACGGCGGAGCTGGAACTTTCAATCTGAAGGCCGTAATTGTCACAAATATTAAGAATCCTGCTGACGTCAGAGAATACGAATCGTGCTCGAAGGCCGCGTCCGCCATCGGGTCGGCGGACGGTCACGTCGCAAAGTGTGCGAGGGGTGAGTACAAAACAGTCAAGGGGTTTTATATCAAGTTTAAGGATCCGTCCCTGAGACCAAAGTCAGCGTCGGCTACCGCGGGGTCTAAGGAAAACAAAGAGCCGGAGCGCAGAGTGTACATGGTCAAGAGTCTGGTCGATCAGACAATCCACTACCTCACGAATGCCGAGCAAACCTCATCAATTCTGAACGTCCCCGCGGATGAGATAACTGGCATGAAGATTGGGTCGAGCAAGCGCATAGAGAAATACAACGTATCTGTGGAGGAGGCGGAGGGGGTAGAACAAGGAAGCTCCTGGAGTCGAGAAGGCTGCAATGGCTACGATACTATCCTCGTCAAGGTCGACGACCCCAACGATGTCAGGGCCTTTTCCTCGCACAGTGCCGCGGCAAAATTTTTAGGCTGCCCGTATGAAGAATTTTACAGGGCAGCAAACGCCGCCAACAATCCGACCTTCGGAGGCTACCGCATTGCTTGCGCTGCAAAGTCGCGATTCAATTACATCGGCAAGCCGGTTATTGCGACGAAAGCAAAAGGGGGGATGATGAAGTCAGCTGTGTACTCTGATGTACACGAAGCAGCCGAAGCGATCAATGGCAACCTTAACGCGATCCGAAACGCCCTTCGTCTCTTTGCCCTTCGGAAAGAGGAGGTCCTCGTGAAGGGGTACTCGTTTAAGTTTCAGCTGAAATCTCACGAGGAAGATTTCAGGACCTCTGGAAAATCTGACCGACCCGAATCGCCTTCGGCCGAGCCCGAGCCCTCCGAGTACGCGGATGCGGCGATGTACCCGAGCATTGGCAGCGCTGCGGACGCGATTAATGTGACGCCCAGTGCTATATCGAAAGTGGCGAGGGGTGAGGTCGAGAGCATTCGGGGCTACAAGGTCATCTTCGCGAAAGAACCCATAGGTGATAAAAAGGCCAAGCCCGTCATTCTCTTTCAAATCAAGGCCGGCCAGCTCTTTTACTCGGAAGAGGATCTGAGGCGGGCGAAGGCTGCCGCGGTGAAAATGATGGAGGGCGACGAGCACTTTCGACCTAGGATGATTAGCGCGAGTGAGTGCAAGAAGTCTCGCAAAAGGTCGAGGCCACCTCTAGTTTCGACAGCACCCTTGCTAGCAGCTAAAGTCAGGCAAAGCACCGGCATCAGGAAAAGAGAAGCTACATCAAGAATCTCTAAAGTTGTATCATCTTATATACGAGAGATCTAAGAATCCGTTATGTTGCGGGAATATTGTTTTCAGCAGTGAATCGAACACTCTGGACACGCTCTCGCAGCCGCACTATTTCTGGTCCGGATCGAGTTCGATATACTTTTGTTATCAGAACAGCAGGGTGTATGTTGCTGGGAAACCGAATCTTCCCGGAAAAGATAAATTGGCCGAGCCTCCTTGTAAAACAGCTGTCATTAAGGTGAAGAAGGGGTTTGAAATGAATAAAATTTCGCTAACAAACAATGAAAGCAACCAGATTTATCCCGACAACCTTTCCTGCTTTGAAAAGACACCGCATGAGCAGCAAGTCTTTGAAACCATGAGAAATTGCGTGTCCCTTCTGCGACTGCTTACTGTATCGGCCAAAGATGAACCAAAAATTTTCGAATCCCTTGGCGCGGATGGACTTTTCAATCAGCGAAAATCGGATAGAATTTTGATCGATTTGTTTGATTGTGTCGACTACTGCAATTCCAGGTTGAAGGCAATTCACGCTGAGGGAGGACGCGACAAGCGCCATATTATTGCCGGGCAGTTGGTTGATACGATACAAATGGCTCTCCTCCTGGTCGTTTCGCAAATCAAGTATCATATTGAACAGAAACATGTCGCTGATAAGATAATCAAGGCCAATGACGACCCTCATAGCCAGGCTGAGAAGCTGATGAGTCAAGATCACGCACGCCAAAATTTTAATCTAAAGACTTGGTTAAACGACTTGAAATCTCGTTCAGAACGCAGTGAATTTGATGGCTGGAGGGAGGTATGTTCACTGCTTTTACCACGGTCATACCCTTTGTGATTCTGCTCATGCTCACATGTGATTCCACTTTAATTTTTTCCCCTTCAAAATTTGCAGTTTCTTGGGGATCTCGGGATACCCCTACCCGGTCACATCAAGTTGAAAGATGATGGCAAGTCGAAAGATCATCTAGACAAGAGGTCGGAAGAATGGAGGAGAAACCTTCGTAAGTTGACACGTAAAATAACCCCCCTTTCCGATTCCGCTCTGATGAAGAACCCAACTACCCCGCGATTGATGATGCAGGGGATCTTCTCCCTAGCACTGCAGACGAAATTTGCCGGCGTTTCAACTATTTATCCAAGATAATCGTGGACCTTGTCGATACATCAAACAACCTGTAAACTGCGTATCGTAGTGTTTTATTGATTGATAAGTTGTATGATATATGTACTGTACATACTAAAGTAATACATTGTACATACTCGTAAGTATTACTAGTAGGTAGGAAAAGCAGAGAATTAATTTAATTTAATACATACATTGTAATACTTAGTTCTAAGATAATACTGTACTAAGACTAGTACTTACTAACAGGGCCTTAAATAGAGTAAGTAGGCCCTGCTACTAACGATATACTCGTACTCGTAATCTCGTATTAATTTTATGTGTGTGTGGTTTAATTATGACATATGTACAGTACTTACGAGTACATAAGTAATATTAAGTATAATATGTACATAATATGTAAAAAGTTAAAAACACGCACACTAATATTACTGTATGTACTCGTACCACACACTGTATGTGTACTCCTACATACAGAATTACTTATTTTTAAGTATTACTAGATATTATGACATAATATGCAATACAGTACTGAGTAGCCTCGTACGACGTAAAGTATCAAGTACTCGTACCCGTAAGTACTCTAGCTATGTATTACTTACAAGATGGAGTTGCAGCGAAGGAGCCTTCCCCTTTTCGAGGTAAAAGAGGCCCTTTTGAATCATATCGAACGGCATTGGTGTACTATTCTCGTTGGCGAGACTGGAAGCGGAAAGACAACGCAGGTCCCGCAATATCTCCTGGAGGCAGGTGTAAACAGGAAATTAATTCCAACATCTGGTAGCAAAAGAAGGCGCACTGAGCCCAAGACACCACCATCTAATCCAATCCCACGCCCCCCAAAATTAAGCGCTCACGTGATAGGATGCACGCAGCCTCGCCGTGTTGCTGCCGTTACAGTCGCACAAAGAGTGGCCAAAGAGCGTGGGACTGATATTGGAGCTGAGGTAGGATACACCGTGCGCTTTGACGACACCTCGTCAGCAAGCACGAAGATCAAATTCCTCACTGACGGTATGCTCTTGAGGGAAGCCATGGCGGACCCCCTTCTGCGAAAGTACTCAATACTCATTCTCGACGAAGCTCATGAAAGGACTGTGCATACCGATGTTTTATTCGCCATTATTAAACGGATACACGAGCAGAGACCCAGAGACCTCAGGGTACTTGTCATGTCAGCAACGTTGGAAGCCAGGGCATTTTCATCATATTTCGGCGACGCTCCAATATTGTTTGTTGAGGGGCGTCAGCACCCTGTTGATATGCATTATATAAGTACCCGAACTGATAACTACGTTGAAGCTGCTATGATTACAGTGCTGCAAATTCATCAGGATTCGCCAATGCCAGGGGATATTCTTGTCTTTCTCACTGGGCAGGACGAAATTGATTCAACTGAACATACACTGACAGAGCTTGCCTCGCATTTGCCGGCCAACTGCCCAAAGCTTTTGGTCTGCCCACTCTATGGTGCTCTTCCTCCACAGCAGCAGCTGAAGGCTTTTGACCCCGTCCCTTCGGGCGTGCGAAAAGTGATTCTGTCGACGAATATTGCTGAGACGTCGGTGACCATCAATGGGATTAGATTTGTTATCGACTCGGGCATGGTGAAGTCTAGGCAATTCGAGGCCAGGCTCGGAATGGATAGACTCTCCGTCGCCCCTGTATCCAAGGCGCAGGCTCAGCAAAGATCGGGTCGCGCAGGAAGAGAGGGCCCGGGAACATGCTATCGCCTCTACAAAGAAGAAGTCTTTTTCAAGCTGGAAAATAGCACCCGGCCTGAGATCACAAAGTGTAATCTTGCGAGTGTCATGCTACAATTATACGCTTTGGATATCAATCCCTTGGTGCTCGATTTAATCGATAAGCCTTCCCGGGACTCTCTCGAATCAGGTCTCGTATCGCTTTTCAATCTTAAAGCTATCACGGGCGAAAAGGCCCAAAAAATAACTGGCTTGGGCAGGCAAATGGCCCAATTTCCTCTCGACCCAAATCTCTCCCGTGTCCTCCTGGCTTGCAAGCAGTATCGCTGTGGTGCAGATATTGTTAGCATCGTGGCTATGTTATCGGTGGAGAACGTCTTTTTCAGTCCTGCTTCGCGTCGTGACGAGTCTAACACCGCAAAGAAAAAGTTTGTCAGTCCAGACGGCGATCATGCGACCCTGCTTAACGTGTACAATTCCTATGTTGCGAGCAAAGAGAGCAAAACTTGGGCGCGTAAAAATTTTGTCAATTTTCGAACCTTGGCCACTGCAAAAAAAATCAGGAATCAGCTTAGTGACATATGCTCCAGATTTGGAATTCCTCTCGAATCAAGAAGTGATGATGCCAGCGCCTATCGACGCTGCCTTATCACGGGACTCTTTTCAAACGTCGCTCAACTCCAGAGCGACGGGGCCTATGAATCCCTGAGCACCAGACAAATTGTCTTTCTCCACCCCACCTCTGTTCTCTTTCAAGCGAGCAAGCCCAAATTTGTGCTCTATAACCAGATTGTTAAAACCTCTAAGCCCTACATGAAGGAGTGCACAGTGGTGGACCAGGAGTGGCTCTTCGAGACGTGTCCCCATTACTTCAGCAAGAGAAAGTAGATAAATACTTGTACAAGTAGTTTTGATATATGCGCAAATACAAAAACTATTTTACTGATTGCGTTCCCATATCTGGACATATCCTTCGGCGAGAGGAATCATCTGGGGGAGTATGCCTTCCACATGCAAATCTTGCATGTTGAACCACTGCCCTGTTTTCTTGTGGAGGATATGAGCCCTGTAAGTTCCCTTTCCCGCCCCGGGAAGCCCTTCGTGAACAATATTCCCGAGCAAGTCATATCTGCAAATTTAGTAAGTGCAGAGTATGTAGAGAATGAAAATGAAAATGAGATAATTTGGAACACATGCTACTTCCAAATTTCAACCTGCTCACCTCCACTCCGAGCTATCTTCCGATTCAAGCCCAGCTATGTAGTCCCGCATGACTACATTTTTGACGGGAAAATTGACAATTGTGGGGTTTTTTTCTACAAAGAAATTGTTTTTTGTGAAACGCTTGATACAAGTCATTAGAAATGGCGGAAGCTCGAGTATTTCGAAGCGTTTCATAAAATTTTCCTTATACGTCTTGTACTGCTGCTCAGTGACGCCATCGTATTTATTGAGAAGCTCAAAAAGCGGGACTTGCGGCACTATATTTGCATCAACTTCGTCCTGAAAGAGGGGGGGCGGGGGTAAGTCCAAGGCCAAATGCCAGAAGCTTATTGTCTGTTTGGTCTCTTTGTAGTAATCAGGATCCTCGGACACTTTTACCCCACGCGCCTTTTGTTCGTCGGTTGGGGGGAGGCGTCTCGAGTAAACATTCATTTTACCACGAAAGGTCTTTGCTATCACTTTCGAGATTTTCTTTCCGGTGGCTGAACTCTGCTTCTTCAACGTTGAATGCAACGTGTTCAACAGCCATGAGATGAGATCGACCGGATCGCTCTGTTCCGTAATGCTGAAGCGTCGCTTGCTGACCGTTCTGACAGCCTGCATGAACTCGTGCGGAGAAACGTGGGATTTATATCCTCTATAAGGTGCGAGAGCAGACAGAGGCCATCAGCATCGCGATAAGGTGGTGGAACAAAGAAGCCTCGATCCCTACCTCGGATTGTACATTTTCCTGACTAGCTCACCAAAAGTCGTAACAAGAGGGTCTCGAACACCCCGGTAATTGTCCTCATCGAGAAAAAAATCTCGCACAGGGCCCACACGCGTTAGAACCTGAACAACGACATTCACATAGTCGTTAGCCTTCATATTATTCAATCCCACGACACCGGGGAGATAAAGTTTGTTATCAAGGGCCCTTGTCTGCATTAGAGCGAGGGCCTCGGCTTCAGTTTCCGTGGCTTCGTGCGCTCCGGTGCTTGGCACACCTGCGTTCATGGTGGCTATTTGCTCACGGGTGAAAGAGGGGGCAAGATTGAATTTGATATCCTCCAGCGAGGCATCAATGACCTCGTAATTATCTGGCAGGCAGTAAAACCGTCGTGTTGTGAGATTTAGGAAGACTCTGTGATCAACTTCCACGCTGTGGGTGTGGGCGATGGTGCCACGGCCGCGGCCCTTGAAAGAAATGACCGTAAATTAAGTACCGAAAGGAAAACAAAGATGAACGGAGGAGGCTACGAAATGAAAAATTACCTGGAAGTACTTTCCGCAGACAAGGCAACAATAAACGTTGTGGCTCTGCATGGTAACACTGCAAATTTTTTCGAAATCAAAGTCGATTACAGAACGATCAATGGTATCGAGATAGGGGCAGTGCCGCGAGCGTGGATCTTCCTCCTTGTGGACGGACGATTGCCTCTTGCTTGGAAGGCCGTCATCATCAGAGTCGAGATGTTCTTCTTGTTTTATATTGAGTTCACGGGTGGGCACGGGGTTTGTGGAGTTTACTCTCGGCCTTTTCCTATCAGGGCTGGCCATGTATGTGCTACTCGCAGAAGCAGGGCCTACTTAATTAAGAATACTAAGTATTACCAATAATATAAGGATTGATACATAGTACTACTTAGTACTAAGATAATACTACTAACGATATAATTAAACCACACACACCCATAAGTAATACTTGCGTACTAAGATAATACTACTTGTAATATAATATTATTATTATTAAGTAATACTAAGTAATGATAATTAAACCATACAGTACTTATACACACACATAAGGGTGGACTGGGTATGAGATCTTACTACCACAATACCAGTTTGACTTAAAGATAAAATTAATTTAAGTATTATAATAATTAATTGTATGTATGTACATACTGTACATACATACTCGTAAGTACATACAATTTGAATATATTATATAATAATTTATTTTGCCATAATAATATTATTACATACTCTACTCAGGGCCGAAAGTATTAGAGGATTCACATAATATTGCACAAGTACTCCGAACTCGTACTGTACATACCGTACTTAGCCGCGTAGCGTGTTCCTTTCTTACTAATACTTAGTACTTAGTAAGTATTATGTAATATATACACATGTATGTAATACATACATACTTGTACAGAAATACGACAACGGTTGGAAATTTGAGACAACCATCACACTCGGTGCCTCTTTGTCGGAGGTTCTGTAGTGTACCTGTTGCTAACATCTGGCCTGGCTGTAGTGATGATTCCCAAAAGATCAAAACAATTGTCGTTGTCATCGATATCTGCGTGCTCCATAGCGCACCCTTCTACGTCGCTGCTCGAAGGGCCACCTGCGAGATCGTCCTTGCCTCCTCCCTCGTGCTCACCCAATTCCGAAGTGAGGCATCTCCTTGAACCAATCCTTGAACCAATAATTTCGGAGCCCGAGAGTTCCCTTTGATCACGCGAGAGCGCAACCTTCTGCCTTTTCCGCCGGATGGCAACCTGCCGCTCGTACAGCGCCGGAAGCATCAGCCGGTACCCATGAATATTCTCGATCTGCCCAGTGAGGGCCATTCTCACCATCTTCTCGTCGACCTGCAGCACTTGAGCAACCGTGGTGGGGTCTTTGAAATGATAAGCCTTGTTTGTCACATCCAGCACAACGACGCCGTCCCTTTCCTCTCCATTGTCGTACTCGCTATACGAGGGGCTTGGCAGGCTGAACGCGTCCGATTCAAATGTACATATTTCCGGCGGAATTATCGGAGGGACAAGATTCTCAAAAGCAGCCTGGGCTTCGAAATCAAGATCGATCGGTGCACTTATTAAAGCACTGGCCGAGCTCGCTTCCCCAACGTCTTTATGATTATCATCAGCGCCGTGCTCGGCAGCACCTATATTCATTGCCTGTTGCCCGAGAGAAGACCTAGAGGGTGTCTGCTGTCCATCTGAAATCCGAGCATGGGGGGGCTGCTGCTTTTCATTGGGAAGGGTAGAAGCAGTTGGTTGCCTGACTTTAGCTGCTAGCAAGGGTGCTGTCGAAACTAGAGGTGGCCTCGACCTTTTGCGAGACTTCTTGCACTCACTCGCGCTAATCATCCTAGGTCGAAAGTGCTCGTCGCCCTCCATCATTTTCACCGCGGCAGCCTTCGCCCGCCTCAGATCCTCTTCCGAGTAAAAGAGCTGGCCGGCCTTGATTTGAAAGAGAATGACGGGCTTGGCCTTTTTATCACCTATGGGTTCTTTCGCGAAGATGACCTTGTAGCCCCGAATGCTCTCGACCTCACCCCTCGCCACTTTCGATATAGCACTGGGCGTCACATTAATCGCGTCCGCAGCGCTGCCAATGCTCGGGTACATCGCCGCATCCGCGTACTCGGAGGGCTCGGGCTCGGCCGAAGGCGATTCGGGTCGGTCAGATTTTCCAGAGGTCCTGAAATCTTCCTCGTGAGATTTCAGCTGAAACTTAAACGAGTACCCCTTCACGAGGACCTCCTCTTTCCGAAGGGCAAAGAGACGAAGGGCGTTTCGGATCGCGTTAAGGTTGCCATTGATCGCTTCGGCTGCTTCGTGTACATCAGAGTACACAGCTGACTTCATCATCCCCCCTTTTGCTTTCGTCGCAATAACCGGCTTGCCGATGTAATTGAATCGCGACTTTGCAGCGCAAGCAATGCGGTAGCCTCCGAAGGTCGGATTGTTGGCGGCGTTTGCTGCCCTGTAAAATTCTTCATACGGGCAGCCTAAAAATTTTGCCGCGGCACTGTGCGAGGAAAAGGCCCTGACATCGTTGGGGTCGTCGACCTTGACGAGGATAGTATCGTAGCCATTGCAGCCTTCTCGACTCCAGGAGCTTCCTTGTTCTACCCCCTCCGCCTCCTCCACAGATACGTTGTATTTCTCTATGCGCTTGCTCGACCCAATCTTCATGCCAGTTATCTCATCCGCGGGGACGTTCAGAATTGATGAGGTTTGCTCGGCATTCGTGAGGTAGTGGATTGTCTGATCGACCAGACTCTTGACCATGTACACTCTGCGCTCCGGCTCTTTGTTTTCCTTAGACCCCGCGGTAGCCGACGCTGACTTTGGTCTCAGGGACGGATCCTTAAACTTGATATAAAACCCCTTGACTGTTTTGTACTCACCCCTCGCACACTTTGCGACGTGACCGTCCGCCGACCCGATGGCGGACGCGGCCTTCGAGCACGATTCGTATTCTCTGACGTCAGCAGGATTCTTAATATTTGTGACAATTACGGCCTTCAGATTGAAAGTTCCAGCTCCGCCGTGTTTTTCGACCTCTTCCTGTGTAGCAAAGCGGGCAAAGTGGCCCTCAATGGCACCACTTTTCTTCTCAATGGCATACGCGAGCCTCCGAGTGGTGACCGATAGAGCTCTGGCAGCAGCATTCACGCTGGGAAAAACCCGCATATTACTTCTAATCCCTTTGCCATCAAGCTCCTCGAGGGCTATGGCGTGCCCCCGGAAGGAATTTTTACCGTTCCTGGTACTCTTGGTGCTGGACGGTGCTGTCCCATAAGAGACTGTATAGCCATTCAGATGCTTACGTTTTCCCCTGACCGCGGCAGATATCGACGAAGGGTGCGTGTTGAGAAAGGCCGCAGCATCTTTGTAGCTCTTGAAAGTGTGGACATCCTTCGGGTTAGATTGCCCTTTAAGAATAACAGGGCGAGCATCCACTGGAACCCTTTTTCCCGGACGGGGATCTGCAAGGGCTTTTTCCCCGGGTTCCGAAATGGGTTCCGCACTTGGTCCTATTTGGTCGGCGTACCAGGCGTGATAGCCCTTACATAGACGCTGCATGCCTTTCAGGGTGAGGAGGAGATTGTGGTAGGAGCAATCTATCGAGCTTGCTGCATCGTAGGCCGTGTCGTAGCGCCGTTCATCGCGGGGA
>JACLAD010010942.1_pt1 | contig 10885 bp, 10 predicted proteins | sample 8027901 | NCBI WGS metagenome assembly JACLAD01 (sample SAMN15725071, study PRJNA655200) | protist metagenome | isolation source: fluorescence activated cell sorting (FACS) single amplified genomes of... | place: Spain: Blaines Bay Microbial Observatory, Mediterranean Sea | collected 2016-07-05
ATTTCATGATTTCAAAATTATTTTTCAAGATTTTGATGTGCTTTACTTTTTTCAGAAAAAAATTTGATTCATCAGAACGCTATGCAAATTAAAAAATACGTTTTTGAAAGATGGTTCAAAAATATTCAAATAAAAATTGTAAAATCCTCATCAAATTCAATCAATTTCACACTTTCAATTTACTTTTTCTAAAAAAAGTACCTCAGCCGAGATTGTGGATTCATCTACTACTTGCTCGACGTCCGGTACCCATCCCTCTCGCGGCTGCTCAGCTTCGGATCCGTAGCTGCCGTAATTTTGCTCGGAATGCACTACATTTTCCATTTCCGCGAGGTAATCAAAATCATCTGTTTTTGCAATGGGGTCCTCTTGAACTTGATCGGCAACCTCTTCACGATGCTTGTTCATCATGCCTGGTGGAGGTCCTTCAGACGACGCCATACGCCCGGCTTTCATGAGCCTTGCACGTTCATCCTCACTGTAAGTTGGCTTCGCCTTCCCGGCGCCTCCTGACCATAGTGACCTAGATATCATTTTAACAAAATTAAAAAAGCGCGCAAAAAAATTCCAAAACACTTGAAATTGCATCAAATTTCGTTTCTTTTGTGCAAAAAATATTATTTTCCACAACCCAGAAAGTGACTTGAATTTTCGTTGCGCTACGGCGATTCTCTGGGGTACATGGTCGGGGTGCCATCCTTCCTAAAAAATATATAATTGAACCAAAATAATGATTTTGTGAAATAAACGAAAAAAATATTAAAATCAAACAAATTTCTACATGATTTGACCATCTTGACCAGTATTTGTGCAAAGTAAAATTTGTTTCTTCAAATATTTGTTTTTAAATTGTCAAGCCGGTTTGAAAACTTTTTATTTGTCCTTTGAATATATTGAACCAAAAAGACATTTTAAATACAAACAAAACAACGTGAAAAAACGAAAATTATGATTAGAAAATGTATATATTCACTGCTTCAAAAAGGTAATTGAAACACGACGCAAAGCACGATATAAATCGTCTGGAAACACAGAAAAAAAACATCAATTACCATCAAAAAAATGTATTTTTCATTGAAAAAATCATGGATTTCATTGAATTTCAAAAAACATTTGAACGGGTATTATAATCTATTTTTACATTTTTGAGATTCGTACAACCCACGGTCCTCCGGTGATGGTCGCCAGACCGGTAAAAACAGCGAAGCACATAACGGCAAAAAACGTCAGTAACACGTAGATGTTACAGCAAGACCCGCAACTTCCAAATTTGAATAACGGTTTTCTTCGGCCGCTTGCAATATGCACAATCTTATCACCAGTACCTGAAACGACAGTCCTATCATCCAGATATGCAGTCCCCTTTGCTGGAAGATCACGGCCGTAAACATGCTCCTTTCGATTCTTTTTCATAACACGCAATCCATCAACATCCACAAATGTAATCGCGCCATCACCCAGTCCAAGACAAAACTGATTGAAGGTTGCTGCAAAGACAAAAACCAGGGTGAAATGAACGCAAAAAATGAAACAAGCTTGACATTTGTAGGAAATTGTTTTTTTTTATCGTCATGAATGTTTGTTCATAAAAATTTCAAAAACAAAAATCAATTCAAATTTCACAAACATTCACCCCTTTTTTTCATTCTTTTGTGCTTTTTTTCACTATGTTTTTCTACTTTTTGAAAATTGTACAATTCCATGTCATTGAAGAGACTGTCATGAGGCCGTCTTGGAATTCCTGGATCGGCTGGGGTTCGAATTTCGCTTCCTGACCTGGGAGCTGGAGGTTATGGATGAAAACCTTGGCCGGGCATCGCTGCTGGTTTACCGCGACTGCAATTCTAAATGCATTTCCCTTATCCACAGCTTTCCAGATGAACTTACAAACGGCGGCGTTCACATTTCGTTTTGGTTCCGCCTTCATCAAATTCAACGCCTTATAATCGCAGGTACCGATCGCATTCAAAGTAGCCACATCAAACACAACAATCATACTTCCTAACGCGCATACCATAAACTGACAGCCATGGCTTAAATCACAATACTTGATTTCCATTCTGCTAGTTTCGGTTGGCTGCTTCTCTGCAGATAGTGTCGGCGCACCCCTACCACTATAATCCCATAGCTTCAATTTCCCCTCTTCACCACAGGTCAAAATTTTCATACCACTATTATACAACTGCACCGCAACATTGGTCAAAAATCCAGAGTCAGCGGTTACCGTTGCGAGGGTTGAAAACTGGTTGTTATCAAGTGAGAAAATGAAGAGGTCCTTGTTGGCAGTGACGAACCAAAGGTTGTTTGGTGCGAAATAGACAACCCTCTCTGGGATGTCTTTCATATCGAGTCGGGCTAGCTCCGTGAAATCATACAGATCATCCTTTTGATTGCGGGTTGCCGTCATTGCACTCATATAATTTGGCAAACCAACATGCTGGCCGCCACCACCGCAGCCCATCACAAACACGCCCTGCCCATTACTCCCAACGCCAAACACAGGACATTCTAAAAAAATCAGATCATTCTGCCGACCCACAGCTTGCTGTTCCGGCGTGATCGATAGATCAGTTTCTCCCATCGTTCTGTACAATTTATATGAAAGTAGTTCGTAAAATGATATTAATGTACACAGGTGTTCAAATGTTAAATAATAATTAGTAGCATTAAAAAAAAGTTCAAACTAGTAGGAAGAGATTGTTTTTGTAAGATGATTAAGACGACATAGAAAGAAAAGAATATGATTGTGTATTAAAAAAATATGATGGGCAATGGACCGATAAAATTACATGTAAAATTCTGCTTCAATATGAACCACTAAATCTACTAATTTCAACATCCACCAAAACTCAAAGATGAATTCAATCCTCAAAAATGGGATATAGAAATGAAATGCACACCACCAATGCGCTCAGCACAACAACTGCTGATAATAAAAATAGTATATAAGATTGCCGTCCGCTGCCGGTGATCCAGCGATCGACTATCTGCGACCCGATAAACCCTCCGCAACAGGTCGTCAAAAACATTAAACTCGCCGAGTAAAAATGAATGTACCCAACTAACGTCCACTGAAGGACATCCCCCGCAGCATGCAAAAAATTCAAAGTCAGATTCGTGCAGAGTACCTAAAACCATAGAAAGAAAAATGGTGAATAGCCACTCATATATATATATATATTTTTAAAATAATTCATTTTTTGTGAAACCCTGCCTCAAACCTCAACCGGTATCAAGCCAAATTGCAATAGTATAAAACTTCGAAATGCGTTTCCAATCCCGGCCAAACTCCCGCTCAAGCCAACCAAAAAGAACCAAAACATAACAACCGCCGAATTGCTTGCAGTGAAAACATTTGATTTTGTCATCAACAACGTTCTCCGCCACAACAAACCCACCACAAATAGCACTGCCATATCCAACAGGATTACTTGCCTAGACATAGTCATACCGTTACCGAAAACTAAGCCTCTTTTACCGGAGATAAAAAGACAGCCAAAATGAAACATACATATCACAATCATGGCTATAATCTTAAATTTCGAGGAACTGCTTCCAGGTGCAACACTCTGGTTCGGTGTAAAAGTTCTTTGTACAATGCCCGTCTCTTCTTGCTCGTACAACAAAAAAGCTTTCTTGATCATTGTGTGTGCAGAATAGACTAACAGTAGCATCATAACCAAAAGGAGAGGCTCGCGAGGTAGCAATAAATTCAGCGCAACACCGCACATACATCCAATCCACGCGATAGGCATACACAGAATTAAAAGATCATAGTTTATGACCGACCTTCCCTCTGGATGGCCTGCATGTCTGTATGCCCAAACCCCAACCATAGACAAACCCAACCCTATCAAATGACCTGCAAAAAAGCAATTTGAAATTAATGCTTTCATTTGAATGTAAATTTAATTAAATCCATTTTAAATACAGTTTGCAACCGCCCAGTGCGCGTTTCCAAACCCCATGTATAAAACCGGCGGCTGTAACCCTCCCGTCCCCCCAGCAGTCACACCCATCAATCCCAGAAGAAATACACCGATCAAACCTCATTCAAGAAAACGAAATTTAAGTGAACATTTGCTGCAAAATGCAAGAAATCATAGGAATTTTGTTTCTCTGTACCGAATAAATGGCTGCGTTCAAAATACGGAACACCATTTGGGTCATCAAGTCCAAATACTCCACCCCTCACAATACTGCGGTTTGATGCCACATCGCCTTTGGCCGACTTCGTGGACGTGTTGTACAACAAAGATGTACTATTGTGCAGATGGGGCCTAATCTCGCGTGTGTTTTTGTTATCGATAGACGTGTTGACTTGCAGTAGGAACAAATCATCATGATTGTTTGAATGAAAATTTCCCGATCCCTGAACGGGAAAGCAAAATAATAATATCCGCATGCTTAAATCATACCTAAAACTGCTTAAATAATTGTATCTGTGTGGTGTATCTACATTTAGCGTAAGAAAGCTTCAATCAGAAAGAAATCAATAGGTCAGGAAAAATATGTGCAAATAACAATTTCTGACGACGCACAGAAAAAAATTTTTCTGTCATGGTTTCCATTTACAGATGTACTGGCAAAGGTCAAAATGTTATTCAAACGACAACATTGATCAACAAATGGATATGCTTCAACAAAAAATATTATCAGACAGCATTTGCTTCACGCGTCGACCCCTTCAATTCCTGCTCGATTTGTTCAAGCGATTTTCCCTTAGTCTCCGGTACGTACGCGAACGTGAATATAGCTCCAATCAGACAAATGCATCCGTACGTTCCAAAAGCGTACTCAGCTGACACCATCGCTACAAATGGATCAAATGTCTTTGTCACCTACAAACAAACAAAAAAGTAATGATTGTTTTGCTGCAAAAATGAAAATACATCGACCGAAAAATCCATTTCTAAAACGATGAATGATCCTGTCCAGTTCACACAAGTCGCAAGTGATGCTGCTTGCCCACGAATACTGGTCGGGAACAGCTCCGCTAAGATCAACCAGGGGACCGTCCCAATTCCCAATGAAAACACAAGGAAAAAAGTAAACGCGGCAGCAATCGCTAGTCCAGGAATGATTTGATACTTAGCAATGACAAAATAACTGGAAAACATAAACATCGCCAGCGCCAAAACAACCAAAGAGAAAATCAGTAATATCCGTCTACCTGCAAGAGAAAAAATATCAAATACAGAGAAAGTCGACGATAGCGAAAATGTCACACTCGGCCGATGTTCATTTTTGATGATGCTTACCTGCGGTGTCCATTAGCCGGATTGCGACGATTGTGACAACCACATTGAGAAGCATAATATAAACAGAATACACCTGTGGGTCATTCACCTGTGCTTGATCTAAGATTTTGGTGAGGTAAAAAATCAAGTTGTTAACTCCAGAGAACTGCTGGAAGACCTGCAGCATACATCCAATAAAAACTTGCTTTTTGTACATCCACAGCGATGGCTGCTCGCCTTGATCCTGATCTCTATCATTTATTGTCAATAACTCCTGCCTCTCCGACACAAAATTATCACCACGAAGCTGTAAAAGCGCCTCTTCTCCGGCCTGCGTATCGCTGTTCAAAAAGAGATAACGTGGCGTTTCAGGGATTAGCATTAGCAAAGCAGCAAAGAGTACGCTTATACCAAGTAATATGCAGGTAACATACCGCCAGTCACAAACGGTCTGATCATCGTACAAACTCTTTGTCTCAATGTTACCAATTAGATAGGCGACGAAAATCCCGGTGGTGATCCCAAGTTGATTTCCAGCTCCCAGCGCCCCCCTTCGATTCGTCTTCGCCACCTCAGCGATGTATAGAGGAACACCAAAACTAGAAATGCCGGCACCAATGCCGGTAAGCACACGGCCTGTGAAGAGACACAGAAAATTCTGATGCGGTGCCAAAGCTAGGATCAGGTACCCAGAGGTAAAAACCAATGCGGAGGATAGCAAACAATTTTTCCGTCCATAATTATTGGCCAACGAGCCTGCAATGAGCGATCCTGCCATGGCGCCGATATTCATCACTGATGCAAACCACTGAAATTGGTAGTCCGTCATTTCTCGATTTATTTTGAATGCCTTCTCGGTATTTCCGGTGTACCCGATGGTACACCCGAACAATAACGCTCCCAGCAGCACAATTCCAACCTGAAAATGTTAAAGATGGCAATAATGTTCTGTAAAACACGTCAAAAATACATCAAAGACTGCAAAAAATGCTTGCGAATTCAAAATCCTTTTCGTGGACATATCGAACTTCCCGTCCGAAAGCATTCATTAGGTACCGTCCAATTCTTACCAAGCAAAATCTAAACATAATGATTTAATTTAAATTAATTGAAACATGCACAAACGAGGTAAGTAATAGTAATTCGTTATCGGTTCGATAATTTTCTGCAGGTAAAGGGACACGAATCGTCGCATAAATATGATACGTAAATGTAGACCGATTTCTTTTTCCAACGACACTACCATAACAACAGATGATATAGGATTTGAAATTAAATTATTATTGCAATCAAACGTAAAATTCAGCGGGCGTAAAATCCTTCACAGTGCTAAACAGGGAATTCGTCCTCCACAAATGCTTCACGTCCGAAATCTTATTACTAGTTTCTGCAGGCGCACTACCGCCAACCCTCCCTTGCAAGCAATTGTTTCTTGAGAGCGCATCAGCCATCAATTCAGCATGATCTCGACCTCCTTTGTACAAACTGGTTGAATTAGTACAATCGAAAACTTGAATTGTAGGGTAGCTATGAACTTTCATCTTTTCACATACCCCACTATGCGCGACACAATCCACTGCTGCAATTAACACATCATTACCTCAAATTTTAAAATAAAAAAATGTTTTTTTATAAATTTCAGCTAAATAGTAAGTAAAATCTATACTTTTCCTAAAAATGTTTTTGACAATAAAAAAATGTACTGTGTTTTTCTAAATCTGTTGCGACGCGGTTCCAGGTTGGCGCGAACTGAACGCAATGTGGGCACCATGGTGCGAAGTATTCTACGTATACGTTTTGGCCCTTTGTCTTCGCTTCGTTTAGAAAGTCGTCATGGGTATCAGCAGTAAGATCAATCACCTTTCTTTCCTCTTCTTGACCGAAAACAGTACATAGTAATAGTGGTATCCTCAACATATTTAATTTGATTTTTTATAATGGTAAGTATGATATTTGTTTGAAAATGGGGGTTTATTAGTAGTAGAAGATAAAAAAAGTAGACTTGATTTTGATTTTGATGGTGGGGTATGATGAACGAACCAAAAATGAATTGATAATATCAATGATGTATATAAATACTAAATTCTCACACTAAAATCTAAACTAAACTCGACTACATCGATGAATCGTTCAATATTTTCAAAATGTTTGATGATTGTTTATAGCCGTAACATTTCAATAATTTGAAGGATCTCATCCATCGGATATTCAACCCTACGACAACGTATTATGCACCCGGCATTGATAACTAACCTTCGAAATATGCGCTTGACATTGGTAACATTCCTGTTCACCCGCCGAGCTGTGAACCTGTGTCTAATTTCGTCTTCTTTGTCTGCGTACCATTTCAAAAATCTGCGTGTGGACCTCTTCCATTTTCTTGCAATCTTCTTTCCTCTTCTTGCCCATTTCTTTTTTCTAATTTTCCGCCACAGGACCTAAACAAAAAAAACGAGATTTTGCTCGTGATAAAACAAAAAATATATAGTAGTGTACTCCTGTTTTGGATAACATTTTTGTGAAAAAGATTTTTGATACAAAAATGTCACGCGAGAACAGCATAATCACAACACCAAAAACGACTCTCAAACATTTTTGTAATTCAAAATCCCTTCAACAACTACAAAAACTCTCCAAACCATCCCTCCAAACACAACTCTTGCAATTACGTAAAATGTCAGGATCGGCCACACCAGGTAAACGATATAATGAACTCGCATAAAAGATGGCAATATCGCTGGTTGCACTCCTGCTAACAATGCCGTTTGACAACAAAACCTGAAACAAAATGTTTTTTACATTTTAGTTCGGATATACGGGTCAGAAACTATTTTTCTGTCAAAATCATGAAAAAAATACATAAAAGTGACCGTCCAGGACAAGATCAGATTTCTGCAATACAGATGCCACACTGGGATAGAGCGCTTCAGCCCCAACATATCAAAAACAATACCGTGGATATTTTCCTGAATACATTCAAACACATCAAATGATTGAAAAAATGTTTGGCTGGTTTCAAGTATAACAATCTTGCTCTTTTCAATTTAAAATCCCTGATTTTGACAGACCATGTGCCGACTCTAGAATTTTTACTTCTACAACAGGGACAATCCATGCTGGGGCAAGCAACCAAACATTGCTGATGAAATATTTTCTTACATACCCCACCTCAGATCAAAATTCATTTCAAAATCGGGAATTTGGTAGCAAATATCATTGAAAAAATGTCATTTCATGATCTTTTGGAAATATTTCATTGAATTGATAATACATCGGTAGAGATCCCTTCTGGCGTCGCGCTGGGTGAAATGATCCAAACAGATTGGACAAATTTCCTTTTCTGCAAAACACCAATTTATCCTGCCAGATAAATATTTCTTTGCACCCGTCTTCAAACAATCAAAAGTACATAAAAAATCACGAAACCAAACACTCCAAATGTAACGTATACCAAAAATCTAACGAAGATGTTTGGAATCTGCCTTGTCACATGCTTGAATCTGTGTGATGGATTACTTGTCAATAAGGTTGGTCGCATGGCTAACGATGATTGCAATGTTTGATGAGATCGGACTGAATGGTTCATTGAGATATGAAATATTTAATTGAAAACACAAATTGTTACATCACTACAAATGCAAAAAACAAAATGAAAGATCGACATCAACGGATTGAAATTTCCGTGGGCAGCGGCCGGAATTTCGTCGAAAAGTGTCCGTGTCGGCATGGCTTCATTACATATTCTTTTTTGGTATGAAAGATTATTTGTTGCGTTGATAGCTGAATATACTTAGTCTAACTTATTAGTTAATAACATTTCCAATTCTATGGAGCCTCTTCTTTTTGGCGACCGATCTTTCTGCTGGGTTGGACTTCAAATTTCAAAAAAATAAAAATCATTCCTGAAAAGAATCAAAATGATGATTTTTTGAACAGTTTCAGAGAATTATTTTCAATTGTTTTGAACACTACCTTTTTGGAGATTGTCCTCTTTGTTGGATGGGACTTCTGATTGACTGGGTGAGAAATTGCGCGGGACCAAACCTCAAAGACATTCATACATGAACGTATGTTTTGACGATGGTGATTGATATTTGAAAAAAAATACTCGCGAGGGGCGCCATGGAAATTTGACCGATTCATCGGGCTATTTCTCTGCGGCCTTGCTGCAATATCATGTACCTAAATACAATTCAAAAAAAGACCATCAAAAAATGCGAAAAAAACGCACCAAAATAACGAAAACCATACATATTTTGACATTGATTCAAAAAATTGATTTTTAGCAACATCAAAAAAACAAAACTTTGAAAAACATCGAATGCACGCAAAAACTAATTTTTCGCGGACATTTGTTTTTATAAAAATCCTGTCACTGGACAGCGTAACCGCCTGCCCCGATGCCGACAGACTCCCTTTGTGCCGGGGATGGGGATTCTGCCTGCCGCCGCTGTCTTTTGGATGGACTATTACTTTTCTTGCGGATTAATCCCTCACCCAAATCCAAGGCTTTCAACACCGCATTGCGTTGATCAAGATGCTGTTGCTGCATGGTCAATGGGCGGTTCCGCCCCGAACTCCCGCCTGACGCTACTTTTTCTGTAATTCTTTCCTGGGACATAAAAAATTGAAAAATAACAAAAATGGTAAAATTACATACTATGTAAACTAATGTTACGCGATTCCAGCGTATTTTTTCTACAACCCAACTTCCTACCATGCGGTGGCCTAACCAATCAGCGGGAGCGTCGCCATCACCAATGAAATCTAATAAATTTTCCGTTGCGTCATCCAAAAATCCTGACGCCTCTAGCAGGGCTTCGCGAGCATCCTCCAAAGCGTCTCGCGCCGTACTCCACTCCCCAGCTTCGTAATTCAAAAATCCTCTTTCAAATGATGTTATAAAACCAGATTCCACGTAGCAATTGCGCATGAGCAACATATCTGGTTCTACCAAAGCATCGGTTATTGCATTTGGATCAGTCAACAAATCTAATTTTGCTTGAGCTCTTGCTTCATCACGTTTGAAATTTGTTTCACCTACCGATAATAGACTTGGATCATTTGGCTCCAATACGGAAACATCCAAATCGAAAGTAAACAGACGATGCGTCCGCCCTGATTCACTCTGCGCCCAGTATATGTGGTCAAACATTCTCATTTCTCCCGATAACTCTGGACTCAGCAAGTCCGCAACGTCATCGGTAAACACTATGAACAGACCATGTTGAACAGCAATCGTACTTGAAATTGTAGCAAGCGCTTTGACCATGCTAATAATTGTGGCTTCAACCTTGTATCGACTGCCAACAACTGCACCGTTGGCTTCTCCCACGTGAAAGCCAAAATCCACTTGCGCTCGATCCCAATAATTACCAACACCTAACTTTGCTATAATTCCTGGGTGATTTCGATATTGATCATACAAAATTATCGACCTGTTCATCTTCGCTACAATTCTTGCGCATGCAATAATCGCTAAATCTGCAGTTCGGGCCTGCTCATCTGGCGTCATATCATTGGATAGCAGCCAATTGATGTTGAAGCCCTGTGGTAGATTCTTGGTTGTCACGCCATGGTGAACATCACTGATATCATGTACGATGAAAGCAATGCGATTGACATATGTCAGCACATGTTCATTT
>JACLAD010007083.1_pt1 | contig 10882 bp, 5 predicted proteins | sample 8027901 | NCBI WGS metagenome assembly JACLAD01 (sample SAMN15725071, study PRJNA655200) | protist metagenome | isolation source: fluorescence activated cell sorting (FACS) single amplified genomes of... | place: Spain: Blaines Bay Microbial Observatory, Mediterranean Sea | collected 2016-07-05
CTAACAATCGAATTCCATTAAACACAGCAAACGATCCCCAAACACCAATCAATGACTTGCCAAAGTATTTTAAGGAAGTCAACATGCCTGCTGTTGCAAAAAAAGTAGATTTGGCTAGATAATTGAAGGATTGAGTGCCTTGACAAATACCTTCACCAATAAACACGACTCCATTAATGATTTGTAAAAGAGCACCAATGATGCTAGGAATGACAGCTGCTTGTTGTACAGCTTTATTCTTAGTAAAAACTGTCAATAAAGGTAAACAAGCAATTTGTAAAATCGAAAACACTACGCCTAGAACCAAACCCCAACTTAACAATCTTTCTGCAGCAAATTTCGCATTTGCAATCGATGCCATTCCTGTTTTATTTTCTCTTTTTGCTTTGGCTAATTCATTCGGAATGATAATACTTGCTACACTGGACCATGCTAATAACACAGTTCCACCTAATTGCCATAAAGAGATGGTTACACTATGTGCAGCAGCAGCAGTACCACTCACATCAATCGCTTGAGTAGCTCGAGTCACTCCTAAAAAGGCAATATTCAAAGCGACAGCTCTCATTTGCACACCTAATCCACCCATCAAGATGGGTTTGATAGCTTCAAGGGATGGAAAACGAAAAATTTTCGAAAAATCTCGAATCATTTTTTTTCGATATAAGGCGCTCGTATAAAGTATACAACCTACTACATCACTAATACAGGTTGCTAAAGCAGCACCTGCAACTCCCATTTGCTTGTTGAAAATGAAAAATGGATCTAAAATAATATTAACAAGATTTGCAAATAGGGAAATCTTCAGTGGTGTTAACAAATCCATGGTAGCTCGTAAGCAGGCAAAACTTACAGTACTAATAATGGCAGGAATAAATGTCATGGCTCTGATGGATAAATAGGGTTTGGCATATTCATAAGCTGGTGCTGTGTCTGATAATACTAATCCTAAAACCTTATGAGGTACATTTATCAATAATAAAGAACCAATCATACCAAGTAATAGTGCCAAAAAGATACTTTGACCTACACGTTCCTCCAATTTATCATAATCATCACTACCAATTGCTTGAGCAATCAGGGGTGTAATCACATTCGGCAAAAAAGAAATGATCCAAAACGTAGAACTAAATACTTGATTTGCTGCACCTTGACCAGCCAAGGCCAAGGCATTGTCCATACGACCAACAAATGCAGTATCTACTGCACCTACTAAAGGCAAAATTGCAAAATTCATTATCGCAGGTAAGGCAATACGTAGAATACGCTCATCTAACACATCATTACATGGCATGCGAGACAAAATGACAGACAATTTATCTGTTTTATCATCAAATCTTTTGCTTTTGGAGATTGGGTGGGGGAGATTCTGTGCCTTCTCTACATCATGGTCATCTTCAGACAATTTGCCGGAAAGGGACATGTCTTTTTTTGTATATGATTCACCCAATCCCAATATACCAACACGACCAACACGACAACGAGGCATTTGCATGAAAGCATCACTCCTTTGGCACAAGAGAAAAACCAAAACCAAAACCAAACATAAAAACATCGCGGGCATAGTGAGTGGCATGATTAAGATTCTACGATTAAGATTTTACGATTAAGAATACACTACACACACAAGGAAACCGAAATACGGGCGGAAAGGGGCGCACAGCCACGAACGACGGCTTATCTAGTGATGCGCTGGAATGATCTGGAATCGGATACTGACCCAGCTTACTTTGTAACTGTTTTCAACAAAAAATCGGATTCTCACCGGTTTTGTTGAATCTTAGCTAGGTTGGTGTAGTGGTTATCACATCGGATTTACAATCCTAACGACGCGACGCTCTCGTGCCGTTTATAAGACCTCCGAAGGCCGAGGGTTAGACCATTGGTCCCCTATCAAACCCCTCACTTAGTATAAAGGTTCCTTTTGCACTTTTGCAGACTATAGTATCATTATCAAACACGGCTCGCTCTGGTGGAGTCCATACTCTTGATTTGAGTGAGTGCAGGAATACACCCCGATGTTCATAAGGTTCCTCGCAATCGAGAGATGCATCCCTATCTCCCCTCTACAAATCATATATATATACTAGTCAATGGAAGAATAAGTTTATTCGACTCAGTGAAGCAAGGAAAGTATCAAATCACAAAAAGTCGTGGATGATGAAGTCGTCCCGACTAAGAGTTGAATAAGAAGGTATAGTGAAGAAAGGAAGAGGGAATGGGAATGGAAGATGGGATGGAAGGTGAGAAGTGAGAAGGATATGAATAAAAGGAGCATGAGGTGGAGTGTGGTGGTTAGTGTGGTGACGATCTAAGTTGATGATGACAAAAAGCACACAGCTGGGACTGTTTTTCTTTGAGCACACCGTCTATGGCATTAGACGTTCTCTCTCGCTCTCCACTTCGAACTTTACAGCAAAAAAGGCTCCAATAGATCTATTTGGCGAATTTATACTTACCTTAATCCCATCTTGTCGATAGATACAAGCTCTTTTCATGTGTTAAACAACTCAGAAATGGATATACTATTCAATTGAACGGTATATCGTCGACGAATCTGTTTAAAGTCATTTTTGTCACAAGGAAGTGTCATAACGGGTCGGGAGAAGAAACAAGTTTTGATTGCTTGCGTTCCAAAAAAGACAAGATAAATCCGAATATTGACTGATGACCTACGCTGTAAATCACACAGGTCGTACCTTCCACATTTATTGTAGTATCATAGCAAAGTATCATGTCTTGATGAGCGATAAATTTAGAGAAAGTGACGCCACTGTTTGGATTATTTGATTCTAGGAATACAGCGAAGTAATAGGATGTGTAGAAATGATGTGAATGGAGTATATTAGCATACTAGTATCTGTCTAATGATATATAGTTTAGTCTCTGTGAATACCAGGATAGGTTGTCGTCCAATATTTTTGAGATAGGGCGTCCAGTAAATATGTCCTGAATATTTCGGAATGTTCATCAATCTAGAACACGAACCAGCTTCCATAGTATTTTACAGATATTACAATTACAATGCATAGTGATGATTCGATACATATATACATGAAGGCACCAGACTATAGCCTGTTCACAATTGCCAGATATAGATGGCACCATCAGATTGCTTAGAGTATAGCTTGCCATTCTGAAAGGTGAGCTCTGTTACAGCATAAGTATGGCCCCAAAGAGTAGTAATGAGGCTGTTGTCGCTGCAGTCATACACATTGATGGCGCTATCCAAGCTACTAGCGTACAGCTTGCCGTCGTGGATCTCAAGACACGGTGGCCAGATACCTGACCTTTTTCAAAACTTCTTAGAAAATAATATACAAGTAAAGGGACGATGGATGAACCAACTGATATATACACCGAATGCCCTATCAACAATCAACAATTGTGAATAATCAAAGTTACTGATAGAATCTAGTGCAATCACCATGTAAGGGCCTCGAACAAGAGTCTGCTTCCGACCCCGTGATCAAATAAATCACTGTGAGTATCGATTGGGATAGTTTGAGTTGATTCAGGGTCCAAAATCTCCCTCTCTCGTGTACGCAATTCTTTGTACGGTTTACAGTAGTGGGACTAAATTAAATCGTACGTATTCCGGTATTGTAAGCACTAAAACTCGGTCAACTCCATGATAGCATTCACAATGTCATCTTCATTGTTCAGTAATGCCAAGATTGCTTCTGCACGTGTACAACCTGCATGCCTGATAACAAGTTCGATATCCGACTCGGATACTTCATTATGGTACAATGTTAATTGTTCTATATTCTCGGACACATTCCATTGCCCGATATCCTGGTTGAAGGCAGCGGCACCATAGAACATACGCCACATATTAGTCACATTGCCTACATTCCATTGACTGATGTCATCATTGAACTCCGTGCAGTCTTCGAAGAGTTCTCGCATATTCGTTACAGCAGATGTGTCCCAATCAGTAATATGACCATACTTACTCTCAGCTTCCGGTCGATTACTACACCATAGTTTCACAGCATCTTGAATGTCAGCATCAGTGCGAATTAATTTTGCATCGACTGTTGTCTTTACAGGGTCGATTACGACAGGTAGATCCTTCACATCCTTCTGGGTACTAGGAATATCCTTGGACTGTTCGCTATTCTTCGAGCTTGACAACGCTTCCTCAATTTCATCAGCATCCATATCGTCAATCTCCAATTCATCACGTAGTACACCATAACCATGTTTATCAACATACTTCTTCAGTCTAGTCACGGTGGAGAGTTTCTTATTGAACATATTGGTGGCGTATTGTAGAGCATCCATCTTTTGCACATTCAGATCAGTAAACCAGTTCACCAACTCATCAACCATTTCTTTATCTTGGTCACTGATGGACAGTAGAGTTGAGGATGGACTAAGAGGTGGCGTAGGAGGCAAAGTATCGCCTCCGATTTTCAAAGAGCTAGTGCTGTTACTGATGCCACCAATCGACTCATAATCAACATCGGTCCCTTCATCAAACGCAGACACAAATTGTTTCACCAGTCTTTGATTTTTAATGAAAGCACTATCTCCTTTTATGGAAGAACTCAGCTTCGAAGACCCTTTGCGCCCATCCCCTCCTAGATAAGAATCAAGAATATCGCTCAGTTTCTGGGTCACATCTTTTGCGAAAGGACGCTTCCAAGGATCGAATGAGTCAGGATTATAATAAATGCGGGGTATCTCTAAAACTCGAGATAAATTCAAATCGCTGGGTACCGGTTCGAGTGATAATCCCTCATAAAGGATCCGCATCAATCTGTTCAAAGCATTGCTCACACCGTCATCACTTCCATACAATTTTTGATGGTTTTCACGTAATGTGTGGTTATTGAAATAAACTAACAATGTGCCATGAATCTGACTTTGGTACCCGAAAACGTCATCAATTGGAACTCTTCTCGTTAATAGCTGAATAAATGTAATACACATCGCAAACACATCACTGGCACTTGACGATCGACGCCCTTTCCCCAGTGATTCATTCTTCAGTTCAGGAGCCATGAAAGGTTGTGTTCCAGCACCTGTCTTACTAAACATCGTGGGTAACGCAGTTTCCCCGCTAAGACTCTCTTGTTTCGCCAAACCAAAATCGCATAACTTCACACAGAACTCGTATGGACCATTATGCAATAGAATATTCTCAGCTTTGATGTCTTTGTGTGTAACTCCATGACTATGCAAATGAGCGACGGCGGCACAAATATCCTTCATAATACCAAATAACAGAAACAACGGAATTTGTTCCGGTGAAGGATACCTGCGCATGTAGGACATCACCGATCCATATTTCGCTTTATCCATTACCAACCAAAGCTCTCGTTCATCGATTCGTACAATACCGTAGGCTCCTAGGACCAGTGGATCCTTCATCTCTTCTAAAATAAAAGCTTCTCGTTCCACGTCTTTTTTCATTTTTACAATGCCTTCAGGATGATTGTTGTCAGGAGTAAAGATCTTGACGGCAACACTGAGGGTATGGGTTCTGACAGTGCGGATTCCCGGGGCAATCCGGTGGGATAATCGTGGATAATCGTGGGCTGTGTCGCCCTGCTCTCGCTGGCGCTCGAGCAGGGCTCATGCCACTGGGACGTCTTTCCAAGATGCCTCGTAGACTTGTCCGAATCCACCTTCTCCGAGCTTGGAGGTAGTCTTATCTCTAATGGAAATATCGGTAGATAATACCTGACGATATAACCTGGACAACTGCTCTTGAAGGATGATTCGCTTCTCTGAATTTAATGCATTACCTTCTACCACAGCACGAAGCACATCTATCTGATCCTTTAAATCATCAATTGATGCGGCTAACATGTCTATTCCTGCGTTGATCAAATCTTCCACTTCTTCATGCATCGCTACAAAGTCAGCTTTCTCATCTGGGCTGAATTCGAAACTCTTATGACCTAAACTTTCTAAAAACGTCTTTATATGGACTCCCGTTCCGCAGATAAAGCCTTCACTTCTAACAAGATCTCTTCACAACGCTGCTTTTCTTCTTCATTGCCGACACTACCATGAGCTCTCATGTCCGAAATCACATGACTGCACAGATTCGTAATGAATTCCTTCATAGACTCGATATCCTGTTGTCTTCGTTCCTCATTGGAAATGTTCAAACTCAGATTCACCGTAGCAAGTGCTCTGTCAATCATCACATTACATTGATGAAAATCAGCAGCGTATTTACCACTGCGAACAGCCCTCATCACGGATTTCCACATAGATGTGTTATTGTACTCATGTAAGAAGTCTTTGACGAAATCCAATACTTCTTTCAATGTGTTAACGGAGGCAGCAGGAATTTCCAACTCTTTTGATTGAATTTTCAACAAGGGATCCTCCAGGACTTTGATTCTTTGTATGATCAACGAGTTCTCCTCCATATTATTCTTATGGTTGTCATATTGACCTTTCAAATAGAAAAATATTTGCAACACGGTTTCAATGTTCATCTTCCACTTTGATGGTTAGAAAATAATATACAATTAATTAAAATTATCAAATTATGCGATGAGAGACGATGGATGAAACAACTGAAATATACACTGAATGACCTATCAAAGACAGTGAAAATCAAATTTACTGATCTAATCTAGTGCAATTACCATTCATCTTCTCAGGGGTTGCCGTCGGATTCCGGACATTATGTCCCATGCAGCCATGCAGCCATGGAGAATTCCATGGAATTGACGGGGTAGTAAGGTATATACTACTGTTTTCAACACAGACTTGGTGTCGATCTGATATTGGTGACCCATACCTGTCACGAGATCATTCCGTTTATCTGATGGTCATCACCTGATGTCAAAGATGACGTATCTGATAGAAAGGAAAGGATGATACTGATGGAAAGACAAAGCTTATAGACTTGCCTGTAGACATCTTCCGATTGGTTACTGATTTTGCTGAACGCATCTAGAATGAGGGAAATGATTCCAGGTCCCTTTACCGGCCGCACATATCTTTGTTTGCGACTAACAAGCATTTCCATGAAGAGAGACGGCATTTGTATTTGCGATTGAATCGTAAATATTCGCTTAAGTATTATCAAGATGAAGAACTCCGAGCACATGTTCATTCACGAGTGGAGAATCCAAGTATACAATTGAGTATTGGTTTGAATGCTTGCAGAAATATCACCGAAGTGAGTGCTCTTGGTGGAGTCCATACTCTTGATTTGATTGAATGCTTGCAGAAATATCACCGAAGTGAGTGCTCTTGGTGGGGCCCATACTCTTGATTTGCATGATTGCAGTAATGTCACCGATGTGAGTGCTCTTGGTGGGGTCCATATTGTTGATTTGAGTGAGTGCAGGAATATCACCGATGTGAGTGCTTTCCAAGACGTTCCGTTTAACTATGGACCAGATAGATTCTGAACAAATGTAAATTGTATGTAAACACGACTATTCTTTTAAACAAGTTAAAGTCCCAAAGATGTGAATATTGTCGACACCGATGTTCATAAGGTTCCTCGCAATCGAGAGATGCATCCCTATCTCCCCTCTTCTCTCCACTGACCCAAGCACTGCAATGGCCTTATATATACAATTACTATGACAATGGCACATTATTCAACAACAATACAATAGCACTACATATAATATTTCCACATCGCATTTTCATCACCTCGGTGCAATTCTATTTCCTTCTAGTAGCAAGTAGACTAGGAGAGGACACATAATGAGCACTCACACTCACAGCACTGGTCCCCATTTTCTTCTCTCTCTTGTAACAATTTTAGTAATTTGGTATCATTACTCTCCGAAGTACAGTATATAACAAAATAATCAATAGCTCGTTTGCCCTTTTTATCTCTCTTTTTCACATTTACATCAACAACTCGAGTATTGAGTATAGCTTGTGCTAGATCTGTATGTCCATTTTGTAGTGCATTGATGAGGGCAGTTTCACCTGCACGATTGATCACATTCACATCAATTGGTGCCTGTTTTCTGTATTGATCATCCCTTTTTTGGTTCAACAGAGCCAGAGCAATTTCTTTGCGCCCAAGTATGCACGCACACATGAATGCAGTTGTGTTATCGGATGTAACAAGATTCAAATGACAATTGATACAAGAAATTAATCGCAAAGCAACTTCGGTCAAATTTCCTCGAGTTGCTAGATATAATGCGAAGTTTGAAGAGGAGTCCTGGATGTTCAAATCGACGCCTGCTGCAATCAGTTCTAGAGCAAAGGATTGGTATTTGCATTCTGATGCTCTCACACTGCCATTTGCATTACGTAAGCACTCCATCAACGCCGAAGATCCACTGGTATTCAAGATATTGCTAGGATGAGACATTTCTGCCTTGATCCATGAATCGAGAGCTTCCAAAGAAGACATGAGCAATGATAAAGAGGTCAAAGTTAAACTAATTTCGAAAAGTCCTTCTATTTTGCTCCAACAGATGCTACGGTGATCTATAAACTTTACTGAATCGGTATTTTCGACCAACTCAACCAAAAACACACTTCCATCCCATGGCGTCCCACCCAGCATTAGACAATTCCACGACATTGAAATATTGATTGAAATATTGATTGAAATATTGATTAATCGGACCGTGGTGGTATAATAGAAAGAATATTGACATTTTTTAGTTTACAAAACAAAGGCCACACTCATCAGCAAAAAATCTACATTTTTTAGTCTTTTCCCTTGTTCAAGTTTTGTTATTATGCACTTCTTCCTCTGTTTCTGTAGCACTATCCAGTATCCCCTGGTTCAGACAATCAAGTGGCAGCTCCAAGGTGAATTGGCTACAACATGTCCACCAACAGCACCATTTCTGTGCGAGTGGGTCATATATGCCTCTGACCCGTCCTCGATGAGCAGTACCATCTGTACAGACACATTCACTATCCTTACCAACATTACCAATAATTTCTTCTTTTTCTGTTTCCTCTTTATTCTGTTGCTCTTGACTACTTGCGTCACTATCGTTACTATCACTATCATCACCAGAAAAGAAGTGTTCACTGAAATTATTACCACTCCCGATTGCTAAGATGTGGTTTTCAACCCCACTCAACAGCTGTAGTGCCTTTTCTTGTTGAGCATAATGTAAATCTCTCCTCATAATACTATGACGTACATTTTCTCGAGCCATGTATTTCTCAACCACATGTTTCTCTCTTCTTAAAATAGCATGAAATTTGGTGATGATTTTTTGTCTATACGAATTCATCTTATAATGTCCCAACATCTTACGCACATTGGATTGCTGCTCACTACTCTTATTCTTGGCAAAGGTTAATTGATATGGAGACCATACTAAAAAGTCACGACTGATTTCGACAGCATGTTGACTATGGCCCACATCAATAAAATTATCGGTACCATCACCACCACAACTCTCTGCTAACGTTTCCATACTACCGGGATGATAAGGTAAAAATGGAGTCAGATCATAAATGGAGCCACATATACCTACAAAGCAAGATTTTTCATTCGATTCTCCTGCTAACAGCCAATCAATCCAACATGCTTCGAACTCCAAGTAGAACATGTACCACCCTTGTACAGGAGTCATATCTTCATTATTATTATTATTATTATTATTATTATTATTATTATTATTATCATCATCATCATAATTACGGTATATCGTACTATCAATACTACCGCCACTGTATTGTCGAGTCAGCGATGGCGGTTTCTCTTTCTCACAACATTTCATGGAAGTAGACAATGCAATTTTGGAACCAAGAGGGTTCCAAGTGATCCCTCTGCGTTGCCTGATGGCATTAATCTTGTCACAAGTCCACATCTCTCCAAAGTTTTGAATCCATATGTTTCTCCAAATAAAGTCGCTACGACAATCAGTGTACATTTGATAAGAGGTGCTTGATAAAGCAGAAATGTCAGTATGCAATAAAAACTCTACAATATGTAATAAGTTCTCTACTCTCAACCTATAGAAGGGGCTTTCTTCACTGCGCTCGTTATTGTCCTTGTCATTATTATTGTTATTATTACTATTGCTAGAAAGAGAATCGTTCATAGCAAGATCGTCAGTGGTCTCTTGTTCCTGTTCCTGTAGTCTGATTTCACGACTCATGCGGTCTCTACGTCTGGCTAAACAGAATAATGATCTCAAATCAAATCTCGAAGTGATATCTCGATTCAAGAAGGGCATCTTCATGGCCAATGCAGAGAAATTATTGGTAATATTAGATAAACCATCTGGCATGAGCTGATTGAAACTGGTGTTAATGGAAGTGATATTGATGTTGGGGATACTATGCATGTTCATGTTGATGCTCGCGATGTTGGGGATTCTGTGCATATTGATGTTGGGGATACTGTGTATGTTGATACTGGTGATAGAGGGTACCTTGAAGAGAGTATCATGAGGACTATTCTCTTGTTCTGTAGCACCAGTGTTGCTAGTATTCATGGTATCACTGGTATTTAGGTTTGTACCGATAGCAGTATCATTGTTATCGGCATCTACATTAGTGTTATCTTCGTCACTGGTATTACTCTCGGTAGTATGGCTCATGCCTATTTGAGAATTCTCATTCTCTTCTTCAAGCAAAGCAATTTCATCTCCTTCATTCGCCATACTCATTTCAGAGGAATCTTCCATAACAGTGCCATTGATTTGATAGTATGCAGGATCAGCGCTGTGGCCGATGCTATTCGATCCATCATCGTCATGTTTCGACAAACGATACTCGTCGTTAATGGACAATTCGCGACGAAAGATGGTGATTAGCGTTAACAACAACAAACTACCAATCTCGACATAATATTCAAACACAAAAGAACAAACAAATTCCAATAGCCAATGCATCCTTGTCAAGTAGTTTTCAAGTTAAAGGAAAGTAGCAAACAAGCACAAAAATGACAAGGTAGTTG
>JACLAD010016576.1_pt1 | contig 10881 bp, 22 predicted proteins | sample 8027901 | NCBI WGS metagenome assembly JACLAD01 (sample SAMN15725071, study PRJNA655200) | protist metagenome | isolation source: fluorescence activated cell sorting (FACS) single amplified genomes of... | place: Spain: Blaines Bay Microbial Observatory, Mediterranean Sea | collected 2016-07-05
ATTCCAGCGCTGCCACTGTTGGCGTACAGCAAAGATACGCACAGTAACTGTTTTACTATATACTACATCATCACCTGTAGTTAGTTTATATGCTCCTTTTGGTACGGTTGGCTTCATAAATGTTTCGCCATCCATAGATACCTCTTTCTCTAGGATCTCTTGGTTGACGTTAAGCCGTGATACGCTAGGCGTTGCGCTCTGTGGTGTGCTGTTAGACACGCCCATAAGCTCTGCCATTGATTGTCCACGGTCTAGTGCTACTGCTAATTCTTGGCTCATATCTTTTCCTTTCGATGAGCGTTTCATGAAACTGTAGTTATACATTATACGTCTTTTGTGTCAAGCCAGTTTGGCCCTATTTTAGCCTCTAATAATAGCGGCACATTCATATGTACTTTGTAGACATCTTCTATCAGATCAACGAGGTTATCATTAAGATCTGCAACTATTTGTAATACCTCTTCTTCTTCGTCAGGGTGTATGTCAGCCACCGCTGAATCGTGTACTGTGTTGATCAGTACAGACTTTAGTGGCTTCAATCTTTTGTGAAACTCATTAAGTACAGCAGGGGTAACATCACCTGTAGCGAAACCCTGTACAGGATAATTCTTTAACATAGTAAAGTGTGTGACACTACCATTAGCTCTGCGCTCAATGTCAGGGAAAGCATACTGCCTACCACTGATGTTGGTAATCTTATTGAAGCGCATTGCTTCGTCAGCTAGGTTTTGCTGCCACTGTGCTATGCCTTTATACTTATCATTGAAGTGCTCATAGTAAGCCTTCTCAGCGTTGCTGCGTCCATATCCAGTAGCACCGAAGAGTGGGGCAAACGTATGCTCCTTTGCTGCCTGTCTAGCTGTAGGCTGACCTGCATCAGAGATAACCTTTGCAGTGTAAGCGTGTACGTCAAAACCTGTCTCAACTTCTTTCATTGCAACTTCATCTTGAGCTAAGAACGCAGCCGCTCTAAATTCAAGCTGGGCAAAGTCGGCCTCTAAAATTTTACCGCCTTCCCAACGTGACACAAATACTTTCTTAACAGGGAATGTACCACCACGAGGCATGTTCTGCATGTTAGGGTTCTTACTACTGAACCTACCTGTAGCTGTTATGTGCTGGCTAAGAGTTGCATGAAGGTATCCATTAGACTTAGTATGCACAGATATCCCACTAACAAAGCTAGAAAGATAACTACTGATAGCATTAAGGCGCTTAACATCCATGATAAAGTTTGCCGCAGTTTCCATATTATTGTTTCTTGCTGTTGCCACCAACGCATCTAAATTATCCTTTCCTGTTCCAAACCCACTATAAGCAATCCACTTTTTGTTTGGTGCGCTAAACCCAAGCCCAGCCATCTGCTTTGCCTCTTTCAGGCCATAGCCTCTTGAGTCACAGCTAGTGCACTTGTTGGGTCTAGCGTAACGTGTACCGTCTTTCTTTGTTTTGTATGTATGACCAGAGCCGTTACATGTAGGGCATGTGAAAGCTGTAGTCTTAAACAACATCTTAGAGTTAGCATTGACTGCAGCCTTAAACTCAGCCTTATCTTTTACAAACTCAAATATATCTGCCCACTCTTTTTTATCATTAGGCTTACGTGAGAAGATAACCTGAGATAGCTGCTCAGGTGAGTTTAAGTTGATAGGTGTATCACCCATAAGATCCCGCACTTGGCTCTGTAGGCGCTCTTCTATCTGTGCCTGTTCAAGCTCAAACTCTTCCTTAACTTGCTCCAATACATCAAGGTCTACCTTTAGTCCTGACATGTACATTTCGGTGAGGGTTTTGCATGTTTGAAAGGTGACGGTTCTGACTGCATAAAGGGAGCGGGATTCTGGGGTTGCGTAGTCGGCTTCGATGCTGTGGAACAACTCACAAGTTGTGAGGATATCAGCCCGAAGATAAATGCTAAGAGAATCGAGATCCGTCTCATGGGTGTTTATTCCTTTCTTTATACACGCAGTAAGATAGTCTTCTTTCTGCTCTGCTAGACCTCTTCTAATGGCACAGGCTGATAGGCCAATACCTTCTTTGGGCTTCTGCCCTCTGCACAATATATACTCTGCCAGCATGGTATCATAGATGTCACCATCATACGTAAACCCACTAGCCCACAACCACATAAGATCGTGCTTGGCATTATGCATAATAAGAAGTGTAGTCTTATCAAGTAACTTCTGTATCAAGGCTCTACCTTGACCATCTGAATCCTTATGCTCATTGTGATCTAATGTAACAAGCATAAGCTCTTCTTTGTTGTCAGCATTTACCATGCCTACCTGCACAAGGTGGTTGCCTACCTCATAAGGGTCAATGAACGTCTTACCATCACGCCATGTGATGCTGTTCTCTACATCTAATACAAGTCTCATCTATGCTCCTAAGCGGTGTAGAGTGAACGCCCACCATCTAACTCACAATGGACAACCCCATGCCATCCACCCTTTAGTTTATTCTTAGCGATGTTTAGGTGCCGCCGTGTTGACTCTTCTGACTGCCCTTCTACGATAGGATCTTTAGAGATTAAAACCATAAGATCTGCTTCCGCTGCCTTACCTGTCTTAGACCCTTCCATCATGGACTGATCCACGTAGACCTTACCTTCTGCAACAGCAGATAGCTGCGACATCCAGATCACACAACAATTATGCTGCTTTGCAATGTTACGTGCATGGATGGCTGCATCCTTGAGGTATATGTCTGACTTATCACTATTCTTGGTTGCAAACTTGTCACCCATATCCAACACAACAATGTCAGGCTTTTCATTCTTTACTACTGCCTCAACCCATTTCATATCTTTATTTGTGCTATCTTTGATACGGATGTTTTTTCTTACTGGATCGTAGCGCTTACGTGCTAGTGATACATTCTCTTTCACTTCATCCATAGTCATGTTGGTTGCAGCGCTTAGATAACGCGCACCTACACGCTCGTAGCTTTCTTCATTACATAGCACAATGCACTTGGCACCCTGTGACGCCCAGCCATCCGTACCAGCTACCAGAGAGGCGTGAAAAGAAGTTTTGCCAGTATTAGGCCTAGCGCCAACCACAAGAAGATGACCATTGCTAACGCCTTCCACCTTCCTACGGAGACTTGGTATGTTAAACTTCCACTGCGTTTCAAGGTTATTCGCAGCAAGCAATGTGTCAATGTCAATATCATCCCAGTCAATACGGAGATTAGGAGTAAAATCATCTTTGTAATCCTCTAGTAAGCGGCGTAATGGCTCAAGGCTATTCTGACTGCCATTCACAAAGTCGAAACCTAGATTGGCAACTTGCTCCCCAACGTACTGCTGAAACAGGTGGCTCAAGGTATCTTCTGCAATGTCTTTCTTGATAGGCTCAGCCTTATCTAAACGCTGAAACAAATCCTGGAATGCAGATTTGGTAGCTGTTGTCATGGTCTGATTAAGCCCCATGAACACAGCCTCAAGATCCGACACAGACATATCTTCTTCATACGTCTGCATTGCCGTGTCTAATGCCTGTTTGATCTTACGTGTGTCTTTCGTAAAGATCTTATCAGGGCAGCGTATGCCCTTGTGTTGATCATAAAACTCTTTGTTCAGTAGAGTTTTTATTAATGCTAATTCAATCATCCTTGTCTCCTACAAGTGTAGTTATATATATTTATTTATTTTTGCTCTCTCTAATGCTCTCTTACGTTCTTCATCATCAAACTCACGAATCAGTTTGTGATCCTTAATGAAACGTTTAAGTCTACTGTTCTCATCTTTCAACAGTTTTATTTCCCAGCGCATATCTTCTATGGTTCCAGCCATACTCATATCATTCTTCCTCTAAGCAAAAGCCACACATGTCATTCTGCGCTGGGCCACCGCAACTTACACAGGTCTGCCACTTCTCACCTTCTAGACCTCTCTTTACTAAGGTCACAAAGCCTACGTCAAAGATAGCCATAAACGTTTCTGGATCACACTCTACTTTTAGTGTAGCACTGCCATCCTCGTGTTCTTCTATGTCTGTTACTTTTATTTCACTCATCGTTCACTCCTATACAAGGCAGTAAGATAGATAGCTTACAGTACTTAGGGTATTCATCATACGTCATAGCTATCAACACAGGTGGCGCAGCTATAAGTAAAGCTACAATAGCTGACGCCTTGATTGCACCGTTAATGTTACCCGCCATTAGTCATTCTCCCTTAATGCGTATGCAAGTGCTTTCCACGACACAGGAAACAATTTTGACATTTTACGATCAATCTCCCACGCTACCTCTGCTGTCTCTGCTTGTGTGTCAGGCGCACAGCGAAGCTTACACATGTCAGCAAATGCATCCAAGCTACCTGACCAGTACCACTCAGTCATCATGCTCTGTGGCAGAACCATACGTGCTTGCTCAGGGCATACATCACTGTTAATCATAGCGTTATAAAGGTCTATTGCCTGTTTATTTACATATGATGACCATCTATTAGGATTGTCACTCACATTATCGTAATGTGTATGACCCTCAACGGAAAGCTCAGGGTCTTCGATAATCCAGTGTAACATTTTAACGACTTCACTACTTGAGCCTTGCTTCTTGTCAGCCGACTTACCACGCCATTCTGTAGGCTGATAAAACTCAGGCTCACTGTCAACATATCTACGGCTGATCTCATTCCAACGCAGAAACTTATGCTTGACTAGCTGCCTAGCTACAAAGACTGGTGCCTTAACATGGAAGCTGGCAAAGCAATGCCCAAAGGGGCTGATGTGCTTATGCTTGGCTAGATATTGTATAAGCTTCCTATCTTTTGTTTTAAGGTGCTGCTTAAAGCTATAAGCATCTGACTCTTCGTAATCCCATTCAGTTTCTTTACCGAATGAAACACGGGCAGCGTTACAGACTGAAAGGTCAGTACCCATACTTCCTTTGTAATTTACTTCAATCATTTATCTACCTTTCCAGTGCTGACCTTCATATGTTTTTATTCTGTGGCATATAGCACATAACACTTCACATTTAGATAACTCGTCCTTTAGTTTCTTTTTACTTTTAGTGTTTCTACCAAAAACTGCGTAATGTGTTACATGACTTATATTACATAACTTTGTTGAAGGATCTATGTGATTAAACTCTAGGCCTGCGTGATGTTCTTTGTAACCACACACTGCACAACCTTTCATAGTTTTAAGTCTTCTTATTATAGCTTGACCTTTAGCTTGATGTTTTCTCTTTCTCTCTGCATCATATTTTCTATAGTCATCGCTCCTGATCCTACTCATTCTTCTATCCTATTAATAATATCTATGGCTTGCTCTACTGACATCTTAAACCATTCACCGTTTTCTTTTTTGTCGTGCCCAATGTGAACCTTCTGAGCTTCTGCATGTGCAATACTTTCTGCGACATGCCTATCAGAAAACTTTTTCATATAGACATACTCATGGTTTCTATGTGGAGTTGATGTATGAAATTGTCCTATTCTTCTATTTTCATGGCCTGTTTCTACTACCCCAATCTTTACCCAACCTTCAAAGCAAGGTGTAGTCACGACATACACATGCCCCTCTGATGATTTTACTCTTTTACTTTCTTTTGTAAAATCACCTACTATAATCTTTGCATCTTTATTAATCTTAGCCACAACTTCTGCCCAAGTTTTAAAATATCCTGGAGTGTGGTATCCAAGCAACACAAAGGGATGTGGGTCACGGTCTTTCCTTGTTCCTTTAGGTATGTAACCATCTTTATATTCAGGTCTAGCTTCTGCTACGTACATCCTTCCTTTGTTTCTTTTATTGTGTGTAGACAGACGCTGATGTTTCTTATTATTTAACATGTACCACCATTCGCCATCAATAAATTCTGCATTAGCAAGGTTCAGTTTATTACTCATTGTTCAACATTCCTTTTAGCTTTTCCATGTCATCTTCTACTCTGTATTTAACATCGTCGTTTAGCATGTAAGCCATAGTGCGTAGCCCTGTCCATGCCTGAATCTCTGACCTGTACTTGATAGTCTTATCTATAGCATCAGGATCAAGAGCAATAACAACCCTATCGTATTCACCTATCTTCTCCATATGTTTGTCTGTTAATTGAGTACCAAGAATAGCCATGCTAGTTATATGCGGAAACTCTTGGTATGCAACGATAGCTGACACAACATCTTCAACAATGAATAGGACAGACCCTGTACCTATCGTGTAGTAGTCAGCTTTGCCAGTGTAGCGATACCATTTAGGGTGCTGCGTATTACCTACAGCCCTACCGATAGCATCTACCATGCGCCCCTTGTGATGTATCGGAAATACAACACGCTCATCTTTAACATCGTAAAGTAAATTATCTATTGCCAAACCCCAACGCCTTACAAACCTGTTAAACTTTAGATGTGTAGGCATAGGCTTCACCACGTACTGTGGTATCTCCATAGTCTCTTTCTCCCTATGTCGTTTTTGCTCTGCATTTTGTCGCATAATCATCATTATTTCTGCAGCAGTCAAATCAGTGTGGATAAAACCACCTGTGGTGCAGGTATTTTTGTAGCAATTGTACTTTACTACACCATTGTCGTTGGTTGCAGTGAACGTGTTACGCCCACCACACACAGGACAGTTACCACGATAGTTTGCACCCGTAGTCAGACATAGATCACCGACATACTTACGAATCTTCATCATCATTACCCCTTGCTGCCAAAGCTCTGCTTGCACCACTGAATGTATTGACCATGTAAGGCTTCAACGATGCAGGGTTCACATGCCCTGTTACTTGCATGATACCTACTAGGTCAACCCCTGCTTCCATCATTTCAGTCACAGCAGTACGGCGCAGCGACATAGCTGTAAGCTCTCTAGGTAGATTAGCTTCGTCCAGTACCTCATTGATAAGAGGGGCTATTTCATTCAAGCCATAACGTCTAACCTGACCACGATCCAGTGATACCTTTGGTGCAACATAATCTTGGAAGCCAAAATCTTTGTGCTGATCACGTAACATCTTGCAAAGGTTCTGACTGATAGGCAGGTGCACATCTGCTCCGCGCTTAGATTGTGTTAGATCCATGCGGCACTGATCTAGATCCAACGTATCCCATGTCAGGGTACGCATGTCACCAGTACGTTGACCCCAGTCATACGCCATGTGAACGATCAACCCAATGCTGCGCCAGCGCCACTGGCTGTACGCTGTAGAGAGGAAGGCCTTTACAGATACCCTATCCCACTTAGTCTTTGTTTTACGCTCTGTGCTAGTCTCTATGAGGCTCACAGGATTATGTCGCATAACATCCTTAGACATGCTGTACTTCCATGCCCTAGAAAGAACAGACTTTGTGTAATTAGCTGTGCGGATGCCGTGCTCTTGCTCCCACTTCTCGTAGGCTTTGTTCAGCATACCTGCTGTAACATCTTCGATAGTCTTACTGCCTATGGTTTTATTAACTCTAGCCAAGTGATACTCATAATCTTTCTGGCTACGAGGGCTGAGCTTAGCAAAGGCAGGGCTGTGCAGATAGTAATCAATAAGTTTACTTACCTTGTCTGTCGCCTTTGGGATCTTTACTTTTCTCATCGTCCTTGTCTCCTTTTTTACTGAGGGGCATGTTGCCCGCCCAGTGTGATGCATCATCGTGAGGGTTATCGCAATCCTTTTCGCTTTGCACGGCTTAACTCCTCATGGCTAGTAAACATCAAAGCAACAAAGCCAATTATGTAAGCAGCACAGATTAATAACACGATGCTGTACTTTAAAATAAAGGAAACCATACATCACCTTTCTTATCTAATTCAGTTACGTTTGCTAGATCTGTGCGTAGGAAATCAGCGCGCTTAAAGTCACCTTCCCACTCTAGATCATCTATCTGCCTCTTCAAAGAATACATAAGCTTTCTCACTGATACGCAGTTTCGCGGGGTGTATATTTCTCCACCCTTGCTTTGACGTTTTCCCATTTAGAATACTTCTCCAATAGTTTATCTACTTCACGATGGTTCTTTGTGCTGATGTAACAGAATTCAAAACCTTTAGCGTCACTAAGCCAGATACGATAGGTCATTTAGGTGAACCCTGCAGGTAGTAACGCACATACCGTTGATTAGTGACAGGGTGCCACTTCTTCATAGATAAAATGTCGTAACCCTCTTCACGCATCTCTTGGATACGCTTGGTCAAGCTACTGATGCTGTATTCAATAAGCGCTTCACGCACTGTGATTGAACCTGCAGTTTTAAGGTGCTTCAAGATAGTTTGTTTTTGATTAGTCATTACCATTTTCCTTTTCTAATCATCCAATATGACCAACATGTCATACAATGCTCTTTTCCACAGATCAAGTCGATCAAAAATACCAAGTTAAACCTGTGATCTTTTTGCCACTGATAGTTACGTGCACTGAAAGTTTGGTTCGAGGAACCGCCTAGCAGTACGTTAAACCAGACAGAGGTGGCAATGCCTAGTCTATACAGATAGCTATTCATTTCTTACATAACCCTCTAAGATAGCTTGCACTTCATCTAAGATATCGTTGAACCGATCCTGCGCCTCTTCTGTGTAGCGCTCATCACCGTTCTCATCCTCAACATAGATGTCATCAAGATATGCGTCATTCATCCATGCTTCTGCAATCTCTGCAGATAACTCAAGAAATGTTTGATTAGATATGTTCATTTTCTTTTCCTTCATTAGTCGTATCAAGTTTTTCTTTCAGTCTAACGACTTGCTGTTCAAGCTTTTGTATCTTTCGTTCTTCCCAAGTGCTTTGATGTTCTTGAGTAAAACGTTTCATATTATCCAAAAAAAATATCTATATTTTGCATTATCTTAGAGCCTTTCTTTTAATATCATCAATTTCTAGAATAGCATTCCAAGCCAAAAGAGATGCAGACAGTACACTTGAAATATCTTCATGCTTATTATTTGGGTAATTGGCTTTTATTATAGCATCAATCCCCTCATCTGCAGTACGCAGCAAACCTTCTATAGCATCAAGCACTTGCATTTCAGTCATTGTGTTACTTAATTTCATTACCTTTTATCCTTCGTTGATTATTGTTGGTTTTTCTATGGCTACAACTTCTTCTTCACCTTCTAAGTAACTCTCTAAAGCTTCTCTGACCCACCACAATTCTTTGGCATTCTCGAAATACTCAACTCTAAATCTTATTCTTGTTTCAACGTAGTACATTACACCGTTACTCCATTTGCATAGTACACAGCACTAGCAAAACCGCGAGGCGTTGCGCTGCGTATGTTCTTAGTCTTCATTGATTTACCACCAAGCTTTAGGTGCTGCCTACTGTGACCGTCCTCTGGCTCTACTGGCAAGCGGTATGGCATAGTAAAGCCGTTGCCTGTCCATAGGCATGTCTTCTTAGGATAAGCATCACGAGGCGCAATATACTCAGGCCATGTCGGATGCTCAGCATTGCTCTTGCAGATGTAGCCACCATACTCATACGGGTGGAAGCAGTGATCAGGCTTGCGCCAAAGCGTTGCTAGTCTAGAGACGGGATTCTCAATAAAGAACGGCACCCCAAGCTCATTAAATAGCTGTGCACACATCTTTGCATAATTTGCTGCTTTGATCTGAAAGTCGGGGTCTTTTTCTGCTTTGCGCTTAAAGTGTGCTGCACCTGATACAGCCAAATCTGTACAAACAGGGAAGGCCATACCAAATACAACGTCCTCAAACTGCAGGTTGACAGCAATATTGTTCAACACATTCTGGTCATGCAGATCTGCTTTGACATATTTGATGCTGCCACCGCTGCCATATACATCTGTGACTGTATCATCGTGCTGTATATCAAAGGCAAGGCAGCTATAACCGCGTTCTGCCCAAGGCTTTAGAGCCTCGCCTGTGTAGTCGTACAGGCTGATGACATACTTATCCACATTAATATTCGACATGGTTAATTTCCTCTTCAATGATAACTCTGTAGCCACTAAGGGCCAATTCTTTGACACGATCAAGCGCTAATTCAACATCAAGATACCAACTTTGATTGTGTTGCTCATTTGCAACATTGGTGGTTGCAACGTACCACATGCTTTTACCTGTCAATCTCATTTCAAATACTCCGAAAATTCAATACCTGCCTCTGCTATCAAGCAGCGCATCTCTTCTAAGCCATAATCATGCAGCCGATAAACGTAGTCACTGTCGTAGTCATTATCTTCGAGCCATACAGCAAGATCATCAATCATCTGTTGACTGGCAAGTGATAGCTCCGCTGCATCTTCATTAAAGTAAGCCGCTTTGGCTTGTTCAAAAGTAAATTCTTGCATTAATCCATACCCCATTTCTTAGCAATTTCAGCCAATTTCTTTTCGTTTCCGACAGGCAAGTAAACGCCATAGACGTCTATCACTTTGCGCCTGTCACGCTTTCGCGCTGCAGTATCAACCCACGTTTGCCCTTGCGGCCCCAGCGCTAACACATGGCCTTCAACGCGCACCACATAAAGCACGACATCACCATGCGTTTTAAAATGCTTTTCAATTTCACCGCGCAAGCTTCCAACCGTACTATCTTTTTTGCAATGCACTGCAGTCTTTACGCTGCGAAAACTATATAAGGAACCTATAGCACGTTTGAGGTCAGGCCATGTATGAAGATAAAGCGTTTTCTCTTCGACGCCTAAAATCTTAGCTATAGCCAAGCCACAAACATTCTTGCGGGGGTTGTCGGGATTATTCGACGTTTGCATTAAGTACTTTCTTTTAAAGTATTGCATCTCTTATTTCTCCAATTTGTTGCCGCATCAATCCATATGACAGACCAAGGTGCCCACCATATTTTTTTGGTTTATCGGTGAAGCGTAGCGCTAAACGCGCTCGCCTCTTTTGCTTTTTATAGCGCCACAAATAAAGCATTGTCTCTTGTCTATCAATTTCTTGTTCTAACGCTTGC
>JACLAD010005141.1_pt1 | contig 10880 bp, 1 predicted proteins | sample 8027901 | NCBI WGS metagenome assembly JACLAD01 (sample SAMN15725071, study PRJNA655200) | protist metagenome | isolation source: fluorescence activated cell sorting (FACS) single amplified genomes of... | place: Spain: Blaines Bay Microbial Observatory, Mediterranean Sea | collected 2016-07-05
AGTGAGTCGCTACAGAAACCGGGTGCTGGAAATAGTTTACATGATAAAGAATTTCTCGTGAATACAGAGAAACCTACTAATAAGAAAGGTGATGACAAAACACTGCTCTCTAGAAATGAAGTTAGTCATATTCATGTTACAATTATTAGCATTTGTGGGTTTGCCTCTGGGTCAGTTGACTCCTTGCTTTTATCCACAGCGAAACAAATGACTTCTCTGGATTTAGCTTATTCAGGTGTATTTCATGATGCTGGTGTAGTAGCGATGGACGTAATCACTAGAGATCGTATCAATAAAGCACCATCATATCGTCTATTGACTGCGGCGTTTGATGGTGTGATATGTCTTTCTCATGTTTATCAGGATGGAACGCTGAACAAACTTCATATCGTCAACACAAATTGTCATATCAGAAGTTTGAGCAGCCGATATTTCTTGGACGGTGATTGTATTGAAGCATTCATAGTAACAGAGGATTCTTTTACAAAGGCAGTAATTTCAGTTTCACAAATTCATGCGGCACCTCTTCAACACCAGCTACATGAAGAAACTCACAGTGACACTGTGGATATGACAGGAATTTCACCTTCAAAGATTTTGGAAGTAGATGTGAATGCAGAAGGGATGGAAATTGAGGATAGTGGAATGGTATCGCCACCTCCATCCATTCTGCGCAAACATACTGCTCCTTCCCCCACACGCCACAGACCTGGGGATGGACCCAGTATTGCTGTCAACGAGGAGATTCAAAGAGAGCTTGGAATATCTTCTCAAGGAAGTGGGCTGCTAGATGATTACACTACAGACCATAGACTTGATTACCACGATAGCTCTTTATTAAGGCCGCAGACTTCACATGATCGAATACACAATGTGGAGTTTGATAATCTACGGAAAGACAAACGATTGCTAGATTTATACCGCCAAGAGGATGTTTTCAACCAAGGTTACATACTTGCATCCTCTGTGGCAACTATTGTTGACAAGTGGCTGGATGGTGTAAAAGTATCAGCTGATAGCATCAGGGAATTATTGAACATCGTAGGGATTGGTCACGAGGAGGAGGAAGTCAATCTACAGAAGCTGTGTAAAGTGATGGCTGTAATTGTAGTGGCCTTACGTCAACAAGGTGTTGAAGTTGATACGAAACGCGTCACCACGGCTGGATGGCGAAAGAAGTCCAAAGTTTACAAAGACTTGAACAAAACTAAATCAATGATCGTGTACAATAGTATGGGTGAAAAAGTAAGAGTATGTAAGTCCTTATCAGACCTACACGCAGGAAGTGTAGCTAAAATTAATGTAGATGGTAGTGTTGGGAGTCTTAGACGCACTTGGTTCAGGCAAAGTAAACGTATTGATAATCACATAACAAAGAAAAATTTTCCTGTCACACTTTTGAAGGTTATACCTGCTCAGTTTTCGGGATTGATTAATCGCAATATTGAGTTCCCACAGGTATGGTCTTCAGATGATGAGCATTGGATTGGTCAGAAGAGGGCTGTGAGAATTGCTCGTACTTTGTGTGATATGCGATATGCATCGCAACAGGAAATAGTGAATGCAGCGAAAAACAATGTATTTTCACCTTCTGTAGCAAATTTTCCCAGTTTACTCGTAAAATATTTTGAGCGCAACTTTGGTGCATCCTCCATTCAAATCGCGCATCAGAAAGTGATGCATTTTTTGGAGGCTTGTCTGCAGTATGCAGACATTCCCATTCTGAATTTTTTGAGATTATGTCTGGTTGGAGATAGCCAGACAAGGATTCCAACAGGTATATTGGGACCATCTGATGAGGGTTGTATGCCCCAAGAGTGTGTATGGATGTTTATTGAGACAAGAAATATGCTGATATCTCGAGATCAAGTAGTTCCTGGAGGGCACATGGCAGATTTTGAAAGCACTATTGGTTTAGATGGGAATAGTGTTTCAAGCACATCCTTGCACTCATTACACGGCGGCAATAGTATATTTTCTGGCACTGGTATGTCTGCTTTAGATATGTATTATCTTCTTGCTAGAAGGGCTGATGTCTCTGTTGCGGTAGAAGAGGTCATCTATAAGAGAGGAAAATATGGACCCGATATTGTACAAGAGGTCTTAAGTGCTGTAGATTCAATTTTATCAGTTGAAGGTTACCAGGATAATGCATCAACTTCTATGTTCGAAGACAGCACCGAATTAGTCATACGGCCTCGGTTAGCAGATTCAGATCCAAGGCAACTCGTTGACATGGAAGTAGCGTTGGAAACAGTGTATACTCAGATGATGAAACGTCTTCATCGATTAAGAGAATTAGATGTACACATTTTTGGAGATCAATCTTTACCAGAGATAACTAATGTATCTCAAGATGTCACAGATGAGAATGCAGATTATGAGAATATATCTATCCAACTAAGTAAGCTGAAGGATTTTGGATTGAATTGTATAGAAATGGACACACAGCGCACTGGATCATTGCCTTTTGACGTTTTCAAGAACGTTATGTATAAGACAGCACTGCGTTTATTGAATGAGTCACAGGAATGGAGATTGGATTCAATTATCAACGAGTGCAACAATCGTTTTCGTGACTCTTTGGATCAATCTGTGTCGTATATAGATTTATTTTGTGTACTTCTTTCTGGTATACAGCAAAATGATGGTGCTATGGAATTTAACTCACAAACGGTGTCATATTTCGTGAATGAAGTGAAGAGGGGTATAGAGAACGAACAAGCAATAAAGGTGATGGAGTACCTTTCAGCAGTTCAGGCGCCTGCGCAAACTGATTGCTTATGGACATCTTTTCCACCCAATTTTGACTATGCTGCTCATATGATTGGTGCCCAACATGATATGATGCTAAATGAGTCGATGAACAATATTGGCACACCTCTTGTGGCAAAAACAGACATTCCTGCCGCTAAAACCATTAGTGGTCTCTCAAAAGAAGGTATGTGGAATCCTAATTACACAGAAGTGTCGATTCCATCTGATGAACCGGGTTTGTTGACCATCAAAACGATCAGAGAAAGACCTAAAGAGTTACAAAACAAGCAGAAAATAGCTAGTACAGATTCACTAAGCGCTGTGCCCATGTCTATGTACTATAACAGAGAAAATACAAATATCCATGGAGAAGTTACTCGCACTGTTCCAAAACTTCCCAAGAAGTTCACACCAAAGGTGAACATTCATGCATTTGAGCTGACGGATAGCGTCGTTCTTGATTCTAAAGAAGTAGCCACCGTACAGCACATCGGTATGCCACAGCTACATATTGAGCCTGGCGACCCATACATTATGGAGAAGACTCCCTTCGCTGAGTCTGAACATGACTTGAAAATGCTTGAAAGAGGTCTTGGTCTTGCCACGGGCGGTAAACCTTTACAACATTCTTCCAGTGATCAGTCTATGAGCTTTGATGCAATGGAAGAAGATGGACCTTTACCTGACACTCAAGGGGGACTCAGCGTACGGTTTCCTCCTGCTGGCCAAATGGCTAACATTTTGCCAATTCAGCAGATGGAGCAGAAAAATGATAATGATTTCATGCTTTTCAATGATAGTCAATCCAGTACTTTAGATTTAAGTAAAGACATACAAGGAAGTAGAAAAGAAAGGAGAGTTTTGCCAGCTACTAGTAGCGAAATAATAGGTAATATTCTGCATGAAAATCGAAACATGATGGAGACAAAGTCTTTAGAATTAAGCGATTCCCAATTGTCCCTTGCTAAGTATCAAGTCCAATCAAGATTGTTGAAAGCGGAAACCATGGCAAAGAATTTTGCTGTCGCCTTTCAGGAAGAACAAGAACGTTTTAAACGTGAACGCTTCGAGTATTTGGCGTCTGAAGCAGCTAAAAAGAGAATAGAGAGGAGCAAAGAAAGGGAATTTGTCAAGTTTAAGAATGCCGAAGAAGACAAGAGGTTTGAACGTCTGATGGCAGGAAGGCTTCAAGTGGAGGCAGCTATTAAAGCAGCTGAGGAGGAAGAACGAGCTAAGGAAGAAGCAGAACGCCAACGTATAGAGGCTATGAAGGCCGAACAAGCTGCTATCATGGCGGCCAAGAGGGCTAAAGAAGAAGAAGAAATGCAGAAGCAACGTGAAGTTGCTGAACTGATAGCCATGAAAACCGAAGAAAAAAGATGCTGGGAAGTAGAGTGGAAGTATCGCGAAGACTTACGAATTGCATACGAACGAGAACAACAGCGACTCCGGGAAGAGAAGGCCCGAAAGGAAAAAGAAGCTCGAGAAGCAAGAGAAGCAGAGGAGAAACGATTAGAAGCTGAGCGAAAAGCCGCAGAGATGGCCGAAAAAAAGCGTCAAATCGAGGAGAAGAAACGCGAAGTCGTGGAAAACAAAGCTATGAAGCAAGAGGACCACGATGCCCCTGAAAAGTTACCAACACCACCTCCTACTCCACCCCCTGAGGAAAATGAAGAGAAGAATGGGGACATGGAAGGCGCTGTTGATGAAGAGGTGCCTGTGGAAGAGAGTGATGGTGACTCGACAGTTGAAGGGGAGTTAACCGCTGAAAATCGCACTGAAAGACGTATAAGGTATGTCATTAACCAGCTCGAGTCGTTTGAAGACGGCAATATCAACCACCCGCGTAGACATTTAGTTGAAGAGAAGGAAGAATTGAATAAGAGAAAAAAGAAAATCGTCAAGACGAGAGCTAAAGATACAGAGAAGCTCGGAGGGAATGTGAATACTGGTGGTCAGGAACAAGGCGGCGAAGAAGATGAAGAAGAGAAAGTAGAACAAGGGTCTACCGTGGCCAGTCTGACTACTGATAAACCTAAATGGGTTGACGGTAGATTTTTTATGCCGATGAACTTCAGTGATGATATTCGTTTTGATCCATTTGCGAGCAGCTACTACAAAGTAGGCAATCGTGACGAGGAAATTGAATGGGCGCAGAGAGAGGCAGAAAAAGAAAAGGAGTTGCGAAAACAAGGTGTAGTAGATGCTCCTACGAATGACTTCAAGGATTTACAAAGAAAAGTGCGTGCTTATAAAAAGATTCTGAAGAAGGGCAATCTGTCTTTATTTCAAACTTCGGATAAAGAAGCGACTCCTGAAGATTGGACACAAGTGCTCCTTATCAATTCTGTCGATTGGAAAGAATTCTTCAAACGTCGACGAGTCACGATTGAGGATGAACCAGAGCCAGTGGACGATTCACCATCCGAAGAAGAATTATTCAAGATGAGGATGGATCAGTTGTCTCTTGAAAAGCTATCTTATGATGGAGAATCCATCGAGTTTGAGCTGTTTGCACCTTCCGTAAAGTCACTTGTTCCTCCATCAAATCCAAGAATAGAGCCCTTGTTGCTTGGCAGAGTACTCAGCAATGAAGTCGCTCCAGAAAGTTATCATTACTTCCAAGTACGACTTCCAGATACAGCTGCCATGTTGACAATCCAAGTCGATGTGGAATTTGGTGCTGCTGATGTTTATTGTGCAAGGGGTTATCTACCTACAAGTGATCGCTACGATCAACGAAGAATGTACAGTGATATTCCCAGACGAACGATAAATCATCCGGCAAAGCTTGCAAAGACTGGATGGATCGAAGAGATACCAGGCAAGTTGCTTCGTTTAGTAGTGTATGGAGAAGGCAAAAGCCTGTTGGGACCAGCTGAAGAAGATGGTGTGTTTATCATAGGCGTGAATGGTAGGGCAGGTGAAGGTGCAAGGTACAGTGTATGGGCCATAGCAAATGGCCAACAACAGCCTGACTCAGATGCCATAAAAAATACCTCAAAATATATCATAGCTTTGGAATCTATCATTAATAATGATGATGAACAATTGGAAAATTACTTCGGTCTCATTTACAAGAACTCTCACAAGAAGGCTAAAGAAATGGTGATTGATAAGCCAAAGGAGCCTTGGTTTCGTGTCGTGAACAGGGAGTTGGGTGACAAGCTACTTATGCCTACTGATGAGGTACAAGTAGGTAGTGAGTTGGAAGGAGCTGAACGGAAAACAATAAGTCATGAAAATGATAGTGATGACGACTTGGATCTAATTGAATCTTTTGTCCTTAAAGCAGGCGTCAAAGAAGCAGCAAGAAATGCACGTGAAAATCATCATCACCAGGAAGGGCGCAAAGAAAGACCAGATCCTAACATGGATGCTCGGTATTTCAGTGACCCTAGAATCATATCAAGGGAGATCATGATGGATGAGCTAGATCCTGCCATTTACCATCAATCTGTGGGAGAATCTCCATCTCCATTCTTGAGTGGTTCCGTACCTGATCCTAAATCGCCATCGCCACAAAAAGCGAAAACTTTAAGCGACGCAGATGGCATCTTGAACTTTTGGATGAGAGACTGGGAGAGAACTGCCAATGTAACTGACGGAAAGTGGACAAAAAAAATCAATACAGACCGTAAAAATTTTTTGAAATCATTGCCTCCTTTGGTCGCCTCTACTGGTTCATCAGGCGCTCTTCAAGTCCAAAATGCACGTGATAAGCGTTCGACTGAAAAAGGGTACAAATTTACTAGAAGAGAGAAAAAATTATTAGCTCGTACAACAGTGCCCAAATATAGATTGGGCGCAAAGTTGATTGACGGTAAATTAGTTATGCCATGGGGTGTAGACGATAAAGCATTAGAGAAGTGATATGTTTGTTGCATTGAGCGCTGAATGACTGGTGACTGCCTGTTCTGTGCCTTTTGAACTACAATTTTTTTAGTATAGCTACTGCTACTACTACTACTACTAGTAGTACTAGACTACTAGGCAGTGCTTCTACTTCTACTTGTACTTCTAACTTCTAGTACTAGCTTCTAGTAGGTATATTACTGTTACTGTTACCACTGTTACCTTCCTGTCTGCTGCTTTGAAACTGTGACCGTCGATTTGCTTCGATTTGCTTTGCTTCTCCCTCTACAACTCTCTGCACTCTCTCATCTCGCTCTCTCTCCTGAAATTTTATTAGGTATCATATGTTGACTCCTTGTTGAAGCAGCAGCCAGCATAGCAGCCAGCAGCAGCCAGCAGCAGCCAGCAGCAGCCAGCAGCAGCCAGCAGCAGCAGCCAGCAGCAGCAGCATGCATAGCATAATAGCAGCAAGCAAAAACAGAAAAGAAAGGAAGGAATTACTTGCAGGTAAGTGAGTACACATCAATCATGCCGCAGTGGGTTTGTTGACTAGACCATTCATAACTTCAAGGATACATATAAATCACGAGAAGACACAGTTGATTAGAATAGAGTAAAGTAAAGTAAAGTAAAGTAAAGCAGAGTAGAGCAGAGTAAAGGATTCCAAGGAAGAAGAAATGTCCTCTTTCGATGCAACTATTCCCACAGTAGAGGAGATTCATGATATGCTCATGGACTCCGCGATGAACTCCTCTTTTGAAGTCACAGCAGAGGGTGTACAAACTGTAATACAAACAAAGTCATGGCGCCAATTCTTTGAAGATGTAATCAAGGCTGATCCATGGCATTATAGTGCGACGAAGACAACACCTCACAAAGAAAGTCTCTATGATCACTTGATCGAGACAGGAAAGTTATCATATGAGGAAGCCAAGAGACTTCAGTATGATAAAAAAGACATTGTCAAGTCATATTTGTGTGGCGTACTGCATGATATTGGTAAGCCTGGATGTAGGATGGAATCCTCAGTGCATTATTCATTCAAAGGCCACGGTCTTGTTGGCGGGGCCTTGATTGAAATGTACGTATCTGATAACTTGTTGAAAAATTTCGCGACGTATGGTCTCACAAGAGATGATTTTGCTGACATATCTTTGTGCAGCGATTGTCATATGTGTGGATATTTTGAAAACAGAGGAAAATTTGATTGTAGATTTCATCGTGCGTGTTTCAAAATATTGCCAATTTCAACTAGGAAGACATTATGCACCTTGAGAGTGGGCGATCAAATTGGTCGTGTTCCTCTCATTAGTAATGATAATGGACCGTTTTCAATGACTATAGATGAAATTAAGGGAGCAGTGATGACTACACAGGATCAGTTTGTCGCAGATCTTATGTCTCCATCATCTACCATCGATTTGTTTTCACTACTGAAGGAGAACAGACTCACTAATGGAGTATTGATCCGACTACAAGGCACCTCCTCAGTTGGAAAGACGACACTTGCGAAGAAATTAAGTCAATATCTAGAGAGTTTAGATGTGAAGACTAGGATTATTTCCAGGGATAATTTCATGGTGAAGTGGTCAAGGTATTACCAGAAGCTTGAGCCGATTGCTGACGAGGATGTAACTCCCAGTGTGTATCAGCAGGCCATTGACTACTACACTTCCACAGAGAAGTATTTCCGTGATTCTATCGATAAGGATATGAAAAATACGATTACTGATGGTTTGTTTGCTGGTGAAGTAGTGTTTGTAGACACTTTAATGATGGCACATCCACAATCTGCCAAGACAGTGCTATCAGATGCATGCAAGAGGGCTTTTCGATTAGATTTATGGATACATCGAGCCGATATGATCACTGAGGAGGAAACGTCCAGTAGACATGGTATTGATTTGAATAAACAAATTACTCTTCATGGCAAGAGAAGTGCTATCAATCCATTTTCACCCAAGACCTCTTGGAAGGCGTTGACTCCCATTACGGAGTTGACTGATCTTGAGCACTTTGATATATGTAAGCCTCACATGGCCATCTCATGTGGATGGACAGGATTAAAAGATAGCTGTGTAGAATACATCATGTTTGAAATCAAGAAAATTTATGATTTCAACCAATCTATACCTCGCTTTATGGGTCTACATCATACCTTCGATATGCACCTGGACCAACTTATTTTTTTCCTCTACAAGCAAGGAGGTATGGATGTTGTGTTTGAGTTTTTTGATTACTATGCATATCGCACTCCTACACCAACCAAACAACAAAATATTATCGGTGTTAAGTATGTTGATGGTATCAATCAAGTGTGGGCACCAGTTTGGGCTCGTGAAGCAAGAGGAAGATTTTATTACATTTCAGATGAAGAAGTGTTACCATTGAAAGATGGGTTACAAAGAGGTGTCGAGATACTCACAAAAGCTCATATGGAAGATGGAGTCAATGAGACACAGGATATTTCTGATCAAAAGCTGGACAGATTTGATAAACGCCAACAAAAGACTCTGAAAACATTTACTGGAGATAATAAGATCAACGGGTACCTCACGGGAAAGGTAGATGGCTCGTTGTTGGAATTCAATGTTTATCCTAACACCTGCAAGCAACATCCTGTCATGGTAAAATTCTTAGAGGACAAGAGAGATGATGACCCATTTACTTGTGTCTTGTTGGATTACTGCGTTGATAATAACTTGCCATTAATCAGCGTATCTACTCAGGGCACCTTATTTATAGGTGATCAAATGAGAGATTATTTTCTCACATCAATTGAGCCCTACGTGGAGTACGAGCTCAACAATAACCTCTCTGACTTAGAAAATTGGCAATTCATGTGCCCGTTATTTGTCAATTTTGTCTTAGCTCAAATGGCACATTTCCCTGATCCCAAGAACTCACCAATGTTCATCAAGTACGAAGCCATATGTAAAAACCGAACAACTTATCGCGGTACTACTCATATAGAGCTAGCAGTGGGATACGCATTTTCGGGTATTTCCTTGCTAGGTATCATGTTGGATAATAGATATATACCGCATTATGAGGTTATGTCATCCAAAGAGGTGGTCCCACATCCTGTATCTTGTCATGTGAGTTCAACAGTACAAGTGTTTCAAATTATGAGAGAATTGAACAATGTGGTAATGAGTAAGATGAATTTGGAAGATTTCATGATGAAATGGTTTCCTGATCAAGTAGATTATCCTATACATGCCGAGGGTTTTGTATATTTGGATGCTGATGAGGAGAATGACTACAGTAAAATCAAGCTACCTATTTATTATACAACCCATAAGGTCAAATCCAATGAAGTTCAAACGTTGTTATCTTTACCTTCATCAGTAGAAGCTTATTTTCCTGTTATCACAAGACTGAGAGATTTCTATGATAACCTTGAGCCCAAGCTAGTGGATATATTGAATACTCTCATGATATATGTGAGTGCAGATCTTCAAGTTGAAGATACGGAAACGTCCGTATTTTATTCGATGCTGAATACAAAAGCTAAGACACATGTAGATCGATACAGGGATAACCTCGATGATGCCAAATTGAAAACTCTAGTTTTCAAAATTGTAGTCAATGTCTGCAAAGCTCAATTGTATGAAAAGATTGATATAGAGACCAAAAGAGTTTGGGATGTTGAAGGTGAAAATCAACGTGTGTTTATGCATCGCGCTCTGATGACTGTGCAGCCTTGGTCTTGTGACGAATCTTCTGGCGCGATAAGAGAAAAAGTACACGAAGCATTAAAGTCTTCAGATCTAGTGAACGCTGCTTATGCAGCTATTGTGAATATCGGTGAGAATAGTATGGTGTGTCTGTAGTCTGGCTGTGGCAGACTAAGTAATTCACTACATAGCTTCAAGTAAGTAGTTATTAGTTATTAGCACCTCTACTTCTAGCTGGTAGTCTAGCACTAAGCAGTACTGGCAGTAGTAGTAGTAGTAGTAGTAGTAGCAGGCAGTAGCTACATGCTACAGTGAAGTACATGGTATACAGTACAGAGTAGTCTACAGCCGTACAGCCATACGTTACAATTTTATAATGACCTGAACCCCGTGGCCCCATGGCTGGACATGGACGATTTTATTTGGTGAAATCACGCCATTCGATTTATATATATATACATACATACGCTGTTGCAATTCACTGTTCACTGTATTCATTTTGCATTTTGAAGAGAACTAAATCGTCGGTAGTTGTTTTCTGTTTTCTTCAAATTTTCACAGCAGCCAGCCCAGCCACTGTTCCACTGT
>JACLAD010007739.1_pt1 | contig 10878 bp, 6 predicted proteins | sample 8027901 | NCBI WGS metagenome assembly JACLAD01 (sample SAMN15725071, study PRJNA655200) | protist metagenome | isolation source: fluorescence activated cell sorting (FACS) single amplified genomes of... | place: Spain: Blaines Bay Microbial Observatory, Mediterranean Sea | collected 2016-07-05
TGTTGAATTTTCTGTCTACAACGATATTTTATTATAATCCCAAAATATCATTTTGTAGGATGAATTTAGTATGAGGATATCCTAATATTAAGATACATAATAAAGTATGTCAAATTAATAGGCTGAAAATAGCATTAACAAACCATTAAACGGCATACTATGCATACCATCACCCAAGTCTCCTAACAAAAATTGGGTTTAGCAGGGCAATATCACGCTAATACTTGACGTGCTTATTTTAATACGTGCCGAATACCAACTATAGCTTAGCAATTTCCTTAAAAAAAAGATATAGAAGATTTTTTGTCATATACTACACAGAAAAAAAGTACAAAATTCGGGCAAAAGTGGTTGTTTTTTCAGTGGTTTTGCCCGAATTTCAAACTTACTTCTAGAATTAAGGTGTGCCTTCAGAAGGCGTAGAGAGTAGAGAGTGTATGGGGTGAACAAATATTTAGTCCATAATTCCATACCAATGCTGTGTCCATTACATCACATAAGTGTTACATAAAAATTTGGGCATGGCATGAACACAGCATATTATTATACTACCTGGTATTGAAGGCTTCTGGGGTTGAAGCGTCATCACATTTGTTGGCGATTAACTATATATACCATATACCCTACGACAAAATATAAATGAAGATTCTCCTCATCCATCACAATGTCTGTCTGGTAGCTATGCTCCAGAAACATGGAGAAGAAGAAAGTAGAACAAATTTAAAAAGAAATAACAATAAAATAGTGTATATTGTCAATCAATAATATCAGTAATACCACGTCGCAATTTTTTTTATTTTATTTTTTAAAGTATATTATATATATAATATTAAGAAAAACAGAATTATTTAGAAAATTGGAAAAGACAAAATTATAATAAAAACTATTATATATATAATGACGGAAATGGCAAATCAACAAAATACTACATTATCAGTACAATTAGTAAATGTACCACATTTACATCATTATATACCAGAACAAAATAAAAATTTAGATAATTTTAGGGATCATAGTAAAACGAATTATGCAAATTATATGGGGGAAGATGATTATATATTAGCAGATATATGTAGGAAAAAAAATAATAAGAATGATGATAATAATAATAATAATAATAGTGACAGCAACGATAATAAACAATTCAAAAGGCCTACTAGTAGCAAAATTATCAGGTCTTTTCTTCGAGCAGGACCAAGACGAAAAACATTTTTTGACCCTAAAACAACTAAAGCAGCAATAGTAACATGTGGTGGTTTATGCCCTGGACTTAACACCGTCATTTATCATATAGTATCATCCTTAATCAAATTATATGGCGTAGAAGATATTTTAGGTATACGAGGTGGTTTTCATGGTTTTTACAATGGCGTAGAACCATTGCAATTAACAGAAAAACTTGTAGAAGGTATACAACATGATGGGGGAACCATGTTAGGTGCTGCACGTGGAGGTTTTGATTCTGAGAAAATATTCAATGCAATTAAAAATTGGAACGTAAATATCGTATTTATCATTGGTGGGGATGGTACACATCGTGGTGCTTTGAAATTGCATGAATTAGCCAAAGAAAGAAAAGAACCGATTGCATTTGTTGGAATACCAAAAACTATTGATAATGATATTGATATTATCGATCGATCATTTGGTTTTGAAACTGCAATTGAAGAAGCACGAAATGCGATAAAAAGTGCAAAAACGGAAGCGGAATGTGCGCCTAATGGCGTAGGAATTGTTAAATTAATGGGTAGACATGCTGGTTTCATTGCTGTACATGCTACATTAGCTAGCGGTGATGTTGATTTAGTATTGATACCTGAATTACCAGTAAATGTAAATCCGGGTGATCCAAAAAATTGTTTGGAACATGTTAAAAACGCTATTTTGAACAATGGCCATGCAGTTGTAGTTGTAGCAGAAGGAGCTGGAGAAGATATATTAATCAAAGAATCTAGTCAATTTGCAAAACCATTGATGAAAAGAGCAGTCACGGAAGGCACAACCATTAAACATCAAACAAATGCACAAGGTGTTCAACCAAAATTACCACCAATTGGACAATGGATAAAAGAACGTTTGAAAAAATATTTAAAAGAGAAAGATATAAATGCAACTGTTAAGTATATTGATCCATCATATATGATTCGAAGTGTACCGGCTAATGGTGCAGATAATGTATATTGTTTGCTATTAGGACAAAATAGTGTCCATGGTGTAATGGCGGGATATAGTGGTTTTAGCGTTGCGTTAGTTAATAATAAAGTTGTGTATATTCCTATTGATCAATTAGTTAAAAATTCACCACGTGCAGTGAATCCAAATGGGCGTACAGTTGAAAGAATATTGAGTATAACCCATCAACCGCGATGATATCCACATCATTTATTAATATTTACATATCATATGTATATTGATGTGGTTAAAATCTAAAAGTTAATATATACACGAGTATATTATTAATTATTTTTAAATAATTTATAATCTCAGGTACGTACACAAATTTCGTAAAAGTAGGAGAATATAAAAATATATGGTGATATCATACGTGCGAATGGACGAGGTGCAAATAAATATTACGAATACTTCGTAATTTTCTTCGTGTTCTATATAGATTTGATGGTTTATCTAGATATTATATATATATGACAGAAAGACTATATATGCGGCGGAGCGGAGAGAGTACGACGAGAGAATTTTAGAATCACAAAAATATTTAATTTAAAAATATATTATCTTTTTCACACATTTTGTCACACATTTTGTTTTAAGACAAAGACCGGTTTTATTTCAAACCAACAGCAGCTGCTGCTTGTCTCTTCTTTAAATCTAACTTTCGTTGTAAATCATTTGCACGACCCATCAATACATTTGCTTGATTTCTTAATGCACCTTCTCGTTCACTATGTGCAATTCGTTGTGTATATATGGTGTTCTTTTTGTACATATAATTAACGACCAATACAAAAATTACTGTCCAAAATATCATAACATAACCGCCATTCTCATCCCTGATAACGCTTTTAATGCGTTTTAAAATTTCATTTTTCTTATCGATGTAATCAAGTAAAGCATCGTATCCTCTATCTGCATTTAAAAATGGACCGCATGCAAGATCCGCACTGATATCTGTTATTTGTGTCGAATTATCTACATACAAATAACCTGTTTCACCACTGTTTTTCTGAGGACGTTTTAGCAACCTTTTAATTCTATTGAATCGACCAAATACGGTTACAGATGGTTTATCAATAGATTTTCTAATATTTTCCCAAAACTGTTTAATTGGAATACACGCTCTTCCACCCGCTAATTCTCGTTTCTTAACTTTAATCTCACCTGGATCATCAGACTTTTCCTCCTCCGCCATACCACAGCATTCAAATGAAATAAATGGATATGTGCTTACAGGCACATTATCTACTTTACATAAGTCTTTAAAGTTTTGTATAATTTCTATTTTCCGTTCCAAAAACATGGTTTCGTTCAGCACAACTATTCCTGGGATCGATGGTTCCCAAATCGTAGATAACTTCACCTTTCGGTCATTTCCAATCTTTTGATTATCATCTTTAACAAGGGTATCCTCTAAATTTGCAGGAAAATATCGAAACAAGCCTATTTCAAAATTCAGCTCTTTACCCAAACCATAACCAGGTTTGTAGTTGACATCGTCGTTTGGATTATTAGGTACACTTTTTAGATCAAACACGCGTGGTAACGATGGATTACTAAGTGTAAAGTGAACTACACCACTTCCAATGATCATTATTAATGTGATGTTAGTTAAAAAAACAAACATATTTTTCATTTAAAAATTAGAAGGATATTAATGTATATATATATATATCTTTATATATATGATTATCAAAAACTTACGATCAGCAAGTGGCATTTGAAAGAATGAAGCAATATATGAATCGACATCTTCACCCCCAACTTTTACATTGAACATGCTCGCTTCTTTAAAGATATAAGGATCTGAAAATGACATTGTTTTTGATTAATTGATATAATTCGATTCTTTGTATCTTTTTTTCGTTAAAATGGATTGTTTTGGTTCTGTTTGTTTTGTTTTTTTGTTTTCTTTTTCTTTTCTTTATCTATCTATCTATCTATCTATCTATCTATCTATCTATCTATCTATCTATCTATTTATCTACCTACCTATCCGTCTATCTATCTATAATTTTTTGATATATGTTTTTATTTTTGTTGAGAGATAGAGAGAATAATATTTTTGGCGATGTAGATTTACAATGCTATGCTGATGCTATATTTAACCTTAAGCTGGTGATTTTTGTTTTTGATAAAAAAAACTATATTGAGGCGCAGACATTGAAACCATAAGAAGATGCGCGAAAGCAATTTTGCCGCAAATTAGCATGGGAATAGCATTAGAAAAAACCCGGGGTCCTACTTATACTAAAAACAAAAAAACTAAAATTCGGGGTGTTTTTTTGCTGCTGTTCAGTCTTTCGTAAAATGTTGAAACCGTCGTATGTCCTACCCTCCCTAAAAAAGTTTGCTTCTTCTATATTTACTTGCTATAAAAATAATTAAATATATACCAAAACAATATATATACTATTTATAAAACATAAAACATAGAAATAATATACCCACCAAACATACAACATAAAACAAAAAACATAATACAAAAATTTTAATTTTTATATAAATCAAAACAAAGAAAAATGGATGCTACCAAAAATTTATGCTGCCAAGCCACAGTCAAAGAATACGAAAAGAAAATTGCACAATCATCTGAAGCGCTAGAGAAATGTAAACAATTTGCTGAAAGACAAATGGAAGATATAAAAGTAGAAATGATAGAAATGACAAAGAAATTACTGGAGTAGAATGCTGTCATTAAGAAAATATATGCTAAAAACAAAAGATTGAAAGAGAAGAATACTATGTTGGTAGAAAAATATAAATTGCTTGAACATAAATTGGAAGATAAAGAAAATGTTAAAACAAATGGAGCAACAGCACATACAGCGGCGACAACAACAACTAAAACTACTATTAGTAATGATGAGAAAGTTGTAATTGCACTTGATGAATTTAAAAAAAGTTTTGCACAATCATCTGAAGTATCGCCAACGGGTGGAATCACACTCGAAGACTATGATAAACTCAGTATAAAGGAAAAAATGTCAAAATTTTCTAAAATTACAAAGGCAGCAAATGGAACGACGTATACATTATATTTAGCTGGTTTAGCTTGGTTTATTGCACACCGAGAAGGAAAAAAATTAGGTGATAAACTTAATGAAGCACGTAGATTTGATAAAAAACATAAGCGTCAAACTGCTGTCACAATGAAAAATAACTTCAATAAGATTGAAGAAGAAGCGTACAATGCTTACAAATACAACAAACAAGAAAAAAACCTTTCAATCCAATTTTATAAAATTGTAAATTTATTTGGTGAGAAAAAGATCCAAAACAAATTGTTGAACATGGATATTGAAATATCCTATGTATACAAATTAATTCCAAGAGAATCTGGAGAGACACAAACAGCAGTGAAAGGCGGATCCCGCTTATACAAACTTGTAAACGCACTTTCTGTAGTAACAAACAAATAAAAAATAATATTATATTTTAAAATAAAAATCTTTTTAAAAAAACATTTTAATTATATCTTGAGTCTACAACCCAATCGATTGCAATCGATTTTTCAAACGATCACGTAAATATTTATTATCCAACGCTCTAACTTGTAAAACACCAGATGATAATCCAATCAATAAATGACGTTCCTCCTCCGTATAATAAATCGCAGTTATACTACTTTCACATTGAATACTTTCTACTTCTTGCAATGGATTTATTGCATATAATCCATACACCCGAAGTATACCTTGTCGACCTCCGGTTATTAAATAATTACCATTTTCATTAAATGCAATTGATGTTAATACATCATCTCGTGGAATTGGAATCGTTCCAAGTAATTTTCCATTGAGATTGTATAAATTTAATGTCTCCTCTTGATATGTAACTACATTACCAGTTGGTGATAATCCAGCCCATTCGATTACACTTCCGATCATAATTGTACGTATATATTCCCCGCTTTGAAAGTTATATACAATTACCGTCCCATCTTCACTTGCACTTATTAATGTATCTAATTTTGGTTGTGCACTCAATGCTGTTATTGGGCCATCATGCCCAACTAATACGTGCTTCGGTGTATAATTCATAATATTCCATATTATAATCGAGCAATTAGTGCTACCAGTGATTAAATAATTATTGCCCGTTGTTAGGCATTTCACTTCGTCTTCTATTGTATGTACAACTTTGCCTAACGATAGTTGTATAACTTGTGTAGCACTACGACCACGACCACAACTAAATAACCTATCGCCTATTAGACCATATTGCGATGAATAAATATTTACTCGTTCTTTCCGCCCATTATATTCAGATACAGTAGTATTTAAAATATTTTTATTTTTATTTAATTGCATGATAAACGGTGGATCAATTTCTGGATCTAATGTTTTCCATTTATGGAAACCAATGCGCCGCGTGGCATCGATAATAACCAACAGTTCGTCTTCAATATGAATAAAACCAATTGATTTCTCACATACACGCATTGCTTTGTAAACCAAAATAGGTGGAAATTGTTTATATTCTTTCCTGTTAAACATACGATAAATGGTTAATTTTTTCTCATCTCGTCTAGGATGTGGACGACGAAATAGAAGCGATGGAGTTTGTCCAAAATTATTCACTACATTTCGTACGAGGTGGAAAAGATCCGGTCTTTCTTTTTTTAACTTTTCTGCATCAACTGCATTCTCATATGCTAAATGAAAATAAACATTACATGCTTCCTCTGCTGCGTTACTTCCATTTTTTAAATACGGACCACGTTGTTTAAATCCAAAAATCAAATCAATCCATGCATGTAAATTCATAGAAACATATTCAGATTCTAACGCTTGTCGATGAATTTGGACAAATTGATCAGGGGAATTATTTGCCCACGGTGGTAATTCGACATGGTTCACTTCCACCCCGTTTTGTGTCGTTCCAAATTTAAAACGATTTATATTTTCAAACATTTCCGGAAGATAAAACATTTCTGGAATCAATTCTTTCACATCTGTTTCGCATGAAGGCGAGGCACAACTTTCCCAACATTTTTCAACACTTAAAAATTGTCTATCCGGCTTATCAAACGAACCATCATGTAATTCAATAGCTAAGCTTGCAAACGGTTCCACCCTGCTCAAATACCAAATGACACTATGCGGTGAGGAATAATGTGTAGCATAATGCCTAGGAAAGCCGTTCAAAACAATACCATCCAGTTGACTACCATTTGCTTTAGCAGCTTCATACATATCCTTTGTTTGTGCATATTTTCGTTTGTATTTTTCAGTCGCTGCATCGTTTTGCACACCTACAGGTTTTGATAAGTCTCTATAATTGGATCTTAAATTCAAATCTATAGAATCAGATTTATAATTACGTAACACCCACGGAAATACAGGATATTGAGCCATATCATGGTAATTTCTACCCGCACAATCGTTGAGGGTCATTAAATATTCCATGTTTGAAATTTCCCTATTAAGCCATTTTTGTTTGGCATTGTTGATTCGAATTCGATTCGCTCTGCTACTATCGTAATTTGAATCAATTTTACTAATAAAATGTTTTCGTTTCTGATTTGTTTCAAAGGCTAACAATATACTTGTATTATCTATGAAATAAATTTCTATGGCAGAATGACACATTTCATACCTTCGCCTTGTAACACCTTTAATTAATTGCATGGACCATTCTTGTACAGGATGGGGTGCTAGTGACAAACTAGTGCCATACTTCATTGTACATTCTATTCGAATGTAATTATGTTTACAAGATAACGTTGCGTCAAAATTATTATTATAGATAATATATTTAATATTAAATATATTCTCTTCGTCGTCTTCTTCTTCTTCCTTTTTTTCTTCTTCTTCTTCTTCTTCCTCCTCTTCTTCTTCCTCTTCTTCCTCCTCCTCCTCCTCTTCTTCGTCTTCTTCTTCTTCTCTGTAATATTGCATTAATTCTTGCCATAATTGACTCTTTTCATCGCCAATAGTACCACCCTCAACTTGTACTGATTTATTATTATTATTATTATTATTATTATTATTATCATTATTATTCCTATTATTATTCCTATTATTATTATCAATACATAGCTTGCGCCTGCAGTTTATATCATCAAATGATAAATGCAATTTGTAAACTACATTAGTATTCAAACGATCTTCCTCTCTCCATAGGGCACGTTCACCAGTGGACTTTTTTAACAATTTCCCCCATTTTTCCTTCATCATCTTTCTTTTTATTATTTGTCTTTTTGTTTTTCCTCTTCTTCTCGCTTTTTCAATGATAAAAAAATCTTTCATTTTTTTATCACTTACTTTTAAAAATTTTAAATTTTTGTGAAATACAAAATGTGATTTCAATTTTTCTGTCATTTTCTCTCTCTTATCAATAGAACGAACAATATCTTCATTACGTCGTTGTTCAATTTTTTCTACAATATCCATATTATATGTATATGTATTACCATATACACGATGTACATCATGCAGTGTTTTTTCTAAAGTTGTGTACCATTTACTATTGTTGTTGTTGTTGTTTAATTTTACCATATTGTCTAATGTTGTTAGCAGCAGCAACAATGTATCTGGTTCCAATTTGTCGATTATTGTTTCCATATTGTTTAATATTGTTAGCAGCAGCAATAATGTATCTTCTTCTGCTTTGTCAAATGCTAACGTCGTTTCTTTTATCATTATAATGAGTAGTGATATGAAGAGATTTAAAATATATGCTTCATCATCACCATTATCACTACTAATAAAAACCTTTAAAATATGAATGGTGGATATTAGTAATGTATTTACATCGCTAATTCCAACAATCTGTTTTAACCCAGATTCTTGCGGGGGAGGAAATAAAATCATTTCCTCTACAAATGGCAGAAACGTACAGGCATTTTTAAAATGCAACCCTTTCAGCATTTGTTCTAAAAATGCCCAAATAACTGGCATGGCGTTCAATTTCATTTCTACGCAACTAATTTGTATATATGCCAGCGTATTTCTTAATATTTCAGGGCCACTTCGTAACAGTTTAGTGCCACTTCGTTGATAACCTCGTAAGTGGATTAATGATAAAATATCAAATAATCGATGTATTATTTTGTCGCTTGTTGGTGTAATGTTCTCTAAACTCACTTTTTGCAATAGCAATGGAGTAAAATACGCAGCACATGAATATTGCGATAATACAACATCACAATTTTTTGAATTAGTAAATAATTTACCTAAATTTTGAATACCTTCCAGTTGGGTCAATTCATCTGCACGTTCTAGTAATTCCATCATAAGCCCAATAAACTCTGGATTGCATATGATCAATCCTTCCATTTTGTCATTTAAGACTATGCAATTGTTAATCACATTATGAATAATATTATTATCAATTAAAATATTATTAATTTTTTTCGACAGCATTTTAACAAATGCTGGTAAAAATGAAGAATTTAAACCAACATCTGACCATTTTCCATGTATACGACAAAATTCAAATACCTTTGCAATAAATTGCAAGCACTTTACGACTATTAATTTCCGCCGTTTTGAGCCATCTAAAAACCAAACAAAAGAATATAAATTTGTGCTTTTTTGTCCAGATTTTGGAAGGTTTCCTAAAAATCGTTTTATTCGATCATTTGAAAATTCATTGAAAATAATGAAAAGATGTTCAAAAATTTCTAATATTTTATCATCGGAATCAGATGACAGTAGAAATAATATCAGACATTCTACTTCTTGTCGATCCTCTGCTGAATTTTTATTTAAGAAATTATTTAAAAATAATTTCCACAGAGTTTTCCTAAAAACGAGATCGGTATGCAATCGCAATGCATCAATGATATCAACCGTATCAATTTCATAGTCATGATCATCAGCTAACCATCCTGTATTTGCACAAATTGTAAAATTGCATAAAATATTTTTCACAATTGCTTCTTTAAGCGTTGGTTCCTGTACTAATATTTTCAACGTATCATGAACATTCGATGTTAGATATTTTCGATCTAATCGTTCTAGCAAATATCCAACCATTAAAAAAGCAGATTGTATAGTTTCTTCCTCTGCATTTTGCAACAGCATATTCATTAATTCAAGAATACTTGGACATAAATTACATTCTATTGCATCGAATCTTGGATTGTCAATGTGGTAAAATGCTGGTAATAAAACATCAATGCCACCAAGACTATTTATTACACTTAATAATGCCGCTCCCATGTTTTTCAACGAGAAAAAAATACGTACTGCTATATCAGCTGGAAATGATACTGCTATGAGACATCGCAATATCTCTTTCAGTTGTGGCACTGCTATTATATGCTTACCAAGGCATTCAATACAAGCAACTGCTTTTTCTTTTGCTTGATTTGATGTTATTTGCATGCTCAATTTTATAAGTTGTGATATGATTGGTGGCCGTGCATCGATACAATTCATACAATTTTCTTTATTGTTAAATAATTCATGCAATTTTACCATTGCTTTTTCTTCACAATTTTTACTATTTGCAACTACATCTAAAAAGACATTTAATTGTCGTCCTAATGTGGTATCAAGCACTAATACATCGAAGAAGGAATCTATAAATTCACTTTTATACACTTTTATATAGCGATGTATATATTGATGAAACCTTGCATATCCTAGTTGTAAAAAAAACGTATGTTTCGTTGCTTTGTTATTTATCGTTAACAAATGGATTACATTTAAAACACTTATATAAAAATTGCTTGCTGGTATTGAAATATTAATT
>JACLAD010000076.1_pt1 | contig 10876 bp, 8 predicted proteins | sample 8027901 | NCBI WGS metagenome assembly JACLAD01 (sample SAMN15725071, study PRJNA655200) | protist metagenome | isolation source: fluorescence activated cell sorting (FACS) single amplified genomes of... | place: Spain: Blaines Bay Microbial Observatory, Mediterranean Sea | collected 2016-07-05
CTAAATGGGGCTTATGATAGACAACATACAATAGACAATAGTGGTGTTAGAGAAATGGTCCAACACCTTGGTAAGCAGAAAAACAAAATCTACAAATCAACAAAACCAAATTTTGACAAACAAAACATATGCAAAAATCAAAATATTGCATTTTACATGCAAAAATTATGCCTGCAAAATGCAATATACAGTAATTATTATATATCTATACAAAATATTTTTCTCACAATTTTTGTTTTTCTTAATGAAGCATGTTTTTGTAATTTCAAGTTTGGTCAGATATGCACGGCGCCCATACTGTGGTGCATGTAGCGAATAGCCCAGAAAAGGAATTCATTTTGAATCTTCTTAAACCCTGGATGGAAAAGAAGAAGGTTTTTGTTATACTTATTGGTAACGACGATGACGACCAGGAACAAGATCTGAAACTGGGCACGCAACATGTTTTGGTAAACGATTGCATGATGCGGTTTGCAGGTAGGATTCAAGCAAAAAACAAACAAACATCATTAGTTTTCTTGCGCTTCTTTTCGAAACGTTGTTGATAAATAATTTGTTTTGTCAACAACAGGTTTGTCCAAAGTAGTATCAGTCTTGGATTGGGATGAGTTTTTGTATCATGAATCATGGAAATCTAACAACCATCTGCGTGTGAAAAACATTGATACTACTACAAATTTTATTGATTTTCCTGAAGTAAAACAGCTTTTAGAAAGTGATGATAAACAATATATGTATGTTCATCGATGGGATTGGTGGAAACCCGAATCTAATCTTATTTTTACAAAAGGCGAAGCAGGGAGATATCCTAGTGGTTTGAATCAATATGAATTTTGGAAAAGTATATCTAGGCCTGAATATGTATATGTATCTTGGATACATACGCCCACAAGTTGTTATCAGCCTGGTCATTCTAGAGGGGGGAGATGTCAAATGATGGACTCAGGACATACTATGTATGTACATTCTAGGTAAGATCTTAAGCATTTTAAAAAAATTGAAAGGAAAAAAGAAAAGTCAAAGGCGACAGAGTTTTTTCAACAAACAACACCAACTCAATTTTTTTTTGTGAACAAATTTAGAATTTCTGAGCATGCTGAGAATAAAATGAGGCATAGCGCGCCGTATCATGAGGATGATTCGTTGGTGAAGTTTGGTCCTGAAGTGGCAAAACGGATTGAAGAAGTTCATGGTAAAAGTTTAGACGCGATCATGGAAGAGTACATATGTTTAGTGGAGTCTAGTAGGCTTGAGATTGCTGGTAGCTGCGATATGAAATTTAGGAGTGGCGATGGTGGTGACGGCGCTTTTGGATATGTTTCATCTTGTGCATATACCTCTACTAATACAGTACTAATGATTGGTGTATTTGCTTATTTACAATTCTTGATGTGAGATTATTACGTAAAAGGGTAGCAATTTAACGTTGATTTTTTGAAAACATTCATGCTGTGATAAGTTGGTCATTGCTGTACATGAGATGGTGCTAAAGAAATAGATTATATTGATGTTGTACGAATATGTATCCAAGTCGAAGTACAGATTTTGTGTTTGCTCTCCACCTCTAGTAACTTGTCGTCTTCACAAAATTTTCAATTTTCTACCATGCAAACGTTTTTAGCTCTCACGCTTCTTGGGGTATGCCACGCTCTCGCCTTAGAAAACACTAAGCCCCTATTACAGCTACGAGGATTAGTAAGGAAACATAAGCATAGGAAACATGGCATACCGAATGTGAAACGTATTACCAAGACCATTCACAAATTAGCACGCAAGCATAACGTACTGGGTGTTAACAAAGAAAAATTACTAATAGTGTCCGGAAACGGTTTTAAAGTTTTTAAAAAGAGAATCTTGCTCAATTTTTGACGCTGAAGTCGATTTTCGCCTTAGTTTTCAATGCTCGCTATCGCATTTTGACGTCATCGCAATTTTCTGAATTTTGATTTTCGAGAAAAGTTCAAAAACGATGTCATTTACTATGTTTCATGACTTGCTACAAAATTTTCCAAAAAACGTCGTTGCCAAAAATCTAGTAAAAAAACATTATTTTACATGCTAAAAAGCGATTTCGACTAAAATATCTCTACAAAACATATTTTTATAACCGATTTTGCTTATTTTTGATTTTCGTTTTCCCGACACTAATCCCAAATGCGGCACACAAGCACAAGCCTAAAAAACATGATATCCTACCAATAGACACCATACCTACGAAAGACAGGATACCAAGCCTGACAAACAACGACGATGCCGATGAAGAGCATGTCCATATTATTTCTGTGGTTTCATCATCCTGCAAAAGGTTACTACAAAATCTTCTAGCTTCCGCAGCGAAAAACGTAGATTCCTATACTTATACGTACCATATTATATCGTTATCGCCGAATCTTTGTGATACTTTTCACAATCAGAATTTGTATAATCATGGGATAACATGTGAATATTCGGAACAACTAGATTATGGGGGGTCTGTGCAGTATCATAGTGAGGAGTGGAAGCAACGAGTACTTCAGAAACTTACGAATTATAAAAAGGCTTTTGAAAAATATGTAGACTATGGTGGTACGGCTCTATTTTGCGACGTTGATGTGGTATTCGTAAGAGATCCTATAGTTTTCTATCACAAATTGACTGACAAGCCAGATCTAGTTTTTAGTCCTGATGCGGGGGATAAGGATCGCGCGGTCAATACCGGTTTCTATTTTGTAAGGAAAACGCATGAAACGGAACGTTTTCTTGAGAAGTCATTAGATGGGTTGAAGGCAGGACTGACAGCAACTGGGGGAGACCAAGGTGCTATCCAATTAGTCCTAAATACCAAGGAATTTGATTTTGCAATCCTGCCGTCAAATCAATTTCTGCATGGTGTACATGCATTTGGCTATCGCGTCTCACATCCTAAGACATGTACTTCAAATTTTACAAAATCGAAAAAATTATAAAAACATGCAAAATGTAACTATTTACCTGCAAAAAAAGCAATGTTTTCATTGGTTTGTACAATAATTTGTTGTGTAAGGTATGCTTATTCCAAGAAAAGAGAAGGCTTATACTGTTCATGCTACATACTTGTACAACGCCACTGACAAAGAAACGTGTTTTAGAGCAGCGGGGTTATGGTTTGCGCCAGATCCTGAGGAAGATGAGAATGACACGGATTTCATTACCAGAACCAACATCACAGGTGTTGCTTCATCAGACCAGAAACATGTCGAAACAGAGGATATCGATGATGAATATGATGAATTAGACACCAATATTTACCTAGATAGTAACGTTTCAACGCCATATGATCAGAAAACTTACGAGTTCAATGATCCAGTACCAGACCGCGGACGTGATTTTCTTTACCCAAGACAAGACTATTTTGACGAAGAAGAGGTTAAGCAACATATGGGGAATGCATACGGCCTACTTGGTGTATTCAAGCAGGGCAGTAGGCATTTAAAAGTACATAGTGCTGTTCCTGTTCATGCACAGGGAACTATGAGTGTGAAAAAGGTAGGCTTAGTAGTGGAAAGCGACTCTTCACTAGAAGGAGAAAATAAGTACGTTGATGTGTTTCTTACGTTCCCCGGTCATAGCACACAATACCATGATTCTAAGTATTTTCCAGAGATGAATTATGGAAACAAAGTTTGGTATGCAGACATGCCAAAATCCGTTTGGGACGCTTGGACAGATCGATCTAAAGACTGGACATGCTTAAAATTCGTGGTTGGCACACCTGACAATAGCACAGCGTCAGATGTTCTCGAGTCTTGTCATAATCCATCAGCTATTCCTCAGGAGGGTAGCATGGGGTTTGTCATGTGTCATCCTGATCCACCAAAGGTCATTCCTGTAAAAGTACGAAACGGGTACATTAATGCAGGGTATGATCGTAAATTTACTATAGAAAATTCAGGGGTAAGGAACATGGTCCAGAATTTGATATGGTACGACATTAACTTCACATACACTAGACAATTAAACAATTTGATTTATTTTTGTCATGATGATAGTCATTTTGCTTTTTCTATTTCGCAAAGGTATGAAATGCATGGTATCAAAAGTGTTATCTATGTCAGCAACAGTCCTGAGAAAGAATTCATCCTTGACCTACTCAAACCATGGATACGTATTTGCAATTTCAACAAAATTATTTTACAGAACAACTTTGAACTTTTTCAATAAACAAATTTTAGTAGATTTCAATTTGTTTTTGAAGCGTTTTTGACATGTTTTTCGAAATGTGACAAAATGTTAACATTAGGTAACAAGAAGGTCTGGGTTGTGCTATATGGTGATGCAGAACATGGTAAACACGACATCGATGTCAAGGGCGTGGCACTTAACGAATGTACCATTTACTCATCACATTCAAAAGTCATACGTTTTCATCAAAAAGCAGTGTTTTTTGTGGTGTTTGATGTAACATTTGTTGATTTTGTTGCAGGCAATATGCGTATGGCGGGTATTGCCAAATTAGTAGGAATAACAGATTGGGATGAGGTCTTATTTCATGAGTCTTGGAAAGAAGGAGCTACTGGCGACAAAATTCCTACTAACACCAAATTCATAGGTATTAATCTCAAAACTCACAGCACAAAATGGAACAAGAAATTGTATACAGTCGTCTACTATCTCGTACTAGTGCTTGCTTACTATTTGTGTTCGTTTTTGTTGTCAAATTACAGATATGCCAGAGTTTAAAAGTCTTCTTAGTACGTCGTGGTTGAGTGGAATTGAGGGCAAGCATTTTATCTATGCAAAAAAGTGGGATTGGTGGAAACCCAAGGGCAATTTGATTTTTACGGAAGTACTAAATTCACATTAAAAAAATGAAAAGTATGTACAAAACATTATTTCCATAAGTTTTTTGTTGATTTTTTATTGTTTTTGTTGTTTTCATTTTTAGTTTTTTATTCGACATGTTGTTTTGTCAAATTTGTTCACACCAGGGAAAGGCAGGAAAATATCCAGGCACCGAATTTTGGAAGAGTATTTCCCGTCCGGAGCTAGTCTATGTAAATTGGATCCACACGCCAGTTTCTTGTTACAATCCTGGTCATACACGCGGCTGCGAATGTAAACATATGGAAGACCACAACGGGAATACCGGCAAGATACTATATGTACATTCTAGAATTACGGCAAATACTACAAAACATATCGAAGGTGCCTCACCCTTTCATCAAGATAACTCCTTGGTACCTTTCGGCCCAGAGATTGAAAGTAGAATCATAGATGTTTATGGGCGAACTATAGATCAGATTGTGGATGAGTATATATGTATTGTTGAGAGCACACGAGTTGAGGGGGCGCCCGCTTGCAACTATATTTTCCAAATGGGGGAGATGTCTACAATACTACCGGATTCTAGTGCTTATGGTTTTCCGCTTACTGGGGTTATGTTTATGCTCGGTTTTTTGTCTTTGTAAGTTTTTTATTTGATATCACATTTTTGTTATGGCGACATTTTTGAAAATACATGTTGCGCACATAAGTTGTTGAGAAGTATGAAAGTGTTCCTATAGTACTATCGGTGTATTAAAATAATTTCGTGTACTTTTCTCCATCTCGTGTGTGAACAGAGTACTACTACATTTTGAAACTTGAAATAAACCAAAATAAACCAAAATAAACCAATAATTATACACTAAAACACTGTTTTTGCACCATGCGACTGTTTGCATCAGTAGCGCTTTTTGGTGGAGTGTTGGTTTGGCTATGTGATGGGTTCCACACGCAAAGACAGCTTCACAATTTGGACATCAGCCGGGCCCAAAGTTTTAGTTTCCTACCTCATGCAGAGTTCGAGGTTACCGGCCCTGGCTGCCTCTCGCAAAAGGAATCTCGTCCTACATCTAAAGATTTGAGTATCAAGACGTATGACGACGTCAAATCTTTACTACCAACTGTTGGCCATGAGAGTTTTGAAACAAAACCACATTACACATGTTTAGAAAACAAATCACCGAAGAAAATTCATGTTATCTTGGCTGATGCGCACCCTGCTGACGACATGGTTAGCAAAGCGAGGTCGCTAGCAGACAAGAATCCAACCTGGACATTGTATCTCTGGTTGGAGGGCGCAAACGACGACCTAAAGAAAGGTTTTCCCAGTAACACAGAGGTTCGGGATCTCCGCGACTGGTATTCTCGCTTCAAGCTTGCGGACGTTGCTCAAGGTTCTGGAAGCGAGAGCAGTAAGATTCATCTTCTTCGATTGGATGTTTTACACGCTGAGGGTGGTATTTTTGTGGATTTGGCCACTACTACTTCTATGGTTTTTGATGATTTCGGAGATGTGTTCACATGGCCTTTTGTGGTTTTCAATGAGGACGCCAAGACTCTTAGCAACGAAATCTTCGGGTTTGAGCAAGGTTCAATGTTCCTTGACTACGTGATGAAACTAGCAGAAGAGCATTGCATTTTTTGGCATGGGTGCGACGACAATGGGGGCGTGGGATCTAATTTTCTCGCTATGGCGGCGTTAGAGTGGCATGACCCGGATTTAAATTGGATATTTGAACGGCGGGATGCGCAGTCTACCACAAGTAGCACAACTACAATGACTGCAACTACTTCCACTACTAGCACAACTATAGCTGCTACTACAAGTACAACTTCGACTACAACTACAAGTACTGGAAAAGAAACACAAGTCCCTGATGAGGGCTCTACAATTAGAGGCGGGGATGATCGCGTGTACAAGATCGATCGGGAACTCGGTGCTGGCTATGCGGCCAAAGTTTTTAGTGGCCGCCTTTGCAAATCTAGTAGTTTGTCGCATTGCGATCTTGTTGGTGAAGAGCTTGCTTTCAAATTTTCTAAAGGTAAAAATTTTCTGAAAGCAAAACAGGAGGAGAAATGGTACCGTAAAATTCAAGGCCCGCTTGTCTTTGAAAAATCTTCAAGTGAAGAACTGCGAAAAGTCGATTCCATTACTCCGCTTTTAGATGGTTTCACATACGAGGATTTTTACGTACTGGTTTTCCCCAAGGCCGACGTATTACCAACAAGAATGAAACATTTGGACGACATCAAATGTTTGGCTAAAGATGTTCTCAACGCGTTTGTCAAAATACATTCGCTTGACATTGTGCATTGGGATGTGAAATTGTCAAATGTGCTTTTCTACAACAAACATTTTATTTTGTCGGATTTCGGCGCAGCCAAAGATTTTGGTGATAATCCCCCTCTTTCATATATTGGCGAATGTTGTCTGGCTCCGTGGTTTGATAAATGGGACGCGGAAAAATTTGTCGGGGATTCACATAACATTGCGTTTCAAGATATATTTGCTCTGTTCAGCATGTTGTATCATGCGGCCTATGGCCATTTCATGCCCGATGTGCCAAAAGATAAGCTCATCGAATTGTGGCTGAAAGTACCAGGCAACGATAAACCGGTCAGCCAAGACATATTTATCCCTTCAGAATTCAAACAAAAACCACACGCTTTGGAGCAGGCCCGAGCATTCATTGAGTTTCTTGCAAATATGATCGTTCCGAGCTCTCTAGAATCCAAGCATTTGGCGACGGCGGCGGATTTGATGAAACACGCTTGGCTTAGTGACGCCGTCGATGGCAGGATTTGCGGAAATTCCGACTGGCTGCACGAAAATTGAGCAAATAATAATTCACAGTATTTTCAAAACCTATTTTTGTGTGTACTGTCGTTATGATAGATGTTGTTGAGTATTTGAGTGGGGCTATTTGAACGTGTAGTATGTCGTAATTCAGTTGTAAATTTTTGTGTTTTCTTTCTCCATCCTGTGTGTGAACAAAGCACCAATACAATATCAAAAAAAAATATACAAATCAAATTTCTTTTTTGTATCATGCGACCATCGATATCTTTTGCGCTCGGTGGAGTGTTGTTTCATGTGTGTGCGGGTTTGCACACAGAGAGCAGAACACGAGGCTTCGTTGTCGCGTCTTTGAATGTCGAGCCCCGCCATGACAACGACGACCGACAAAATAGGAATGCCGAAGGAATTACGCAGGGCGCGGGGCACAACAATTTAACAGTTCAAAGCCCAGCGGATCATGAGTATCATTTCCAAAATCCGGTTGCAGATCTGGGCCGGGATCACCTGTACCCGGATCCGAAATATTTCGACGCCACCGAAGCACGCCAGCATTTGGGCAACTTTTACGGTTTGCTTGGTCACTACACCAATGAAAATGGCAAATCCCTCCACATTTACAATGCCGTTCCCGTTTTCAAGCGTGGGAGCAAGATGGTGCAAACGTTGGGTCTAAGAGTTCAGCAAGAAGACGGTCTCAAAGGCGATGCCAAGTACAGTCCGGTGTCTGTATCGTACCCAGGTCACAGCGGCGATGAAACATTTCAAGTATCAAAATATTATCCGGAAATGAATTATGGTCGTCATACATGGTTTGTGGATGTACCAGAAGACGTGTGGAGCAAGTGGACAGATAGAAGCGCTGACTGGAGCTGTTTGGAGTTTTCAGTGTCCGTGCCCGGGAAGGACCATACTTCTGAAACACTGTCCTCTTGTCATAATCCGCAAGCAATCCCAGAGGTCAACAGTCTTGATTTCGTGGTCTGCCCTGTGATCCCTCCACGAGTCGGTCTTTTACATGGCAAATACGACCGGGATTTCACCATTTCGAATTCGGCCCTGCGGGAAATGGTACAGAATTTAGTGTGGATCGATATGCACGGTGGGCACACGGTCGTGTATGTGAACAATGGATCGGAAAAGAAATTCATTCTTGATTTACTCAAACCATGGATGCAACAGAAAAAAATCTTTGTAGTCTTACTGGGTGACGATGCCCATGGAGAACACGTCGTGTCAACGCATGAGATTCTTTTGAACGATTGTATGATGCGTTTTGCAGGCATCAGCAAATTAGTGGCAATTATCGATTGGGACGAATTCATTTTTCACGAGCTTTGGAAACCCGCCAACAACCCTTCCATCGAAACCCCTGCAAGGTTTATTGATCTACCGGAGATCGTTGACTTGCTGAGCCAACCAGACAAGCATTATCACTACTTCAAAAAATGGGATTGGTGGAAACCTACAGCAAATAGTATCTTTTCCCAAGGAAAATCTGGAAAATATCCAGGGGACCATTTTTGGAAAAGCATTTCTAAGCCGGAATTTATTTACGTCACGTGGGTGCATACACCAGTGAGTTGTCACACAGACGCCGGTTTCAGGGGCGTGCCGTGTGTCAAGAACAATCCGAAAGATACCAGTGATATGTTTTACATTCATTCTCGAGCTGACGAAAATGCACCGGGAATCATCAAAGCTTCGGGGCCTTTCTCGGATGATGATTCCTTGGCCCACTGGGGACCTGAGGTGGCCCGTAGGATCTTGTCCATGCATGGCCACACCATAGACGAAATCGTGACGGAGTACGTCTGTTTGGTGGAAACTAATCGGTTTGGGCATTCCGATATTTGTGACAAGGATACAACTTCAAATATCGTATATAGCACTACCGAAGAGCATGTACACATTATATCTTCAGTGTCGGCGTCTTGTATGCAGTTGTTACAAAATTTACTATCATCCGCAGCCAAACATGTAGATCCGGATACTTATACCTACCATATAATGTCGATATCACCGAATCTATGCGATACATTTCGCAATAAGGATTTGTACAAGCACGATATGACATGTGACTATTCAGAGAAACTGGATCATGAGGGCTCGGTGCAGTACCATAGTACCGAATGGAAACAAAGGGTACTACAGAAGTTGGCCAATTATCAAAAGGCCTTTGAAAAGTATGTTGGTGACGGGGGCGTGGCACTATTTTGTGATGTGGATATAGTTTTCGTACGGGATCCTATCTTTTTCTACCATAGTTTGAAGGAAAAACCGGATCTTGTGTTTGCTCCCGATGCTGGGGATGACAGTAAAGCCGTCAATGCGGGTTTTTATTTTGCTAGGAAAACGCATGAAACACAACGCGTTCTGCAGAGGTCATTGGATGGGTTAAAGGCGGGGCAGACATATACTGGAGGAGACCAAGGTGCCATCCAAATTGTATTAGATTCGCGCGAGTTTGATTTTGCAATTTTACCTTCAAATCAATTTCTGCACGGTGTTCATGCTTTTGGTGGCCATGTCCCTGATCATCCTGAAACTTGTGAGCTCACAAAAAGAAAGGAGAAGGCGATCACCGTCCATGCAACATATCTGTTTAATGCCGCCGATAAGGAAGCATGTTTTCGGGCCGCGGGGTTATGGTTTGCTTCAGGGCCGCAAGGAGGAGAACAAGACACAGATCCAGAAACTGATCTATATGCAGCGCTGGCCAGCATATGGCCGCACATGCACCGGCATGCGAGCGAGGACGATGATACAGCTGACAGAGCTGTTAGTTCAGACCATGAGGGCAAGTCTGATGAGCCTACTACCGTTTCGTCGCATATTCATATGGTGGTTCCCGGTGACCGCGCGTTCATGAAGCGGTACGAATGGACCGTCGGATCTTTGGAATGCTACGCTAAAAAGCATGGATACGTCTTCAATGATAACATTGCAAGTGCGGAGATGAAAGGCCGTTGCAAATGCAAAGTAAAAGATTTCTTTTTCTTGAAGCACTGTCTCGTGGCCTGTTACATGCGCGAAAATCCTCAAGCTGAACATGTTGCTGTTTTCGACGCAGACGTGATGTCCGGGATTCCTGACGTGCCCCTGGATCATTGGATTTCTGAGCGTGAAGACACGGATATTGCTTTCTACGAGCGGTGTACACAAGTCGAAGTGATGGCCGGGAACTATATCGCACGAAACAACGAGCGATCCATCAAGTTTCTGAACGAGTGGGCCAACTGGGAGTTCCGCCGCCCTCCGGGCTTCAGCAGCGCAGACAACGGAGCCATTCACATT
>JACLAD010000077.1_pt1 | contig 10873 bp, 10 predicted proteins | sample 8027901 | NCBI WGS metagenome assembly JACLAD01 (sample SAMN15725071, study PRJNA655200) | protist metagenome | isolation source: fluorescence activated cell sorting (FACS) single amplified genomes of... | place: Spain: Blaines Bay Microbial Observatory, Mediterranean Sea | collected 2016-07-05
AGTACAAAGTCATGGCGACGACGATGAACGTAGTTTTCCTAACGGCAATGTAAGCAAGGGTGATAGCGGCGGCGAAGGCGCGTCAGCCGAACCACTACACATCAGTAACGGCAATAATGAAAGTGACATTACCAACGCAAATTCAGCCAGTTCTCAGTCGGATGATGACGAATATACATATGAATATGATGATGATGATGACTATGATGATGAAGCAGGGATGTCTGAAGCAACTGCCGGTTCCAAAGCTTTTTTTGCGCCATCTGCAGAGTTTCTTGCCAATCTAAATATGGAGTCATTGGTTTCTGAGTTTCATGATGCTGTTCGCCAAGGCGATTATGCCAAAAGTGATTTTTTTATCTGGATGGGTGTCGACGTTAACGCGAGAAATGATAACAATAAAACAGCGTTACAAATACTTCTAGAATCGGAAGGTGGTCCAGATGCAAAAATCCTCAGTCTTTTGCTTGATAATGGGGCCGACCCAAAAATACGCGATGAAACCGGCAAAATTAAATACGAGTATAAGTATCCTAGATACAACAGATCTCAAGCCGACGACGAATTTTGGCAAAAAATACATTCGACCAACGAAAACCAGGAATATTTGTCAGACTCCGTGCCTTTGTTTGATGCACCGCCTGAATACATGCGAAGTCGTGAGGTATGTACCGTAGTGACATTTTAAATTCGTTTTTTCATTTTAAGCATTTTTGTATTTCCATTTCAAATCTTGCAGCATTTCAATTTTTAATTTTCTGTAATTCTGTTTTTGTTCAATGCCCGCGATTCATATTTTTTCACATAGGTACCTTTCGAAGGCATCGCCGATGTTGAAGAATACATTGCGAAGGTATTACAACAGGTCCCAAATCGTGACGCGGTAAGCAAGCGGCATCGGCGAGCGGCGTTTCTACAATGGATGGAAGAAATTGAAAGAAAAGGAGATTGGCACATCTTATTCCACCGGCATCGTTGGTTTGACCATGAAACAGTTCTCCATTGGCTTGTCACTTATCTTGCAGATAGTATGGATTTGATCAAGCGTGTTGTCGAAATTTATGAACGATTTGGCATGCCAAATATGCTTTGGGTTGAAGACAAACATGGCACGACCGCAGTGGAAATTGCGGCACGAGATGGAAAACCAGAACTCGTTAAATTTTTCATATCTAAATGCGAATATTTCGGAAAACTAAATGTTTTAGCGACAGGTCCCGGTTATGACCTACAAGCCGAACGTCACCTTTATCCAAGTGAATTAACTCCTTATCGACAATTTAGGATCGTTATGTATACTGTACAATACGCTGTCATGCATGGTGAAGAATACAAATATTACAACGACATCGCGGACTATTTGCTAGAGTTTTTTCAGGACCGAGATGTTTTATGGTTACTAGTACTATACGTGCGACGCGATAGTCCCCATAATGAAAAGTTTGATTCACGTGCTTTGATATATGTCCTCATGAGATTTGATGTAGACTTTCTCAATGGGAAACATTTTGGTGGTTTCACTGCTCTTCAGTTAGCTGCCATGCACTGGCATGACGAAGTCGCTAAAGAGTTGTATTTTTACGACCCACCCTTTCTTCCATTACCATTAGTCAGGCAAAATCAGAACATTGGTCAGAGGAAATTGGCGAAACGACCGGGTCTAAATTATACTACAATGGAAGTCATTGAACAATTAGCAAGGGTATTCAGATATTGGGGTAAGGAATCCTACATCAACACGCTAGACCCCCACGGTAGAACAGCTCTCGATATAATGTTGCAAGACTCCGTCCGATTGCGCAAGAATGCTGAGTTATTGAAATTTGAAGGCATGCTAAAGGTAATTATATGCATACCAACACACCAACATCAATACAACTAACTGATTATTTGTATACCCACAGTGGTTTTGTGTTTGTGGAGGTTCAAGAAGAAAATGAGACCCTGCAGGAAGCGTTTGAAAGGATCACGGGAATGTTTGAATTTGAAAACCGTGGATATTCATTACTGAAACGTCATCGAGGATGTCGGCTGAACGAATTTTGAGCGGAAAGACTGAATTTGAGTCTGTGTTTGCATGCAGAATTATTTTTGTTTGTCGTATTGACGAATGTTCAAACCTAACAATTTGAGAAATCAGAATCTTACAGTTTAATTTAATAATCTGTTGATTTTGATGGTAAGATCCGCGGAAGCAGGACATCCTTACCTAGCTGTGTGCTTTTCAAAATCGATTTCGAAACTATGTAGAGGGTTGTTTTTAGGGTTCGATTCGCGTTTTTGCGTCTCCGAACGTTTCTCAATAACTGTTTTGTTCAACTTTTGTGTTTTGTTCTGCCGGCATTTACATGCAACGCTAAATAGCCAGTTCAAAGTTGTATATTGTCATGAAAAGAGGAGGCGTCAGCAGAGACATCAAATATGGTCTCCGGATGGATTATGGTGGGGACATTAGCGGTATGATAGAGAGCAATGGAAGGCAATGGGGTGACAACGACGATCATAAAATTACTGAAATTCTCTTGCAATCCAATGGCATCTTTGTCTTCGTGTATGATGATGGTTGGGTTGACGAAATTATTTCCTTGAAGAACTTTCATTTCGTAGAGGAAGGCATCTTCTTTGAGCAACACTACAAACACCACAAAGAAATAACAGAATATGAACGGGGTGCAAAAGATGCAGAACAATATGCTCAATACCTTCGCGAGCAGTATGGTTTCCAATCGGTTATACAACCTACTATTTCCCCGGAGCCCCAAGAAGCTCCCTCCCTCACCGAGAGCAAAGCATTCGCCGATCGCGTCCGAGACATATCTAAACAAGTACAAAAGAACGGCGTACATGCTGTCTTTGGACCCCAAACACCGACACCGGATGACAGTTCCAATGGGGGTCCACAACTTCAAGCTCTGGTACCCTAAAGTCTAAACTCATCAAAGCATTTTAAGTTTAAGGAAATCTTTGCTTGTAGACAGTATTAGAGAAGTAATTAGTGTTTTTTTTCTTTTATGACATTTTGAATGTCACATTCTAGGTGCAAAAACAAGGGGTAGATGAAGTTGTTGCGTCCACCATTCTTCCGCCGCCAACACGTAAGCAATTTAGCAATCACAACATTCGAATTTCAAACCGTATTCAAACAACAACAAACATAGTATCAGCACATCGCTTGAAATGAAATTCGTTTGTTTTGTGTCAATCTTCAATAAATTATCAGTCAACACCCTGACGTCCACGGCCTCGGATATGAAGAGCAAGACCACATCCGTGTTCCGTGCGCAAATGAGGGCGTTGGCGTCCGATATTTCCACAAACGACACCACCATTGAAAGCACGGACCATAGCAATGCGCAAACTCAAGAGGATCTATCAGAACATAGCGATGCCGGCTCGGTGACGACCTACCTCAACACCAACATGGACACAATCGACGACAGCGTCCACCATAGCAATCCCAACACTATCGAGTAGAAGAACTTGTTTTGCATTGGCAAACAGGAATAATTCATAGCATTTTGACAAATTTGTTTTACATAAGCATTGATTTGTATTTGTTTGTCTTGTTGGTTTGTTGGTTGGGTGATGATAGTAGTAAGAGTGCACGTAGGTATCTAGAATTTTTGTAAAAACGTTCTTTAGTCTAACTTTAAAATGAATTTGTTGTTCGTATTTGCGTTGCTTGGTGCATTTATACATTCTTTTCAAACTCTACCCCACACAATTTCAACCAAAACACCAAAACCTTTTCGAACAAATCAAACCCATTTTTGTAGAAACAAGTACGTAAGAAATCAAGGTGTTGTAAAGGTGTAAACAAATATGGCGGTTGGCATCAAGTTATGGGCGGTGGTTCCTGCAGCCGTGGATTGCATTCTAGTCACTAGCGACAGTGGTAAAGACATTGATAAAGGTGCGTTGACCGAACCCCTACCAAGTCTTGGCGGTGACGATAAAAGTAGTTTTCCTAACGACAGTGAAAGTAACGATGATAGCGGCGGCGAAGGCGCGTTAGCTGAACCACTACACACCCGTAATGATAACATTGATAAAGGTATCGATAATGCAAGTAAAGCTATTTCCGGCAAGGCACGTAGCGATGACAGTTATGATCAAGAACATTCTAACGATGATGACACCAACCCTACTCCCTCTGCTCCTGGCGAAGAGGCTGGATCTAGCGATAGTAGCATCGATTCTAGTGATTCGTTGTACAGGCACACTGAGTTCAGGCGGTTGCAAACGCGGCATTTGCGGTTGATGCATCAGAAACGTTTGAACGGTCTTCTAGATCCTAGCGATGGTAGTAGCAGCGAAGGCGCGTTAGCCGAACCACTACACATCATTAATGGTAATAATGAAAGTAGCATTCCTAGTGCCCTTGTGGCGAATTCTGATCCTAGTAAAGGCCTGTCCAGTGGTTCCAACGACAGTAACAATGAAAGTAGAATTCGTTCTCAAAATGAATCAAATTCCGATCTTGCGTCGGAAATAGATTCTGAAGCAGATTCTGCGCTGTTGACGGCTGCAACTCGTGCCAGTTCAAAATATTTTTTTGCACCATCTCCAGAATTCCTTGCAAATCTTGATAGGGAGTCATTAGTTTCTGAGTTTCATGATGCTATTCGCCAAGGCGATTATGCTAAAAGTTATTCTTGCATCTGGATGGGCGTCGACATTAATGCGACAGATGATAAGCACAAAACAGCCATGCAAATACTACTAGAATCGGAAGGTGGTCCAGATGCAAAAATCCTCAGTCTTTTACTTGATAATGGGGCCGACGCTAGATTGCGTGATGAAAACGATGAAATTAGAGACATGTACTATTATCCTAAGTATAATAGTTCCAACGCCGACGACGAATTTTGGCAAAAAGTACATTCGTCCAAGTTCAACGAATATTTGTCAGACTCCGTACCTTTGTTTGGTATTAATGCACGTGGTCGTGATGCGGACGACTTACGTCAAGAGTTTCTGCACTTCATGGAAGAAATTGAAAGGAAAGGAGATTGGCACATCCTATTCCACGAAAACTTCAATCCGTCGGACGTTTCAACAGTCCTCCATTGGCTTTTCAATTATCTACCAGACATCAGTATGGACTTAATCAAGCGCATAGTAGAAATTTACGAACGATTTGGAATGCCCAATATGCTTTGGGTTCCGGACAAATTTGGCTGGACCGTACCAGATATCGCGGCATGGAAAGGGAATCTAGAACTCGTCAAATTTTTTGTATCTAAATGCAAGCATTTCGGAAAAGTAAAAGGTAATGTGGCAGGTCCGGATTGTGATCCGAAATACAATAAACAACGTCAATTTTACCCGACTGAACTAACTCCTAATCAACAATTTAAAATCGTTATGTCTGCAGCTAAACCTCAACAGTACGACGTTGTAGACTATTTGCTAGAGTTCTTTCAGGACCGTGATATTCTACGGTTGCTAATACACGTACCACACTACAATCATGATTTTTTGCGTAATTGGTTTGATTCAAGTTCTGTGAGATATGTCCTCACAAAATTTGATGTAGAATTTGTCAATGGAAAGCATTTTGGTGGTCTTACTGCTCTTCATTTGGCTGTCATGCATGTGGATGGCGTCGATGCCAGGTCTAATTATGCGGATTGCTTTTATAGCATGGTAGTCGTGAGGGAATTAATAGATTATTTTACAAGTTGCGACAAACCATCCTACATCAACACGCCAGACGTTCACGGTAGAACAGCTCTCGATATAATCCTACACGACTGCGTCAGATTGCGCAAGAATGTTGAGCTATTGAAGTCAAATCAAGGCAAGTTGTCAGCTGAAATCAAATGGGAAATAAAAAAGTCTGAACAGAATGCAAATGAAATAGAAATATTTGCTCAAGAGCTTCGCGACAAGTATGGTTTCAAATCCGGAATACAACCCACTAGTTCCTCCGGCCCTCCAGGAGTCCAAGTACCTAATTATATGCATTTCATAAATTCATTTAACCAATTTTCAAAAGTGCATTCACCAAAAATGTCATAATAATTCGTGAAAATCTTATAATTTTGTTTTGCAATTATTACAGCCCGAAGAATTCCCTTGCCCCACCGAAAGCACAGCATTCGCCGATCGCGTGCGACACATATCAAAACTAGTACAAAAGAAAGGCGTGTATGCTGTCTTTGGATCCCAAACACCCACACAGGATGATAGCTGCAGCACTAGCATTTGGAACAAACAATTTCAAGCCCTGGTACCCTTAACCCTAAACCCAACAAAGGAATTTAAGTTTAAAGAAATCGTTGCTATTTTTCTTGTATGACATTTTGAATCATGTTATATTTTATTATGAAGGTACAAAAAAGAGGTGTACATGAAGTCGATACGTCCACCATTCTTCCGCCGGCAACTCGTAAGCAATTTAGCAATCATAACATTCAAACCATATTCAAACTGCATTCAAACAACAAAAATGGTATCGACACATCGTTTGTTTTGTGTCAATTTTGAATCTTTAGTCCAAACCCTGACGTCCAAGGCCTCGGATGAAGAGCAAGACCACATCGGTGTTCCGTGCGCAAATGAGAGCGTTGGCGTCCGATGCATCTGAACATCTTTCCACGAACGACAACAACGCTAATGAAAGTGCATACCAGAACAATGTGGAAACTCAAGAAGATAGCGATGCCGGCTCCGTGACTACCTACCTTAACACCAATATGGACACAATCGACGAGAGCCTTCACCATAGCAATCCTAATACTATCGAGTAGAAGAACTTGTCTTGCATCGGTAAACAGGAATGAATACTTTCTGAAAAACCTCACATCAGCATTAATTGATACTTGTTTGTCTTGTCGGCATGTTGGTTGTGTAATGGTAGTAGTAAATGTGTAGGTAGCCATTTAGTTTTCAACGTTTTTAGTCCAGCTTAAATCGTAAAATGTGTATTGTTTGGATTGCACGTGCCTGGTACATGATCACGTTTCCACATTTTTCTACCACACACGATTCTATCTCCAACAACCAAAATAACCCAAACAAAAAACATCAACAAAGCAACAAAAATCAACAATAACAACAACCAAACATTTTTGTAGAAGCAAGTTCAAACAAGTATGTAAAACAACAAGCTGTTTTAAAGTTGCTCAGCAAGTAGTCAACATGGTAAATTTATTGGTAAAGGGTCTGGCCGTAGCGCAATTGGTAGGACAAGGCATTGCGATCACCAGCGATTGTGGTGAGGACGAAGACCAACATAAAGGCCGGCGATCCGAAACACAACCTGAAAGCCGTAGCATTGGTATGTTTGCATCTATTTTCAATATGTTTTGTGGTGGTGGAACTAACGACATGATGGTTGGAGCACCCAATCGGCGCCCGCCAGCAATGTCCAGAAACATATCTCATGTTTCTAATTCTCGTGCCGATTCCTACGGTCAGAATCAAGCTGACATTGCAAGTTCGCGTGAGGTTGGAAGTATTGGAAGTAGCGACATCCAAAACAGCAAACCCCAACATCATCTCGCGTCTGAAAAAACAGCTCTTTCTTCCGACTTTGCCGCTGAGGAGAAAGTGGCCAAAGTAATAGTCAACGAATTGTTTTTAAAAATCAAAACCATGCGAAAGTATTTTAGCTCTTCTGTATATTGATTTTTGTTGTACATTTTTTTATAGAACAACGACGATGGTGGAAGCATCTCTTCCGAGGACATTCAACCACGACGTAGCCGTTTGCCCAAGGCGGAGTTACAAAAACTGCTACAAAGAAAGAGGTTGAAGGAAGATGTGCCATCTGAAAGCGATAGTAGCGATATTTCTAGTGCAAGCGATTCAAGTGCCGGGGGTTCCGATGTCACTTCTACCATCACGAATCTATTCAAGGAGTGCAAGCATCATCGGGCCAATATCCGCACAGAACGTAAAATTTTGGCGGAACAAGCACGAGCCAGGGGTGAGGCCGCGTCTAGCAATTCCATCATGAATTCCAAAGACCATAACAGTCCTAAGCTACAAGAGAACATTGCTGCGTACGATGCCGTGCTAACCAAATTTGAGACGGCCATTTTACATCTGCAAGCAAGCAATCCCACATTGTTGAAAGATCTGCAAACACGTTTGGGTTTCCAATTGCAGCATGGTCACGTCAGTTTCCTCGGTGATCGTGACGCCGATGATGGTTCGCGTGCATCAGGTAATGCAATTGGCGTCAACGATGTCGATCAAGCTGCCAGATTGCGCGATGAGAATCGTTTGAACGGTCTTCTGGTTTCCCACGATGGTAGTAGTGGCGAAGCCGCGTTAGCCGAACCACTACAAATCCCTAACGGTAACAATAATCAAAGTAGCGATAATGAAAATGAAGCTATTTCCGGCAAGGCAGGTAGCGATGATAGTTATGATCAAGAACATTCTAACGATGATGACGCTAGCTTTGCTCCCTCTACTCCTGGCGAAGAGGATGATAGCGATAATGATAGTGATAATAAAGGTGGGCTGTCAGGAGCACTAGTAAGTCCTGGCGGTGGCGATGAAAGTACCATGGTTTCGGGTGTTGCAACTGGTGTCAGTTCCAGGAAGTTTTCGCCTTCTCTAGAATTCCTTGCAAACCTTGACATGGAGTCCTTGGTCGCTCAGTTTCATGATGCTATTCGCAAATGCGATTATGCGAAAACTTACTCTTGTATCTGTGTGGGCGTCGACGTTAATGCGAGAGATGACAAGCACAAAGCAGCTCTACAAATACTACTAGAAGTTGAAGGTGGCCCGGACGTAAAACTCCTCAGTCTTTTACTTGATAATGGGGCCGACCCAACAATACGTGATGAAACCGGTGAACGTAAATACGTGTACCAGTATCCTAGGTACAACACTTCCAACGCCGACGCCGAATTTTGGAACAAACTTCATTCGTCCAACGAATGTTTGTCAGTCTCCGCGCCTGTGTTTGGTACAGTTTCATCACATAATTCGCATAAACGCGGTGCGGACTACTTACGGCAGAGGTTTCTGCATTTTATGGAAGAGATGGAAAGAAAAGGAAGTTGGCACATCCTATTCCGCCGCACGTCTCTCGATTTGAAAAGTCGAACAGTTCTCCATTGGCTTGTCACTTATCTAGCAGATAGTATGGACTTAATCAAGCGTGTGGTAGAAATTTACGAAAGATTTGACATGCCAAATATGCTTTGGGTTGAGGACAGAGATCATAGGACCGCGCTATATATCGCGGCATGGAAAGGAAATCTAGAACTCGTTAAATTTTTCATATCGAAATGCCACTATTTCGGCAAACCAAATGTTCTTGCGGCAGAATTTGGTTATGATGTACTGATGAATCATCGCTTGTACCCAACTAAAATTGCTCCCGATCAACAATTTAGAGTGGTAGTGATTGCAGTGCTACGCAAACATTACGACATCGCGAATTATTTGCTGGAGTTTTTTGAAGACCAAGACATTTTACGGTTGCTAACACACTTACGAGGCAGTACTGGAGAATATTATTATCAACGTGATTCAAGTTGTCTGAAATATCTCCTCAGAAGATTTGATGTAGAATTTGTAAATGGAAAACATTTTGGTGGTTTCACTGTTCTTCATTGGGCTGCCATGCATTGGCACGACAACATTGTTGATGGTAAATTACCATCAACAATGTCAACTACCACTAACATGAAAGTCATTGAAGAATCAGCCAAGTATTTCAAGAGTCAGGGCAAGAAATCATACATCAACACGCCAGACCCTCACGGCAGAACGGTCTTGGATATATTAAATGAAGAGTCCGCCAGTTTGCGCAAACATGGTCAGCTGTTGAAGTCACTTGAAGGCATCCCAACTGAGCAACACCAAGAAGAAGTACGGAAATATCAACTGGGTGCAGACAATCTAGAACAATTTGCTCTAAAACTTCGCGAGGAGTATGGTTTCAAATCAGGCATACAACACACTAGTTCCTCCGAGCCCCCAGAAGCCCACTACCTCACCGAAAGCAAAGCATTCGCCGATCGCGTCCGAGAGATATCCCAACTAGTACAAAAGAAAGGCGTATACGCTGTCTTTGGATCCCAAACACCTACACATGACGATAGTTGCAAGACGAGTATCTGGGGGCCACAATTTGCTGCTCTGGTAGATAGGTACAACAACGGGAACACCGCTAACGAAAGTGCAGACCAGAGCAATGCGCAAACACAAGAGGATGTATCTGACCAGAGCAATGCGCAAACACAAGAGGGTGTATCTGACCAGAGCAATGCGCAAACGCAAGAGGATGATGTATCGGAAAATAGCGATGCCGGCTCCATGACTACCTACCTCAACACCAACATGGACACAATCGACGAGAGCGTTCACCATAGCAATCCTAAAACTATCGAGGAGACCGTTCACTACATCAAACCAAAATGAAAAGCAAGAATGCAAAACCGATTCTACAATATCAAGAATCATCAATAAACGCATAAAGTTTTGATCAAGTTTCGCCAGATCACAAATGTCTCAAAATGGCTCGTAGTCGTATGGTAGGTGTGCATGTGTAGTGTGTCGTTTTGACATCTAGCCAGTAGTCCGTTAGCATGTATGATCACGAAGCCGTTACGGTTTGTAATGCATCGTTCAAAAGCATGCAGTTCAATGACATTGACTGACGCATTCGGGGCTGTCCTCGACCAAGTAGAATAGAAAGAAGAACGTCATTTTTTTTTTAGAATAGTGCAAATTTTGTGAAATCAAATGCCGTATGTTCCTCAGTTTTATCAGACAAAATCAGAAATTTGCTTAATTCCTAACAGCCAGCGCTAGAAAAGTCCGTGCATTTTAACATTTCCATAAACAAATTGATTAATTTAGAAACATCGCGATTGAAAATTTGAAAAAAATGTCACAA
>JACLAD010011662.1_pt1 | contig 10868 bp, 3 predicted proteins | sample 8027901 | NCBI WGS metagenome assembly JACLAD01 (sample SAMN15725071, study PRJNA655200) | protist metagenome | isolation source: fluorescence activated cell sorting (FACS) single amplified genomes of... | place: Spain: Blaines Bay Microbial Observatory, Mediterranean Sea | collected 2016-07-05
ACGAAACAACAATATCAAAGATGAAAGTATCGATGGGACAATCACGTCGTTGAAAGAAGTTAGTGTGAATGTACAAAATGATATTAAAAAAGTACAAGGGGATGTTTCCAATTTAAAATCAATTTTATCGACGATGGGTCGAGTTGAAGAAGATTTCATCACGATACAAAAGAAAATAGAAGAGGAAGAGGAAGAAAAACGATTAAGACAAGAACGAAAACAAATTGAAGAAGAGGAGAGCAAAGGTATATCAAAGGAAGATGTTATTGCAGAGGTTGAAGAAGGTAAAGAAGAAGGCGAAGAATCGGGGAAAGTTGGTGTTGAAAATAAGAAGGAAGGAGAGGAACCGCATACATTTAGAAAGCGAGGATTGACGATAAAAGTTGGATCAGATGCACCAGCAACCACTACAACTATTCATGGTGGAACAGATCAAAACATTCTTGGAGAGATGACTCCGATCTCTATGCAAAAACGCTCGTTATTGGTAAACGAAGTGGTAAAATTCGAACAAGCATTTTTAAATGATATCGAAACTGCTTGGGAAATATACTTTAAACCATTGTGTGATATAAAACTTGAAGATGAGCATATATCAAATCCAAAATCATTGTCTCATCGCTTGCATTTATGGCTGAATAATTTCAGGCATGTCATACGGATACATAAAGGATTCATCAATTCATTAGACGATGCAGGTATATCTGACAATGCAGAATTAGCTTCAAAAGTTGTAGGGGAATTAATTTTAGATTTAATACCTGCATTTAGACACCATGTCACGTATACGATGAAATTCAAAGATTTATTAGATAGAATGTCCACTTTATGCAAAGGGGAAGAGAAACAAATTGCATATCGCGTATTTTATGAAGCGGATGCAAATACAAAATCAAAAATGAATTTATTTTCATACTTGTATTTGCCAATATCACATGTTGTAAATTTTGCTGCAAAAATTGAAGTGATCTTCGATTTTACGCCAAAATTCCATGATGACTATGATAATTGGTTAGAAGCATACGAGCAAATTAAAGTTTTATCCACGCAAGTTGATAGATGGAAAGATATGTGCGAAATATTGAAAGATAAATCATTAGTACAATATGAATTTGGATTTGATGCTGATATATTATCCAATCATGTATATCAAACTGTCGCTCGTGTGAAAATAATGGAGGACATAGAAGGAGTAGAGAAAGACGGTGCATATTGTTTATATGTCTTTAAAGATATTTTAGTATTAGCAAAAGTAATAGACGATAACAAACGGAAGAAAGTTATTAAATTGATTAGATTGGATGACAATTTTGTTGCGGAAACATTTGAAAATAAGAATTCAATATTTTGTTTACGATTAAAACCATCCGTTGGTGAAAGCAGTAATTGGACATTCCAAATTTTAGTAGATGATGATGATAGCAATGGCAAAGAAGAAACGAAAGAATTGAAACGTGAAATCACACATTTGGCAGTGCATTTTGACAATAAAAGGATAGAAAGTAAATCTACATTTCGTCAATACATGCGTTTGGGTAAAAACAAAGGATGGTCCCATGCATTTTTAAAAATTAAAAGTGCGAAAAATTTAATGGGAGGGAGCGTGGCAAAGAAAAGAAGTGAAAGTGATGTGGTGACAAATAAGGCGTTTGTTTGAGAGAGCGAAATAATTTAATTTTTTTATGAGAACGTTGAATTTTTATACACATGTGAGTGCGCGCTATACCTCTCTCTTACGACTTCATGTCGTATTCGACGCCGAGTTGCTTTTACATTTTTTTGAATGTTTGTTTGTTTGTTTGTGTTTTTAAGTTTTACATTTTAGTACTTTGTGTCACCAACAATAAATGTTGATAATATTTTAAACAACAGCACTTTTTTTTACATTTTCTGTTTCTGGACGTTGTTGATTCCAAGATAATAATTGTTCATGGAGGTAGGTTTTATCTTTGGTGTCATCAGTCCATACCAAAAGATTTTTACGTATAGAAGTCCAACTTGTAAAGATATTAAAAAAAGCTTCGCGTTTAATACCAATGAATGGAATTGACTTTGAAAACCTGATATAATAATCATGGTAGGTTTTTCTGTTGTAAATTTGTTTTGTCGATGGCTCCTTCTTGTCAAACTTTGTTGGCTTCCCTTCAATCAACATAGTTTTGGCAAAAGCCTGTTGTTGTTCATATGCCATTTTACTTAATTCATTTCCAATCTTGTATACTGTTAACAATTTTACCCTTCCTTTACTGCCATTATCTACTAATTTCATCATGTCTTTTAAACAATCATTATCATCATCTTTCTTCTCAGCGTCCTCTTTTGCTTTACATTTGGAGATTTCTACCAAGAAATCCTTACGTAATGCATTCATAACTATCATTCTTTGTTCAGATTTTGATAATTTCTTTTTCTTCTTCTCGTTCTTTTTATTCCATTCAGCTGAAAAGGTATCTTCTAACATCATTTTTAATCTTACATTTTCTAATGCAACCTTTTGACAGATAGCAATGATAGTATCAACTCGCTCTATTGCTTTGTCTTTAAATGTGTCATGTCTTTTATTTGCTTCTTTAACATTTTCCTGTAACTCTTCATTTAACCTTTCCAAATTTCTAATAGTTTGCTTTAAAGCATTTTCTTGAATTTTTTGGTGGGTTATTGTTAAATTTTCTGTTAATGTATCTAAAACATTTAAATGGTTTTGTAAAGGTGTGGTTGCCATTTTGGATAAGATTTTTTTTTGAAATTCAATTTTGTCTATAAATAAAATGTCTAGATCTCTACTATCTATAGATAGGACTATCATATACAATATTATATTTTCATGCGTGTGTTAAAAGTATATGTTTTTGTTGTCGTCCAGGATAAAATTTCACTTGATGAAACGTTTAAGGCAAGTTAAAAATACTGTGCTATTTCCATTAGGGCATGTGGTGGCATTGTTTATTTTTCCTTGAAATTGCTGACTTCTATGACTTTGGGTAAGAACATAGCATTGATTTTATTTCCTCGGTCTAATTTGTTTTGTTCATGCATGCTACAATATTTTAGTATAATTTTGTATTATACTTAATTTCTAACTAATTTCTATCTGATAGCTTCTACACAACACTTGACTGAAATATAAGGTCTTTTGGCAACAAATATCAATACTCTTATGATAGCAATATAATTGCTAAGTATAAAAACATACAGAATTTAGTAAATACAAAGTGAAAAAATGAACGTTGAAAAATTGTTATCCTTAAAACTAAGGAGCAAATCAAAACCTATATTTGTGAATTGATGTCGAGCTCTACAATGGTAATCCCATGTTATTTTGCTCGTCAAAAGCCAAAAGCGCCTTGAAAGTGAAATGGGAAACAATAAACATCACACGCATGAAAATATAAATACAATATACAAAATATATTTTGTGTAAACACATATGATAAAAGTAGTGAAAACATACATTTATACAACCAAACAAACTATATCGCGACAAAAACTCAAGATGATGAACACTATTAAAAACATTAAAAATGCTTTTTTAGGTGACGTAGCAGAAGCTGAAAGGCAAAAAGCAGAACAAACAAAAATGATGCAGGCACAAATTAAAGATGTAGCAGAAGAAAACAAGAAAATAGGAGAGCTTGCTTGTGAAAATGCACAACAAATCATTGAAAATAAAATTGAGATCGGTATAGTTAAAAGTCATGTTGCCAAAAATGACAAAAAAATCGAAGTATTGCAGCGCAGTTATGAACAAACTGATGAATTTGTAGGAATGGTCAGCCAAACTGTCCTTCAACATTGTGCTGAATTGAATGTTTTGAACAAGAAGCAAGCTGACTCTGATGCAAAAGAGAATGTACCACAAAGCAGAGAAGCTAAGTTCTTTAACAGCTTCAACATCTTTGGCGGTAAATGAATCTTTTGTTGTCATTCTACCTTTCTCTTTCTCTCTCTCTCCATGTATATATACATACATATATATATAAAGTATGCATAATGTAAAATAATGTAACTATCAACCTTGCTGGTACTTTTATCTTGTAAAAAAAAACACACAAACCAGGCAAATAAACAAACTATTTATATATTTAAAACGATAAAAAAAAATATATGATATATAAAAATTAAAAATTAATAACAAAAAAAAAGTTGAGAGAGTGGTATTTATTTAAAAAACAAAAAAAAATACACAACAGTTTGTATATTATTATATTCTAAAAAATATACAACACATATAAAATAAAAAAAATAATTTGAATTTGTGTATTATATACGTTCGTATATATATTTGTGTACGTTCGTAACATTTTAATTGATTAAGATCAATCACCAGTGTTTGTCTGCTGACACAAATCTTTTTTTCTTTTCTCAATGTGGTGCATCACTATCAATTCCACTTCTTTCACTATCACTCAAACCATTATCTATTTCATCGCCTGAGCCCATTGATAATAAATGTCCTTCATCATCTGTCTCTTCCATCATTCCTAATACTTCTTCATTGACTTTTGTACCGCCTTGATCATCATTTTTATCCCCACTTACTACTGGATTTGAAAACCTGTTGTTCGTATTAGTTGTATTACTATTATTTCTACTATCTTTCTGTTCATCGCGATCCTTTATTAATTTCTCAATATGATCATTAAATATATTTTCACGATCTTTATCTGATAATATTTTTCTACCTATCTTTTGACCAGTCTTAAACAATGGATCGTATCGTCTATCAAATCGTATTTTATCTTGCCACGTATCTTTACTATTTGCCGCTTGAGATTTTTTAAATGTACTTGATGGCACAATATCTTTTTGCTCTGCTAGTAATTCTTTAAATTTATTTTTAGCATCGATAATTATAGGTCTGCTTCGATTTAAACTTTCACGCTTAAATCGATTCAACGATTTTTTCAAGGCAAGTATTGCGATGAAACCAAACAAATCAACGATACATAACGCACCGTATGCACTTGTTGCCCAATTAGTATATGCTTGTTGTGATTGATATTTCAACGATCCAAAACATGATGCAGGTGATGTTTTATCGCATGGTCTGCAGCTAAAAAAGTTATAAAATAAACTATCCTCCTCATCGTATTTACAAGTATTCGGTGGTATATTTTTGAATGCATGTGGCGACATGATTTCAGATACACATTTGTCCGGAAATCCCATATTGCGAACTAACGTAATTTCAAACTCCGAACTGACAGTACTAAAGACACGGAGTAAACCGTAAACATATGCAAGAAAAACAACACCACTATATGCAGCACCAAGCAATGTTAAACATAAATATAAATTTATGTATTTTTCCATTTCAAAGGACTTATCAGCTATTCGTATACCAAGCAATCCTAAACCGAGCATAACTACGCAGACTATTAAAAGAAAATTACATCCAGTAGTGGTAACAATCGGTTCGATATCTCGCTTTAAACAAGCGCTATGCATGAAATTCCATTTTGCACAAACGGCTGGTAGAGTCATTTGGAAAAAAGATACAATTGCCAATACCAAGGGAGTCACGTTACCACGATTCACTTTAACACGTTTCTCAATAACACGTTTGCATTGTGGACATTCATCAAATGCTTCGGAACATGCATAGCACATCTTATTTGATTCATTCTTTGGAATTGCCAAAGGTTCTCCATGTCCAGGAATATGTTGGCATGGGAAGAACTGGACGTTATTGCTAAATCTAGCTTCGCAAAATTTATTGCATTTTCCTGGATCTGCATCATCTTCTAAATATGTTTTAGCGCGATATAAACACATTATTAGCAACAATACGTACATGATTACTAAAAATATGGTTGCACCATAATATAATTCGGGTACACTATCTTCACACGTCCTTGCTTGAAAAATGGTTGCACTTAAGAAAATAATCATACTCCATAGAGCTGCTTCACCAACGGAGATAATTCTATCAAATTTTTCTCTAGCATATATTGCTGCTGGTGATAAATGTGGATGTTGATCCGTATCGGAAACATGTTTTACATCCGATAATTGGCCCATTGCTTTTATAAAATACAGCACACTTACCGCACATAAAACAATGGCTATTCCAAGTAAAGCTTCGTCAATAGGTTCATCGCATGGAAGCTTATAAAATGTACATGTTTCGCATAAATTGGGATATCCATTAAATACAATACGATTTGTCCCTCTGTTTAATGTATGGAATATCATATCCCCACTTAAATAAAATCGTTGACTTCCTTTATAATCCCATTTGCTTTCTAATTGGTTCCAAATTGGAGCGTTTGGATAATAATACGACCCACGGCCTTTTTTAGCTGCAGATATCACTGCATTTCTTCCACAATACTCAATTGATGTGGTGGTCAATATTTGTAATTCCTCGCATGTCCTATTGTCACGATATTCGGCATCAACTTTACCACCACCTGCACTTGCAGCTGCATTGCCATTTGCTCCATTATCTGTCGTCGCAGCACCTGCATTTGCACTGCTGCTGCTACTACTACTGCTACTACTACTAGAAGAAGAAGAAGTACTATCTGTTGTAGCATCTGCTGCATTATCGTTTGTAGATGATGCTGAATTATCGTCAGTATTATCACTAGCAGAACTAGTATATTTACATAAACCTTTTGCATTTAATGCATCGAAACTATCGTCAAACTGCATCACAGGTAGTCCGGTCTTTTCCTTCGTCAAATCGATTGATTCTGCTAAAAATGCAATTTCATTCACTCTATATTGTCGAAAATTAAACAATGATCCATTGATTAATATAAACAATGGTAAGCCTAATATTAAATATAAAGTTGCCAATACTACTGATGCTTGCAATTTCATTTTATATGGATATACAACTGCCCTATCCGATGCATTATAAAAACACAACGACATGATGTATCTGTATATTAATCAGAGCGGAATGTATATTAAATATTATATATATGTAATATGTATATATGATAATGTTTTTATAAGAAATGTTATTCGATAACTATTCTTGATAAAAATGTGCATGTACATGTATATATATGTTAGTAAAGGTTTTGATTAAATTCACATGTGTTCTTGATTATTGCTATTCTTGTCGTCTATTTATTTTATTTTATTTTAGTTTATGTTATATAAAGCTTTTACATAGCGGTAGCATCTGTGGCCGCCTGCTATCCCTCGTCTCCTGCATTATCTATTATACAACGTGTTCTCAGCCAGTGCTTGCATTAGCAAGCGTCCAGCATCGAATAAAAAAAGCCAAAAAAATCCCCAAAGCCAAAAAAAGAATCCAAAAACCACCCTTTATCCCATCCCACACGACTGTGTACCTACCTTTCCAATCAATCCTACACTCACACTTTTACTCAATCTATATGTATCCATCATCTTAGATTATTATTATAACTTCATAATGATTACCATTTTTTTATATTTCATCGATTACTACTTCATTGCTTCTTCAAAACCCATTTATATATGAACTCTACAACCATTATGATACTCTCATTCTGTATATAAATGAATAATGCTTCCTCATCATACGATTCACAAAAACCCAGCTCGTCCAATCCAGAAGAGATACTTTAAGATACGTGCTAGCGGTGACCTTTAGTCGGAGATCCATTCCAGTCAAATGAAAAACCGGATCTTAATACCGGACGTAAGTACACCCTAAAGAATTATAAACTTCATTCTTACGATTGTTAATATACTGAATATCTATCGAGCGTTCTGAATAGTGAATATGGGTGCCATTGCACCACTAGCGCCTAATAATTAGTTTCTGATAAAAATCAGCTGGCATGTGACCATCTGGGTCTCTGTTGATAATTTTATTGATTTATCTTGCAAGAAAAAACCCAAAGAAATTACCCAAAAAAAGAAAAAAAAAACTGCTATTATACGTGCATGAACCAAACCAAAGATTCCTCCATCGATGGTTTAAAACCTAGCCCTTACTGGGCATCGCATTTAACTGCCTCCCACGTCTTTATTTATTACTTGACCTAATATATGCCTGATTTTCAGATCTAAAAACATTCTAAGCATTCAACGGAATGAATAAAAAAAATTTTCAAATCATCAAATACTGCATATTTTTAAAGTATAGTCCTCAATCCCAACTGAATCATTTCATTACTTCCTTTATCAACCATTATATCCCCATTAAAACCACACTGTCGCAGCAACAATATGGAAAGGGTGATATTTGTACACTGGGTGTTTCCAACGTCTACCTGTTGTATATATTGTTCATAATTATATATCACAATTTATACAATTAAATGAAATATATTACCATTTGTACATATATATATATCTAATCTTAGGGTATACAAGTCCCAAAGACGAATCTGCCTCCCAAAGGTGCAATCGCTATACTTTCCATCAATACATAAACAATCTTATAGACATAATGCTCATCTGAAGAGCTGTAGATGTATCAGTTTATTTCTATCCGTTTATCTAATTGTGATCAATAAACAGTAAAAAAAAACTTAAAAATTAGCTAAACTCATTTTTTGATTAAAAAAAGTTCTATCCGCCAAACAACTCCATAATTTTTACCAGAGGCAAATAAAATAAAGAAGATGCGATTCGGTGATTTGTTTTTATATACCGACCAAATCACCACACCGGTTGTTTATATTTTATAATAAAATTTTATTTTTGTGTCTTTTTTCATCATCACACACGATTTTTGATGCTGCTGCTGTGTTAATACTAGCTCTATATGTTAGTATCCCGCTCCAACTTTAAGTTCACCTTACCATGTACTATTTACATATGAAGATGATGGAGATTCAATCGTATGTAAAAGCATCCAAAAAAACACATGCGGAAACAGTACATTTGTATGAAAGTTTATATTTATGAGATGTATGTGACGAAGATTAGTGTGGTATTGGGAAATTGTACTGTTAACAGTTACGAAAGATTGATGGTGGTATACACAATGCAGTGTTGTAATTTCAACCGCGTCTGTTGTTAATAAAATGTAACTGTATTTATAGTTGGGGTTATTCTCGAGATCGTATTACGCATTTCCTGTGAATTCAAAAGTCTTTACGATTCGTACTCTTGATTAGTAAATTGGAGTGGAAAATATTTTAAAAAGGGGGAAAATGTACGCGAGCAGTTGCTCAGAGGAGGAAAATATATAATACGAATATTATAATATTATATATACGTCGTAAAAGTTAAAGTTAGACACACTCTCTATATACCATTATATATAAAATATTAAAAATATATGAGATATTTTTTTTACCTCTTTTTTCTACACTTTACATACGAATTACGTATATTTGATATTGATATACACGTAATCATATCATACAGCACCTAAATATTTTTACTTCTCATCCTCACTTTTCTTCTTGACTGGTATTGGAATATTCATTGCCGTCCCCAAAGAATCAGAAGTAGTGCGATTTCCACCTGTAAAATTATCATCGTTACTACTTCCAAATCCCATATCCATTTCAAGATCAAATTGATCATCATCCTCTTCGTACAGCGGAGAAGTTTCACCTAAAAATGGTCCTCTCGGAGATAAATGTGGAGATTTAGGAGACAAATCTTGTTGATTTCCACCACCGCCTACAAATGCAAATGCATTATTACTTCCATTTGTTGGTGAAAAATTAGGAAAATACTGTTGAGTTGTTGCTGGTGCTGAGCCAACGTGTCCATAAAAATTGAACATACCGTTTGAAAATGACGAACTGTTATTCCCACTATTGTTATTATTATTATTATCATTATTATTGTCACCCATTAACGATTGTCGTTTCTTAATTGGTAGACCACCCATCATATTATTGTTTCCAGTATCTTCGATCATTGCCATATTGTTATTATTGCTCTGGCCTAAATTCGCAGGTGCTTCTTGGTTGTTCTTTCCACTGTGGGGTCCATGTTGGAACGTAGGAGGTTGAATAAAACCTCCACCTGATACACCGCCCCAAGATTGTGCGCCATTGAAATTTCCACTTGCCCAACCACCATATGATTGTGATAGCCCACTATTGTTGTTATTATTATTGGTATTATTATTATTGCTAAATCCACCATTTCCTTGTCCTGTCGATTGTTGATATGGAAGAAACTGAAATGGGCGACCAGAATTTTGAACTGGTTGATGAAGCTCTCCAACGGCAAGTTGTGCACGACGCAATCGTTGTGGAGTAAGCAATTTCACATCTTGTTGTTGTTGTTCTTGTTCTTGTTGTCTTGGCGAATTAGCCATACCACCTTCTAAATCGTGATCATCGATACGAACATTTTCAATATTCATATTAAACATTCCATCATTTTGTGATTGCAATTGCTGTTGTGCTTGTTGCTGTTGTTGTGCAGCAAAATTAGGACGCTCGCTCATTTGGAAGGCATACGGATAACTTGATGACAAAGACACGTTTGTACTATTGTAGTTAGAAGAGATTTTAGATGAAGGCAATTTACCACCACCACCACTACTACTGCTAATGTTGTTACTGGCGAGTTTCCCCGTTCCCAATGCCTTCATGTATGATTGCGAGGATGGCAATGATGTACCTAAGAATCCAGATGATATAGTCGCTTGTGATGCAAAATCATCGCTTCCTTTTTGCATTACTTTCAAGTTGTTCGTACTCTTTAATGTCAATTGCGGTACTCGTTGTTTTGGTGGAGTCAAATCAGTTGCAGGTAATGTTGGTATAGCAATATTATCGTTACCTCGTTGTTTAGCATTAACGTTTTCAATTGCATTTGTTCCCGTGGTGTTTTTGTGCTTATTTAAAGCATTTTCCAAAGATCCACGTCTAGCATTTTTACGAATTTTTACTGGTCGACTATAATTATAGCTTGTACCATCACTTCCCCCACGTATATGTTTTACA
>JACLAD010001944.1_pt1 | contig 10866 bp, 5 predicted proteins | sample 8027901 | NCBI WGS metagenome assembly JACLAD01 (sample SAMN15725071, study PRJNA655200) | protist metagenome | isolation source: fluorescence activated cell sorting (FACS) single amplified genomes of... | place: Spain: Blaines Bay Microbial Observatory, Mediterranean Sea | collected 2016-07-05
TACGTTATAGTTAATACACATTTTTACTTTTTACTTTTTACTTTGATTTTTACACTTTGCTACGTTTACGTCTTGCGTACTCGTGTAAGTACTCGTACGCTCGAACGAAGCCTCTTAGCTCTTAGCTCTTACTCTTAGTCTTACTGACACTGACACTGCTTCCGAAAAGAGGCAAGTTGTCACCGTGCGCGAGCAGTCGCAGTGAGATTTCCTTAGTGTACATGGCTATGGGCACCATGGCTAAGTGTTAACAAGATTTGCCGACCAACGGATGAGAGAGTGTCTCCTACGGCTTTGTCATCGCACTCATACACTAGACAGGTTTGCTCCTCAAAGTTGCATCGCAAAACAGCCCCGACACCATCTACCACCACCTTCAGAGCAGCCCTTTCACCCTTCGGAACAGCGCTGCCAATTTCACCTTCTGCCGAATCTTCTTCGAGCAAATCCACGTCAATTTCCTTGAACATGTTGCGCAAAACGCCGCGGATTGCATAGACTACTTGCTGCTGGCGTTCTTCCAAACTAACAGTTTCGTGCTCATGACCACAGTCGTCAGTATGCTCCTCATGAGCGCCGTGGCAGCAAACCTTAGACGTCAATCTTACGCTTGCAGGGCCAGACGCCGCTTGCATGACTATGGCTACGCAAGCATCCGCAATCATGTCTCCAGTAGGGGAGGCTGCCCACTCCGCGAGAACCCTGTCTGGAGGTTTGTGACGGATGGTCACACATCCCTCGACAAGCACAGCCTGCGAAGCGGCCTTCGCCTTCGCCTTTGCCGCCGCAGTCTCCGCCGCTCCAGTCGCCCCCCCATCGGCGCCAGCTTTCTCAGAAGAGGGTTCCACAGCTTCAACGGAATCGAACACTTGGCGCAGGAAGTATGTGAGTAGGTTGAAGTTATTATGGAATGGAATATGCTGCCGCTGCCGAATGCGATTGACACTCAAATTTGTGTACGTCGGGAGATCAGCTGGGGCCATGATGCGGTGACTAAAATTCTCCGTCACGAATATCCCTCGGATGCGACGGCCGCGCCGTGCGGTGACGTTATCAGCCATGGAGCCGATGACCTTGGCGATCTTATCGGTGCGAAATTCGAAACTGACAATGTGAGTGTTGCGCGGCGCCATGACCTGAACCTCCGGGCGCGAGGGCTGCAGCATAGAGAGGAGGGCCTTTTGAAGACGGTTCATTTCCGCCTTTGCACCATGGACGAGAACGATGTTGTCCGGCTCCATAATGCGAACGAACTCACTCGTCTGACTATAGTCTGCATGGGCACTGAAGGACACGTACTGGACATCACAACGACGCGGCAGCATACGCCCGCTCTGCGCGGCGATCTGCTCTGGCATGCCGAGGATGGTCTTGGCGAGAGTACCCTCCACAGCGTACCCTGGAATAATGCACGAATTGCGGCGATCTCCACACCACTTCTCGAAGAGCTGCCGCGACATACCGCTCTGAAGCATGCCCGGACTTGCCATGACAACGCACGGCTCGTCATCATCAGGCTTGATGCGGAGATTGTGTATATGGCGGAAGTGGAAAGGGTTGCTGACGTCCATACGCGCACGCACTTTTTCGTTCATCATGTTGACATAGGTCTGGTAAATGCGCAACGCGCGATCAGCCATGCGCGAAGCATAGTATATAGGGAAACGCTGGAGCTCCGGATTTGCCTCCCAATGCTCTTCGAGAAGAAGAAGAAGTTCCTGGGCGCGGCCGAGAGCGAAGACGGGAATGAGGCAGCGTCCTCCACGATTTACAACCTTCTCGACATGCGACAAGAAGCGCGCTTCGCGTTCCTTGGCCGATTCATGGTCTGATTTCCCGTACGTCGACTCCACAATCAGAACATTGGGTTTTTGGTTCGGCGTCTCTGCTGCCATGAGGTGGCGATCATCTTCCCGGGAGTAGTCCCCTGTGTAAAGTACATTTACACCTGCGATCTCTATGGTAAACATTGCGCCCCCTAGGACGTGCCCCGCATTGTAGCATCGAAACTTGATGCCGTCAATCTCGAGGGACTGGTGGAAGTCGATGATCTCAATTTTCCTCAGGCATGAATCTACATCTGCCTCACTGTAAAGCCCTTCCTCAGAGTTGTAGCCAATCCGCACATAATCGGCAATCATCATCTTGAGCACCGCCTTGGTTGGGTGGGTCATGAAAATGCGACCCTTGAACGACGTCCTCTCCGTAAAGTAGGGCAGCGCACCCGCGTGATCTAGGTGGAAGTGTGTGACCAGCAGGAGGTCAACAGATGCTGGGTCCACATGATCAAAGAAAGGAAGAGACTCATCACCCGCATAACCCGGGTGGATGCCACAGTCCAGCATCACTGTCTTCCCCTTATACCTCAGGACATGGCAGCTCCTCCCTACTTCTGCCCCTGCCCCAAGAGGCACGATCTCCATGTTGTCTCGGATATTTGCCGCTCCACTGACCCCCGGGGTGGCAGCTGTTGTTGCAGCCGTCGCCGTCGACCCCCTGCTAGGTTCTGCGCTCGATGGGTGGCGGCGTTTCATTGCCGCCGTGCGAGCACAATCCAAAGAGTCTGGAGGACTGGCCTCCCCCCCCCACAATCTCGTGGAGAGAGAGAGAGAGAGAGAGGGAGAAAAAAAAGAAAGGAGGAGAAAAGGACCGCGCCCCCACTCCCCTCACCAACGTGATGAATCGTGGGCTGTGGCCTCTAACCTGGAGACTGCGGGGCGAGAGCCGCGGATGACCTCCGGGGCGGCGGGCGAGGCAGCGGTAGAAAAGGCGGAGCGGGCGGTGGGGGCCGATATACCCCGTAGTCGCGTAGTCGCTTGGATTTAGATGTTTAGATTTGCGGGTCTCAGGGGCTCTTCCAGCCAGCTATCACCCGCTACTCTGTAATTTAAATTTAGAGGCCGACTTCTTTGAGAGTGTGTGGTCTCCTGCAAGAGTGCCATACAGAACCGGAAGGGCTTGCTCAGACTGTCTAATGTCTAAAGTCGACTATTGCTGTGGTACTAGATTGTAGGGAGTTTCTGGACTAAAGGGATGCTCCATTTGTTCCATTATTTTTGGTCGTGCGGACTGTCCGTAGCCTTTAGTCCAGACAAAAACACAGACAGAGACTGAGCAAAATGAACACAGGCACACGTAGAGCACACAACGCGTACGAGGTACCCGTATTGCTCTTTTGGTCTCATTCAATCTCTGTGTCGCGTCGATCTCTCTGGGACCTCCATGCCCAAGGTTGGACGTTGGACATAGGGCCGGGAACTGCCGACGCGCGCCCGGTGGCTCGCACACCAGGACACCCGGCTAGCCCGGCGCAGGGATAGGATCTCTTAGCTTCATAGAGAAAGAAACGAGCCCCCCCCCGCCCCCCACATATCGTCCCGGTGGCTGCGGTGTGGAACGATGTCTCCGTCGGGAAACGGCGCAAATCCTTTCTACTGGATCCACGAGACCCTGCGTTTTGGCCGTTTATGTGCGAGGAAACGGCCGGTGCTTGCGACGGTGACTCCCGTGATTGTTTCTCTCGGTGTTGGACTAGTGTTTCTTGAGATCACGACACCAACTTTAGAGGTCGAGCCGAAACCAGTCGCTGTGGTGCCGTCGTGGAAAAGACAAGAAAATGTTGGAGACCCATACAACCAGCTCCCGAGAAAAAAGAAAGCCCACAGCAGCTGGCAGGGACAGTATGTCGAGAAGATGCTTGCCGGCCTCAAAGATAAGAGCAGGGAACAAAAATTTCACGACGCATTTGAGGCTCTTGACAAGTTCATGCAGCACCCAGGGCGGTCAAATTGATTGGTAAATCCAGCCTGGTACTGGTATCTTGATTCACTGGAAAATTTTGACACGACCACCCTGCTGAAGCTGGTAACTGGTAACCAAATAAGAAGCACCCGCGTGTCTTGAGAATGTGGTTTTGAGGGCGGAACAGGCAACAAAGTAATGTGTAACCACATGTAATCTTAAGATGAAATACAATGAGTTCTAAATTTTTTCGGTTTGCGATGACGGCTGTGATGCAAAACACAATTTTGTGTTCACCCTCTCAATTCAACTTAAATTCCCTTCTCCAGCAACTCCCGATGTTAGAAGATGCCCACACAGCAGTACTGGTAACGATCATAACACCTCGTGGAAAAATTGCCGTTTGCATCGTGAATGAGAGTATGACAGAAGTCAACGCACGCGCGTGTAGACAGATCTGGCCGAAACCGTGCCGAAAGCTCAGAGATAATTTTCTTCGGTCTCACACTGAAGCATGGCAATTCCTCGTTCCCCGCCAGCATCATTTCAACTAGGGTAAGAATTGTGTCACGGTGCTTTCGCGCAGCGAGAAAACCGCGGATGAAAAGGGCCCGGAAGCGCCGGAACAGGCGCGAGCGCGCACCTCCCAGTACACCAATATAATCCTCTGTCAACTTGAAGGGTGATTTTTCAAAGTTTGCATTTTTCCCAGGACTGTTGGACAGGAGAAAACCAAAGTCAATGTGGATTATGTGCCCCTCCGCATCCAGCAAAATATTCCCATTGTGACGGTCCTTGACGTTAAGCAGATAGCAAATAATAGAGTAGGCTGCAAGAGAGGCACAAAAATTCTTCCGGGCTTTCGCCAGAGTTACACGGAGCTCCGCTCCACGCGGCAAGTGTCCGAGCCGCTTCGCCTCCTTCGTAGGGAAAAAGTCCTTAAAAAATCCCAGCAACGAGCCGCTGTTCAATTTTTTGCGAAGCCCATGCAGCGAAATGGTGTCAGGAACGGCCTCCATGATACCTGCCGTCGGTGATGTTGCAAGAATGTCATAAGCTTTGACCCACAGTGGTACGCGCTCCATCTGAAAAATAAGTTTGAATTGCCGAATTAGCTGCGCCGCGAATTGCTCCTGCCGAAGATCATCGTTTGCTTTAATAATGACGGGCAATAGACACCATCGAGGATGGTCTTTCATGGAAGATGCGGCGCGAAGCCGCATTTCTTTCTCTATCCAGCGTTCCTGAAAAATGTCCCCCCTATTCTCACTTAATACAGACGACTGTGCAAGCCCCTGCATTTCGTGCATTTCAATCAAGGACTTCTGGTCCATGGCAGAAGTTCCTGTGCCCCCTGGGGAAAACTCGTCCTCGCTCTCGCTGTCATCTTCGATATGCGGTATCCCGCCCGCGGAGAGATCATCGTGTCCAGACTCGAATCCGGAGGTTATACTCGTACGGTCTTCTTCGGTGGCCTTCTTCAGCTGTCGCTGGACACTAACATCCGAATCGTCACGCAGACGAGTCTCAGAATCTTTTACCTCGATTGCAAAAGGCGTCGGACTTTTCTTTCCTTCCTCCAGCAGACTTTGCTTTAACTCCACCATCGAGCCATCGCGATTGAATGACCTGTCACTGCTCGATCGAATTGCAGCAAGTGGAAGCTTAAGCTTGAGAGGAAGTTTCATGGGATGTTTCTGCCCCATGCCTCTGACACGTGGCGGAGTGCGTAATCGTGTGTCCCATTGGCTTATCCCGGTGAGGGTTGGAGAACTGCCGGGACTTGAAGTGTGAGGGGAGTTGGGCTTAGTCAGATCTGTATCTACCATTCTCGAGCCTAATCCAGCAGTTTTACTGCGAGGTATTCCATCGAAGCTATTCCTGAACTGCTGTCTCGGGCGCATTGAAAGCTCGATGTCACTGCTCAATGCCCTCCTTCGGTTTTGCCCATACTTAGCACCAGTCGCGTGTTCGCTTTTCTTGTGCGCCTTCTGATCTGGACTTCTTGGTTTTGGTTTGAAATCATTCCCGTGATCAATACATTCGAGGCAGACAAGGAAAGGTACGCGCTCTTTCGTGCTGAAGGCAAAACTCTCATCAGGGTGAATCGCAAGTATCTCGCAGAACCTACTTCCAAGAGGCATGTACAGACCTCTGCGTCCAGCTTCCAAGGTCCGGAAACGTGCGGCTATGACTTTCAATTCAGCGCGGAGCCGATCAGTTCTGTCCTTCCGCGCGGTGGATTTCAGGTCAAGGCTCAGTTTCGTCATCGAGCACACAAAATTCGTCGTCAAATCAAACATGTTGTAGTCACTATCTCCAGCCGCTGGGACAGCTACTTTCGCAGCGCCTGTTAACTCATCATGGTTCTGCTCCTGCTCCCCTGTCCCAGCATGATGTCTCTTTGCCAAGGCGCCTTGAACATTTGCCATCGCAGCGCTTCCCTGCTGTTCAATAGCTCCAAGTAGGGTCCTCCGTTTACTTTCCTTTCGACCGCCCCCCCTACTCTTTTCTTCAAGCACAGGTCCCGCAAAACAATTATCGATAAATTCTGACTTCAGTGCTTGTGCCTCCGCTTGACAGAAAGATCGGCAAAAGAAGAGCAATCTGTGAGAAAATTGAACACTCCTTTCGCACTTGTCAAGCATGAAGCACAGCAATTTATCGTTTTGTTCATATCTTCCGCGGAAAAGAAAGTTTGCAAGTTGAGGGATGTAGAACTCAAAGGCTGCGGGATTCCGCTCATAGATGTTGTACACTGCTTGTAACACTCCAGAGTCATGAGCATAGAGTCGCAGCAGGATACTGAACGCGACAGCGTATGACCGACGAGGATCCTGCATCGCTACTACTTCATCTACATCGCCTTGCGCATCATTGTTAACAACAACATCTCGCAGCCACTTCATCCTTTGCAGTGTACCACGCCAAACCGCATCCCACTTCTGCTGCCAGTTCTTCCTTGTTTGAGTGTCCCCATCTTCTCCAAGCGTGCCGTACTCTGCACTTCTCTGAGATGATGCCTTGCAGCAGCATGCCATGCCTTCCTTCCTCACAGTGACACCGTACAATGCGTGAACAACGTGCCGCTTTTTTTCGACCGGAGCCGCCTGTCCGCCTGTCGTCAACTTCGAGCGTGTGGGAGTCGTGCCAAGGCACCAAACCAAGAGTACAGACCTAGAGTACAGGCGAGAGGCGAGTTTTTTGCTCTTTTTTTATTGTCGGACATGCAATAGTAGTGAGACATTAGAGAAGTCGAGCGTATTGTAATATGTAGAATTCAATACGGAGAAGCCGTGGCGAGTGGCGAGTGGCGAGTGGCTGCGATAATGTCATTTGTTCCTCAATCCTCTCTTGGCTAATGGGGTTTACTAACCAGCATTTGCCAGTGACGCCAGGCAGAAAAAAAATTATGACAATAAAATTAGTCTAACGCAGGTGGATCGAAGCTTGGCCTTCTCCTCACTGAACCGTACAACATCCTTTCTTTCCGGGCACGCTGACGTGCTCCTGCACACCTGCATCTTCCTGATGCGCCTGATAGATTTCGGCGACCACGGAATGTACTTTCGAATGGTGCGAAGAGGCCGTGTTGGACGCAAAGCGACCTCGCATAATACCGTCTAAGCTCGACCTAGAGATTTCACCGAGGTTGAAAGAGCACATCTGAGCCAGTTTCTGGCTATGCCTCTGGACAGCCTCCGACTCTTTGGCGCTTTCAAGCATCATGCCTCGGCGGAAAAGGCGATGCCAGGGTCTCAATTTTTCCAGATCGAATTGCGTGACATCCGCAGAGTGACTTTCAGCACCGAACAATGGATTGATGAATGCTTCTCTGTGTTTGGCGACAACACTCCATACGCTCGAGTCAGTATCAAGAACCCAAGATCTAGCTTTTGATGTGTTGCAGCAGAAATCCGGAAACCAGCGCGAGTAGGCAGTGGTACACAAGAACTCGAGAAGCTCTTCATTGAATTGTAGAAAGGCGGGGCACTGCTGCATTATTTGCCACGTACAATCTAGAAACTGTACGAACACCGGAGAGGCTTCATGGTTGTGAAAATACTGCAGTCTATCAGCAAACTTGTGACCAAAGAGAGCCCATTCACGACGGACTAAAAAGCAAAATCCTTCAAAGGTGCGGTAGAAGGAATCAAGGAAAAGCATTGCAATCGACGTAATCTGTGGCGTGCGATCCCAACCTGGGACGATGATACCAGGCGAGATATCGAGAGGCATTTTCAAAAAGGCAGGAGCACAAAAGTGAAGCAAAAAAATCATTGTGCGTGGATGTGAGTTGAAACACACAAGGAGAAAATACATATATAATTTAGCAGCCGACCATGCAGGGCATTTCAATAAGGACATATCAACTTACCATCACTGCAGTGAACAAGCACAGATCGACCGGAACTGAGCAGATGAGCTGCTTTAATGCTGGCCGATAAAATCAGCTCGATGTGACTCAGCCAGTTCGATCTACTGAATGAGCCTTTCCAGTTCCCATTTTCGACCGCATATTTGATCTTTTTCATTGAGCTCCTCATAACGTGAATATTTCCAATCCCGCAAAACAAGAGCTCAATGTGCCTTCTTTTGTACTTGGAGGTGTTTTCGTAGCCTTTCCCCTTAAGTCTATTGGCAAGAGCATTCAGTTTTGGCCGCGCATCAAGGATGACTAACGCAGACTTTTGTATGCGCCTCTGCCGTGGGGTGAGTGTGCCTTCCCGACTTGTCACAGCCGCCCGCCCCTTCAATTGCCCGGACATCATGCCCGCAACTAAGCCAGCGAACGTCTCTTTAAAATCAACCCTCTGCAAAACACCATCTTCATAATGGGCACTGAATGATGACGCAGGCAGGTGAGGGCGTCGTTTTCGGGATCCCCCTGGAGTTAGGACGCTGGTCTCCGTCGTTTGAGAAATCCTGTCGGGGTCCGACGATGACATGGTTGACGCGGCCGTCAATACTTTCTTGCTTCTTTTCGGGTTTTGCAGGGAATCTTTAGAATCGCGTGGCGCGTCTTCACCATGCCCTAGACCCGTCGTCAATCCTTCCTCACTTACCTTGCTGGCATCGAGGGTCGTCGAAGTCGGCAACTTAACCTCTTCCTCGTGTGGGGGGACTAAGAGAGATAACTCTGAGTTCAAAGATCTCATACGAGCAAGAACTGTACGCCTTCGTGGTGCCAAATCAGAGGATGATCGCCGCAATATCAAACTATTGGCTTTCCCGGACTTTCCCCGTTGCTTGGAAAGTATTCCCTCCTCGCCTATGTGAATGTCACTTAATGTGCTTCGTCGGGGGCATATCGCGTAGATCATAGCCGCGTCAGCTGCAGACTGCTTGCCCATGACGCCCGCCTTTGGCTGGCTGCATCTACACAGAGCAGCCCCGGTTTCTGGATGGTACCATACCAACGCAGGAATACGCCCCCGACTTCGGTACTTGGCTACTTTCCGGAGCGTTGCGTCGTCTATAGATTGAGGTACGACGATTTTTCGAGGGTAAGATGGACATAATTTGAAACGCTCATTTGCCCCCGAGACCCTCCAGCCACTCTCGGTCACACGTTGTCGCTCAACCAGGTCCCACAGTGGTTTCTCTAGTAGCTCATTCAACCAATTATCTTCGTCAAGAAGCGCTTGCTCGACCTTTCCAAGTTCCCCCTTGATCACTTGCGGGGATATAGCAGATTTTTCTCCAATCAATGGTGGGTCGTCAGTGGCCTCTCCAGGGGCATTTGGTTCCTTTGGCGTCCATTCGGGAATGGTAGTCACCCCCTCATGTCCATGCTTAAAGTCAATATTTTGGTTGCTAATGTCTGCGCTGAAATCATCTGGCTTGGAAGTTCTGCTCTTCTCCTCCGCAGCCACTGTGGTATCACTGCCTTCCTCTCTAGATTCGTCGGCCACAATCTTTTTGGTGGCTGCAACATCCAGAGAAATTCCATCCCTATTTCCAACACTGGAATCTTTCGCACTCTTGTTTCCCCCCACCCCCCCGCAAGCCGGCCCAGTTGTAGCCCCTCCAGCGTCTACCTTCTCCGTTTTCACTTTCTCCTCATCGCAATAATCAGTAACACTATCAGTATCCTCGTCCTCGTCCTCGTCCTCGTCGTCCTCGTCCTCGTCGTCGTCGTCGTCGTCGTCGTCGTCGTCCTCGTCGCCCTCGCCCTCGTCCTCGTCCTCCACCTCGTCCTCGTCCTCCACCTCGTCCTCGTCGTCCTCGTCGTTCTCATCATTCCGTACCTCACCATCATTACTTTCATCAAAATTGATGGTATGGCTTTCAACGAAAGCTTGAATCTTTCTGTCAGCGTTCACAGGTCCTTCAAAAGTGCTAATGCTCCGTGACCATTCGTGTGGTGCGTTAACAAGTGAGAGCGAAAGCTGTTCTTTGGCCAACCACTCGAGCTCTTGCTCCAAGTCATCTTTGATCAAATGCGTCGCCATCTGTGGCAAGTTGCTCTTTCCACATCCGCATCCACCACTTCTTTGTTTCGTGTTCGTACTCCCCACAGCATCGGGCATTCGTGCACCCATTCTTCCCTCAATTTGGCCGAGGAAAAAGAGGAGAGTGCGGCCAAATTTGCACACAAGCTTCAAAACCCACCCAGACGGACACATACGCTCAAATGATGAGCTGGGTACAATATCGACATGGTCTATACACGACACAGGAACCTGAATAGTGCGTGCTGCAAGTTGTTCAACTGACCGAGGCCCGGTCCCATTATCGCAGGGGAAAAAAATGAAGCGAAAGCAAGTCAAAACCAGTGTACCTACCTCCTCTACCATTAGCATGCTGCGGTGGGGCTCTGACTCAACGAGGAGGCCAATACGCACGAAAATGTTGACCACCCTTTCGCTGCTAGCATTCGGAAAGGTTAACGCGTCTCTGTCACCGGACATGTAGAGAGCATCGAAGAATGCTGCGTGGAACTTGGCGACGTCTGCAAGCAGCAAGCTATGAGGTATTGTAGTTCCCTTCTTGATACCACCCGCGGGTGCGTCCACGAGCACTTTGAATACACACATGCGAGAAATAAAGCCGCCCGTCGTGACCAGTGGCAGACGCAGGAACATGTTCTCCCGAACAACCAGCCCACGCACAGGCACACGG
>JACLAD010010943.1_pt1 | contig 10863 bp, 13 predicted proteins | sample 8027901 | NCBI WGS metagenome assembly JACLAD01 (sample SAMN15725071, study PRJNA655200) | protist metagenome | isolation source: fluorescence activated cell sorting (FACS) single amplified genomes of... | place: Spain: Blaines Bay Microbial Observatory, Mediterranean Sea | collected 2016-07-05
AAAAAACGCGAAATGTTTTTGACAAGTCAAAGAAAATGATTGTCTTGAAGGCAAAAAGAAGTTTTGGAATTATTACAGGCAAGTAATCACATGGTTTTACCCACAGACAAGCAACAGAGGCAAAACTTGAACAACAAAATGGGATTGGATGTCTCCGGCCAAATGACCAGTTTAAACTGAAAATGACCCGTTTTCAAATCGCGCTCAGTCTTCGACTTGCGCTGCTCAACCGTGCTGGCCTCGATGTCTCTGACACCGCTGATAATTAGACCCCGTGCGATTACTCGAAAACATGGCCCGCCGCGGGCAGAGTGCAATTTGGGGTCGTGACCCATGTCTTCCGTGTTGATTTTGGTGAACATATGTTATGATCTTGGAGGTTTTCGCCAGTTTAAACTGTTGCAAACAAAAAAAAAGTACGAGATGGATCAGGACCAGAAATTTCGAAAATTTTGCGCAATCTTCGAGTATTTTCAAATTTTGATCTATGAAGTCACTGACCAACATGATAAGTATGATTTTTTCTGACATTCGAAATACTTTCCCCGGGGCCGTTGCGCAGCGTATTTGCGCTTCGTTTTTTGTTCTTATTTTTTTCGGGCAATTGCTTATAGGAATGATGATTGTATTATCAAAGTATTTATTCTTGGTGCGCTCGATTTGAATTTTGTTTTAAAGGCATGTGCATGTGCTCAAGCGAGAACGGGCCAACCGCGGTATGAGTTGTGGCAAGAATTTCCAGGAGATCAACAAATCAAACGCAGCCATGTACTCCCCCCGCTTCCACCACGAAAATCGCATCAAACTAGCAGTACAAGGTGTGAAACGTCAGCAAGGCGCTATATCTCAACGGGATAAAATCAACCACGCCCTCGAAGAGAAGTCGCAACAGCGGCAACAGGAAGAACTCCACCGTCAAGAACGCATCGACAAAATCCTCGAGCTGCGCAGAAACAAGCGCCTATTCACCGAGCGCCACAAACGGTGGTTCACCCTCATCGAGCTAGTCAAATTCTCAACCAAAATCAACAGCGACTACACCCACCGAAAGGAAATCCTAGAAATGTTTCGTAAAGAAGACCACGCGGCGCGGCTCATGCAAGCATGGTTCCTCCGCAAGCGAACAATGCGAAGACGAGGGATTAATTTCTACAAGCGACTCATTATGGTCAAGACCGGATTGAAAGCATTCGCACGTTTTGTACAAACAATATTTCAAAAAAACATTTTTTCGTCGCCATCATAATTTTATTTTGATATTTTCATTCATTTGAGATGATGCCGGCAGTGCAAATTAAAGCCGCCCATTGTATCATCGATTTCTTCCGCGCGGCGAAAAACGCAAAGGAAAACGGTTTGGACATGTCAAGCGGGATGTACGATGTCTTACGGAAGTTTCGTGCGTACATCGCAAAGGTAAAACGAATTCAAAAGTACTATCGAAATCTCCTCGCGATGCGTGGTGCACGATACAACATACTAAAACGACTCGTCCACCAGCGATGGCGATACAAAGTAAATCAAAACCGTCTCCAGTCAACCTTCCTCACCTCACCTTTGAACAGTAACAAACGAAAGAACCGCGATAACAGCATACCCTACACAGCTCTCGCAGTATTCGTATCGAAGGATTGCCTGATCGCAAGTACTGATTTAAGATTGAAAAATCCGAGTGTGAATTTTACGGAGATAATAAAGAAGGATGGGATTGACGTCGTCATTGAGATTGGAAAGCAAAAATGGCATGATGGTGATTATGATGAATTATGGTTTCGGCGCAAGCATTTGTTACGGGTGTGTTTATTACCATGGAAAAAGAAGGTTGATGACATCAAGGAGGCGCGGCGCGCGTCTCTGCTCGCAGCGCAGGAAAATCAAGAGCGAAGAGGCACCCACGGTAATAAGACGTTAGCATCCCCGGAAAAGTTTACAAGTGATGAGCGAAGGCCCAGTCGAGTACCACGGGTTTTAACGGTGCCTGAAAAGTTTAACAGTGATGAACGGCGAAGTCTGCGAGGCGTTGCAGCGACGGATAGGTTCAATAGTGATGAACGGAGGAGCATGCGTGCTTCGACCGTGGCAGATCGCTTTGGCAGTGATGAGAGGAGAAGGACCGTTCGTTCTTCTGCAATTCGACCGAGTTGATGTTCATATGAATATGTTTTTTGATTGTCTGTTGTTTTTCCTGTATGATTGATGATGAATCCATTTCCTGTGATTAGTTTTCTGTAATTAAAATCGCAATCATATTTTGCCATGGCGCTACAACAACAAGTATCTATAGTAAATTTTACCAAGGACCAGCTCCTTACCGCAGCGCGCCCACCAGACGAGCCATTTGTTTAAGAAAAATATTTTTCGAAAAAGATTTTTTCTTTCGGTTTTGTTGTTTCTTTCATATTTTTCATAATTTTCTCATCCAAATCAATTTCTTTTTTACAATGCTGATTTTATTTTTTAGGTTCGCGTGCACACGTTCTGCGCGCCAGAGGATGGGAGGTTGGGCAAGATCGCAACGCTCGGCGCATCGCGCTATGCTTCTCAAAGGTAAGTAAACATAATATGCAAAATTTAATTTTTTGATTAATTTTTACTTTTTTTGTTGAAGTCTTGATCTTCTGTACGTATGGGAAGGAAGAGCTCCAAAAGATTTGATCACCAAATTACGCGGTTCGCTCGTTCGCGTGTTATCAAAGTTCCCACCACTAACCGGTCGGTTGGACCCAAGGGATCTATGGTGCGTATGTAATAATCACGGGGTTGGGTTTGTAGTGAAGAATCAACCGGGTAGCGTGCGTGAGATTGCTAGTTTCAACCGATTACAATTTCAAGAGTTTCCCAACGCCGACGGTGTGCTAAAGGGCACGCAACCATTGATGTCGATTACCGTGCATGTATTTGAAGAAGGAGGTTGGATATTAGCCGTGAATATCAATCATTCGATCTGTGATGGGCATTCATTTGCGATGTTCATGTCGGCATGGAGTAAAATGCACAATGGGATGACCTTACAATTTGACCCAACTTTTACCAAACCCTGGGGTGAGATGACGGAGAAGAATTTTGAACTCGCCATGCGGGAGAACGGTTGCGTAGCACAACCATTTCTTTCTTGGTTTACCTTTTGGTATAACAGCTTGCACGTGCTCATCCGATCACACATACCAAAATTCTTTCTCTTTCATCTGATGCGACCCTACCAGCAGAATGAACAGCTGGTGATCAAATTCCGTCCCGAGCAGATCGACTATCTGAAATCCATAGTCAAGAGCAGAATGCAGGATATTTACCATCCCGATGGATGGGTGAGTACGAATGAGGTTTTATCTGCGTATGTACATAAGAGGATTTTGGATTTATTGGTTGTGCCTGAGTTTGTAAGAAAGAATTTAGGCCAGGTGCAGGTGGTTGATTGCCGGGATAGGGTGAAGGGTGTCACGAAGACGTACTTTGGTAATGCGACTATTGGTAATCATGTCGGTTTGAATTTTTCTGGGAAGAAGTGGCCGGATGTGGTTATAAATTTACATGATCAGATGCGGGTTAAGTTGAATGACGCAAGTTATTTGGTGAATTCGTTACGGGGGTATGAGTACGCGATGAGCAGGAGTTGGATTTATTTACCGAAGAAGTGGAAGACCGCGCCATTTGTGCTGGATAGCTGGAATAGCCAGATGAATATCGATTTCTGCGATGTTGATTTTGGTCTCGGCCGGCCGAACCAAATTATCAACTGCGCTGTACGGGGCCGGAGCGATCAGGGCCCAGGGGCAAAAATGCTTTTTGCTTTTCCCGTTATTTTTGTAGGGGTTTTGACCATGGGGGTGGCCCCTTGGTGTTGTGCGTTTTCGAACTAGCGGCGTTGCGCGTCATAAATTTTTCTATTCCTGTTCGCTCGCCAGCTATGCGGACTACCTTGAAATGGCTCATTCGTACTAGGTTTTTGTTGTTGCTGTCGTATGTTGGTATTTAAAGTTTAGGCGACATCGTGGTTGGCAATGCGTTGTAGCGATATATGAATATGCAATGATAACACAAGGTTCTGAACGCATCCTTTTCAACTCCTTTTTGTAGGTTTTGTTTTTGTAGCTTGCCTGCGTCCGCTCCCCGGTGCGTTTCTGTCCGGGCTTTCTGTCTTTTTCTTTGCGCGGGCGATTGTATCTGGAAATGAAATTTGTTTGTGTGGTTTGTTGATTCTATTTGTTTTTGGTTTTTAGGTTGGGGAGACGGTAAAATGCTCGCGGGATATTGAGGGTTGGGTTGAAGTGATCTTCAATCGCGACGAAGGCAGGGGTATTGCTTCATGGCTCTCATACTGCTACGACATACCAGCAAATTGTCTCTTCACAGCGTCTCTCCTCTCTTGGATCTATCCACTCATGAAAAATAACAAGCACACCTTCCGACAAACCTGGATGTTCAGCGGTATCTGCAGTCTAGTTGGGTTAATCTTTCACGCCCACGCTACAAAGAAGAAATTGGAATTCTGGAATAAGCTGGAAAATTTACCAAATGTAGAAATTGACGATGAATTATACCCACTGGACTAAATTTGGTATGAATCAATCATAATTTTGATAATTGTAGTGGTAGTAAACGTTCGTATATTTGTATTTATATTTTCATCGTTTCACCGCTATCAAGTGTTATTCAATTTTTTACCATTTCAATTTTGCTATAATTTACCATGAAGAAGTCGAGTGGTTCATCAGGGATGTTTCGACAGAAGGGGAAATCAAAATCAGAGCTGCAACATCGAAAAGAGGCGATTGAAGTTCAGATCGGCCGCGGAGCTACGATCTTCCGCGAGGAAACACCAGATGGGGCTCAGGCCAGTGGCTCCCACAACCTGCTAAAAGCGGATGTTCAACCAACCGAACCGTACAAATCAATCCGTACGCTATCCGCGCCAGATGAAAATGCTACCTGGCCAGGATACGGTAGATTGGTCGCCGGCCAGTTCCTCGATATGCTTTACATGTGGGAAAATGACATACCCGAGGATTTCCCATCGAAGTTAAAAGCATCTCTTTCCAAAACATTAAGCCACTTCCCAACACTAACCGGCCGCCTCAACCCTCGCAACCATTGGGTCCAAAAAAGGAAATTCAAAAAATGTAGTTTTCAATTTTTTTCTAGCGAATTCATCAAATTTGCAGTTATTTTTTATGTTTTTCACAAAAAATGTTTTTTTTCTACCTAACTTTTCAATTTTGTTTTTAGGTTATCTGCAATAATGCCGGTATCGGCTTCACCATCCAATACCACCCCTACCCACGCGAGGCGAAAGACGTACCAAAAATACCAAACCGTATCGATTGGCAGCATTTCCCAGCGAAAATGCAAGTGCTAGATGGTACCCAACCACTAATGTCTGTAACCATACACGTGTTTAAAAAGCGCGGGTGTGTACTAGCCATCAACATATCCCGCGCACTGGTCGACGCTTACTCCTTCAACCTCTTCCTCCGCGCGTGGAGCAACGTACATAACAATCTCCCTCCATGCGAGGATGAGATAATATTTGACAAGCCACAAATTGTCCGCTCCCCTACGCAGTGGGAAGCCGTGATACAAAAGCTCGGCTATACACGTGACGTCCTCTCAAGTTATATCCTCCGACTTATGAGCCATACGACAGAGTACCAACAAACAAATATGGACCGTGTCGTACTAACATTCAGTGAGAATCAAGTACAGCGATTAAAACAATCAACCGAAAACCGTATGCATGAAATCGACCACCCAGCCAAGAACCAAGCCCTCGGTCCAAGAAAGGGATGTTGATATCAAAAATCGTGTTTTCAAAAAATGCGAAAATTTTATTTTTTTATTCAGATTTCAAAGAATTTTGCTTATTTTTTACATTTTTCTCCAAATTTCTTTCTTCTTATATTTTTTCGTTTTTTTAGGCTGCTCCTCCAATGAATGCCTCGGCGCGTATATCCACTGCAAGATCCTTGACCTCCTCGGCATCAAACGTAAAATGAGAAGAAATCTCGGCACAGTACAATCAATCGACGCGCGGGACGCGTTTATCTTCGGAGCCAAAGAGTTCTTCGGCGCGGCGATGTGCAGCGAGTATGTTTTTCTTGATATGTCGGACAAGTGCTGGCAGGATGTTGCTATATGTATGCATGACCAGCTATCAAAGATCGACCAATCATCAATCACCAGCAAAATGTTGATGAAAGAGCATTCACTCCTCCTCGGCAATGTATACACACCACCAAACTGGCCACCAAGGCAGTGGATGGGTATGGGCGCGTATCTGGTTCCAAGACAGTGGGAAAGTGATTTAAATTTAGATTTTCACAGGTGTGTTGACTTTGGCATTGGAAAACCGAGTAGATTGGTACATTGGGTTACTGGACATCCACCGTTTAAATTAGCGAGGAATATAAATGGCGATATTGAGGTTCATATGATCAAAAATGACAAGGTACTCTTTCATTTCATCTATCATCATGATAACATTCTTTTTTGAATTTGTTTTGATTTGCTTTTTTGTTGGTGAGGATGGTGTGGGGTCTTGGGTGAGTATGAGGTATGATAAGTTATGGAGGCATTTATACAGTGCAGCGGCGATAGGAATGTTTTTGGCGTTGTATAATAATACCAAACGTTGGGGAGTATTGTCTGTTGGTGTGGCTGTTGCAGGTGGGTACCATCACGCAAGAGCGCAGAAGAAAAAAAGAGAATTTTGGCAGTCTTTGCAGATGCTGCCTATGACCATTGATAAGGTAAATTATCACGTATTACAAACCAATAAGGTATAATATTTGATGACGTCACATCATAATTGTAATGTGTTTGCATGTTTAATGTAATTATTTCAAAACAATTCGACGAATTCGATACGTTTGGAATGGCTCGAAAAAGATTAGTAACACAAGTGGATTTATGTTTTATCTTCACTCGTTCTCGGCTCATTTAATTTTACATAATTATTTCAGACTAGATGATGCGCGCACGTGCATTAGTATCATTCATCTTCTATGAATCAAGTCTTGCTGCTGCCATGGCGTCGAAACCGGGGGCACGGATCTTCAGTGAAGATGAATTAGTGCGAGCAGAACATTTTGAAGAGGTAGAACCATATAAGAGGGTAAGAACGTGCTGCGCCAGTGGAGATGAAGAATGTATTACAAGGGGATCTACCGCACCTATGTTTGCCATTACAAATCTAGACATGCTGTACATATACCACACCGACACCATACGAAACGATTTCATCAACCACCTAAAAACATCCCTATCAAAAACACTAACACACTTCCCTTCCCTGGCAGGCCGTTTAGACCCAACCAACCTCTGGTGCGTGCTAAACAACGCCGGCGCCGCATTTACTACCAAGCACCATGATTCATCAATTCATGACATTCCAACGACCCCAAATCGATTAGATTATCAAGAATTTCCTTCGCCGCAATTAGTCCTACAAGGAAAGCAACCTCTTTTATCAATTACAATCCACCAATATAAAGATGGTGTTTGCATTGCAATTAATATGTCTCATGCAGTTGCCGATGCTCATTCATTCGCTATGTTTGTAAGGGAGTATGGCAATGTAATAAATGGTAGGGGTGTTGAGAGTGTACCAGTGTTAGAAAAGCCACGGGTGTTTGGCGTGCAGGATGATGATGCGTTTGAGAATTGTATAATAGATTTGAAATGCGAGCGATGGCCGAAGATGTCGTTTCTTCTAAAACTAGCAATGCATTTCCTTAGCAGGCAAACCGCTCACGAAAACCTGGACCGCGCACTACTCAAATTCACACCAGCCCAAGTCAATTCATTGAAAAATCAAGTCATTGCACGCATGCAAGAACTGAATCATAAGGATACCTGGGTGAGCAGCAACGAAGCCCTATCAGCATTCATCCATACAAAGATTTTAGATCTGCTGAATGTACCAGGAAAGGTGAGAACAAAGTTGGGTACGGTACAAACTGTTGGGTATAGAGGAAAGATAAGAGGATTGACAGATAAGTATCTCGGGAATGCTGTTGGGTTTCAGTACAATTTTCTAGATTTTGGTAAGGATTGGACCGACGTAGCCATCCAAATCCATGAGCAGATGCGCGCGCATCTATCAAACAATATCGAGATGGTCAATTCAATGCGATTATTGGAAGAGCGTTTATTCCGTGGTGAGCAAATCGTACCAAAGAATTGGTTCCCGCTGAGTGAGCCATACGTACCGAACCAGTGGAATTCGCAATTAGGATTTGATTTCGCTGTTGATTTGGGATTGGGTAAGCCGAGTAGAATTGTACATTGGATGATTAAAGAACAGGCAAAGTTGTGCAAAGATGTCGATGGTAACGTTGAATTCCACATGTACATTCATTTTTCAATGTTTTTGTTTTCATTCCGTTCCAAATTTATTTTTGTTTGAGGTTTAAGCACTACAGACAAGGCATTGGAAAGTGGTTAGCTGCGGCATATGACAAGCCAGTCAAGTCATTATTTTTAGCAAGTATCTTTTCCATTTACATGGCGGTGACATATCCGTCAATTTATTGGAATGCGTTTGCGGCTGTTTCAACGATTGGAATGGGTTTAGCGAAACGCTATTCGAATATGAAAAAGAAGTGGTTTTGGCAAGAGCTTGAGAAACTTCCTAATTTGGTGGATGAGAGATGTACAGGCAATTAATATGTTTTTTTTCTGCACGAAGTGCAGACATAAAAAGTCGATATTTGATGTTGAGTTCCAGTTGTTTGATGTTTTCAATTATCATCTTTTATTTTTGGTTCAATCTTATTAAGATTACATTTTCGTCCGTCTTGTACAGTAATTTATTCATTTTATATAATCATGTCAAATGCATATACTTTTTCCGAAAAGGAGCTTGTACAGGCAAGTACAGCAGCAACGTTTGAGAGGTATCATACTGTTGGATCTACTAGCGATGAGAGTGTGAGTAAGCGGACCACGATAGGGCAGTTCATGTCTGGGCTCAATTTAGATCTCACGTATATTTGGGAGGGGAGCGTAGGGGAAGATTTTCCTGATTTGTTGAGAAAGTCGTTGGTGAAGGTGTTGGATTTATTTCCGGTGCTGGTTGGGAGGATCGACAATAGAAATGGATGGGTGCAGTGTAATAATGCCGGTGCTGGGTTTGTGGTAAGGCATCATAGTGGCAGTGCAAAGAATGTGCCAGTTGTTCCGAACCGGTTTGATTATCAATATTTCCCGCCACCGCAACAGGTCTCAAATGGTATCCAATTCTTCCGTTTCAAATTTTATGTCTTTGATGTTCTGCGCCTTTTCGCATCGCCTTTGCTGCTGGTATTTATTTGGTGAATGCCAATTCGATTGCTTCGCATGCCCGCCACATCAGCGAGCACAGCAATTCAGCGCATGTGCAGCGTTTTGAGTTCCTACTTCGAGATATGCGACATTCTGACCCTTGGTCAAAGCTATCTTGAAAGTTGCTGGAATGGTGTTTGTAGATGCCCGGCCTAGTCCACAGGAATTCAAACACGAGTGCCAATCATATACATGATGAGGCACAAGCAACCTTGCCTCGCGCCGACGCACCCGATTCGTCTCATGTTTGCGCTCGATTGTTTCCACTTCTTTGCCAACTTTGCAGACTTTTCTTGATTCCGTTTTTTTAATACAGTTTTTCTTAAAGTATTATGTTTGCTTCATCAAGGATATCATTCAAAAATCAATATTTTGAGGTACGCAGCCGCTTCTATCCGTAGCTCTTCATATGTTTGACGAAGGTGCCGTATTAGCTGTCAACATATCCCATGCGGTAGCAGACGCGAGAGCATTTGAAATGTTCATGCGGGCGTGGAGCGAGATACATTGCAGTGGAGAAACATCCATCACACCATTTTTTTCAAAACCGAAGGAAACTGCAATCCAAAACATCACAGATGACCAATTCACAAACCTCACAAACCATTTAAACCTCACACGCTTCTCCCTAAACAGCTCCTCCCTCGTGTTCACCATCCTGAACCTAATGGTCCGCTTCACCACCACCCAATTACAACGCCCCCGCGCATTGCTAAAGTTCAGCAAGCATGAAATAGAAAAACTGAAAGCAATCGTCGTCCAGAAGATGAAGGATATGGAACGCAAGCAAAATTGGATCAGCACTAACGAAGTCCTCGCCGCCTACATCCATAAAACCATCCTCGACTTGCTCGACGTTTCCGACGACAATCGCAAACAACTCGGACAAATTCAAATGATCAATTGCAGAAACCGGGCCATCGACAGGGATTATTTCGGTAATGCGGTATGCTACGCATACATTCCATTGAACTTCTTCCGCAAGAGCTGGGCGGACGTTGGAATACAGCTGCGCGATAAGCTACGAGTACAATTCAATGATGAGAAGTTGATTAGTGATAGCATGGTGCATCTAGATATGGCGATGGCACGGGATGAGTTTTACAGACGGAAGGATTTTCCAGATTTGGATAAGGCCCAAAAAAGGAATACCACTATTTGCATTTTCAAAAAACATTTTTTCATTTTTGCGGTATGTTTTCGGATTTTCTGTTATTTTTTAGTTTTTTTCAATATATTGTTTTGACCAAGATTTATATTTTTAATTTTGCTATTCAGGTTGGTGTGATTGACCAGTGGAATTCGCAGGTGAATTTTGATTATGGTAATGTCGATTTTGGTTTTGGACGACCGACACGATTTGTGAATTGGTATGTCGGCGAGCAATTTAAGTTGGTGAAGGATGGGGATGGGAATGTGGAGGTACATATTAGTAAGGAAGGTGGTTGTGCCAAGTGGTTAAAAGTGTATGATACGCCCGGGAATTGCTGTTTTATGGCAGGGTTGTTGTCGTGGGGGCTGTATCCGTTTTTGAAGGAGGAGAAG
>JACLAD010010944.1_pt1 | contig 10862 bp, 8 predicted proteins | sample 8027901 | NCBI WGS metagenome assembly JACLAD01 (sample SAMN15725071, study PRJNA655200) | protist metagenome | isolation source: fluorescence activated cell sorting (FACS) single amplified genomes of... | place: Spain: Blaines Bay Microbial Observatory, Mediterranean Sea | collected 2016-07-05
TTCTAATTTCATTATTTTTGCTTATTTTTTGTTATTTTTTTCGTTTTTTGTTCCCAAAGTCCCTTTCTTTTATCGAATTTTTTTTCGATTTTTAGGTTGGAAATTGTCAACGCGCATCAAGCTCTTGGTCTGGTTGTCGGTGTTACTGGCGATGGTGTAAATGACGCGCCTGCGATGAATCAAGCGGATATTGGTATTGCTATGGGCAGCGGTTCGGAAGTAAGTAAGGAAACGGCGAATTTGGTATTAGCGGATGATAACTTCGCGAACGTCGTTGTGGGCATTTCCCTTGGACGTCTGGCATTTGAAAATTTGAAAAAGGTGTTATTGTATCTGCTTCCAGCAGGCACTTTCTGTGAAGCGTTAACGGTTGTGTTTAATGTGTTTGCGGGTGTACCCCCGGCACTGTCTGGATTCCTTATGGTTGTCATTTCATGCGGAACTGATATGGTATCCTCCCTCAGTTTAGTGTTCGAAAAGCCAGAGAAGAGTATTATGCAAAAGCCTCCAAGGGATTTGAAGAAGGATCGGCTGGTGAATTTTAAGTTTATGATCATGGCGTATGGGTTCATTGGTATTATTGAGCTTATTTCAGCGTATTTAGTTTTCTTCCTCTTCATGAATTGGGCTGGTTACCCTATGAGCCAGCTGATTGGAAAATTCAAAACCCCGAGTGACGTTAATGACCTAAATATCCCGTGGAATGACAAAACGCACCCTTCGAATGGGGTGTTACAAAGAGGCCAGGCGATATTCTTCTTCACCCTCACAATTATGCAAATGTTTAGTCTGTTCAGCGTTCGCACGAGAACGGTACCCCAGACATATGGAAAGAGCAACCCAGCATGGGGCAAGAGCAAGAATCCTAGGTTATTTGGATCGATCTTCGTAGCTCTGTGTTTGATTCTCATCTTCACTATGATTCCCTTCATTCAGGAAGCTTTTGGAACAGGTACCTTTTCTTCGAAAATAATGATGTTGAAATGAAAAAATGTTTTTTACAAATGTGCATATTCTTCGGGTTTCAACCGATGCAATTCATCATGTAACCAAAAAATTGTTTTTTTGAAAATACGCATATTCTTCGGGTCTCAACCGATGCAATATCATATACATCTTTTTGAATTTTGAGAATTTTGTAAAAATATTTTCCATCAAAAAGTATTACATCATAATTCAAAAAGTAAACATGTTCATCGGTGTAAATATGTTTTTCACAAATGTGCGTATTCTTCGGGTTTCAACCGATACAACAGCCTTGCAATTGAATTGCATCGGTTGAAACCCGAAGAATACGCACATTTTGAAAAAAACATTTTTTCATCAATCCGGCATGAAATAAAATTCCATATTTGCAAAAAAATGAATGTTTTGCAATCAATCCATCGTTTTTTCAATTTACTCAGGTCAACTGCAATCTCCCTTCCTAGCGGTTCCGTTTGGAACAGGCTTGCTTCTCTTCTTCATTGAAGATTTGAGAAAAAGGTTGATCACCAAGTGGCCGAACGGATTCCTCGCAAAAATTGCATGGTAAAGAATCGATTATTGAATTAAGAGTGCAAAATAAATTGATTTTTTAGAGAGCACAATTAATTTGTTTGTAGAGCGACTAATATTTATTTTCTAGTTTTGTTTTCTTGTTAGTATATCATAATATAATTACCAACTTTTTACAATTAAATGACTAACATCTTTCTACCATACATCTCATTTTGCATTAATTACTAATTAACAAGCACCCATCTGCGACAATGGTTTCATTTGGATGTTGAGTGACTGGTTTTACAGTCACGAATATCTTTCTCAATTAAGGGGACAATTTCACTATCATACACCATAATATATCATTAATTATATCTATCTGCAGTCATTAGTAACTATTTTTTAGATGAACGCTCACACAATTAATAATTTTACGCAACGCCGAGATGGTAAATCTTGGTTTTAATTAAAGTGAGTGGCTTATTCTTACCAGCCATATTTTTGATTTCTGGTCGTATTTATTTACCAGGAGTTTGGGTATGGTTTTGGTTGGAGTGGGTGAGACATTTTAGTATCCATCATGCCGCGATTCGAATTTTTTTATGTCCCAAATTCATTTGGTTTTTGTTTGTCTGATTGTCGTTGGATGAAGTTCAGCGAGTAGAAAGTGATAATACGGTTTATTTAGAATTCAAGATTAGATTTACAGTAGTAATTGTTAGATTAATTACCACACATTTTCAAAAGTTATTATTATTATCAATCAGGTTCATTGATTACGTATGTATAAAATTATTGTTAAATTGCGTCCTTCGTCCAAAGCTTATTTCTACACTAACAACTACTTCAAAGGTTTTCAAATTCTAGTGCCGGCGATCTAGTCGGTATCTTCTTCGATATATTTTTTAGATTAAATTTTAATGTGATGAGATTTGTATTATTCCTACCAAGTCTAATAGCAGCGGTACGGTTACAAGTAGAAAGTGCGTATCTACCGTATTCAGTAACAAATGCAATATACGGCGTACCCAGCAGTGAGGAGTTGTTTTCTGCGATTTTACAGCGTGATGCGGATGAAGTGGCGGGGCTGATTGCCCGAGGTGCGGATGTGAATCTATTTTCTGAAAGTGAAGATGCCAGCCCGTTGATGCTCTGCGCGCTGTCTGGTTTGGATGATGTCAGCGCTGTTCTGCTATCAAGTAAAGACATCGATGTGAATGCACACGACAGTAGGATGAGGACAGCGATATTCCTTGCATTGCAGAATAACCATCAAATTGTTGCCAAGCAAATTATTGATTATGCAGAGAGAAACAACATCGTACTCGACGTGTTTGGCATCGACGCATCTGGCAGGAATCTTCTTCAAATAGCGGTGTATAATAACGATATGTTTGCAGTGGAATTCTTGCTGGGTCAGGGGCTTGATGCGAATCATAACGATGATGAGCTAAACACAGCGGTGACGCTCGCGTCACATCTTGGTTTTACAGATATTTTGGATGCCATCCTTTCGAGTGAGCGGGTAAATCTTAATATTGCGCTGGTGAAATGTTTAGAACGAATCCAAGCCATTCAAAACAATCCCACAGAGGTGCAAGCGGTACAAAAACTTTGCCAGCACGTCATAAGCCGGGGTGCAAACCCAACCCACGCCTTATTCTACGCAGTGCAAAAAAGCACGTATCAAGTGCTACAAAGATTAACCGAATTCCACCCCGACCTGAAAGTCCGACCCAATGGTAAGTCCCTGCTCATGATTGCAGCCAACTCTGGTAATATATCGACATGTAAGTACCTTCTGGACAACAAAATCGATATCATTTACAACCTAAAAGGCGTGGATGCCATGCATTGCGCCATTTCCAGTTCACACATCGCCATCGTCGACCTTCTTTTAAAGTCCGGCGAATTCGACCCAACGGCAGCTCTTAGCTCAGCGATTAATTTAAACCAAGGCGAATACGATACAATCAGTAATCAAATTATCCAGCTGATACTGAGCTACGGTCCAAATTTCATCAACACTGATTTTCACAAGCAAAATTCCATCATTACCGGTGCGCGGGAGGTGTATCAAGCAGTAAACGCTGGGGATTTGAACGAGTTACGCGCTTGTTTTTACTCTCGTGGATATGATGGTCTGGAGAATGCATTTGCAAGTAATGGAGATTCAGCATTATCGCATGCCGCTTTGTCCGACAAGGATGATATGTTACGGTTTTTATTGGATCATATGTTGGATGGTAAGTTGAGGGAGGCGTTTCATCAGGTTGTATTCTCGCAGGGTGGCATGTGGATGCATAATTTTGATCTACGGCATAAGTTACACCCGAAAGAAGACATCTGTTTTCGAAAGTTCTTCGATCCAAAATCTGTTTTTATTCCAATCTTTGAATGGCGCGATCCATCGGGCAAATCGCTTTTTGAGATATCATACGAAGAGGGTAACAGACCATTCTGTGCATTTTTAATCAAGCATGCGATCACCGCCCATTACGATTTTCTCTCTCATTTTGTAGCCAAACTACCCCTTCTACAATACCTCGCCAACCATCGAGATTTTGCATTCATCAAATTCATCCAAGACCTACAAGATCCATTTGCAGCATTGCTGGCGAAATATCAATTAAAGAATACAAGACAGGACATGAAGCAATTGTTGAAATGGGGGCATGTCGATAAAGCGAAATCGGCGGGCAAGCGTCCATTGTCAACCGAAGAATTTGAGATGGTGAAAGAACGATATAGTTCTTTGTCCGTTCAAGCATCTTGATTTGGATCTCATAATTTTATATTTTGATTCATCATCGCCGTTTTGCTCGTTGATTGCTCACTTCTGAAAATGTGTTGCATGAGTGCAAACGGTGCGCCATTTGGTGCCCCACGTGCAGTAAGTGTTTGTATCCGTGTCATTGCTGATTCCTTTTGAGCAAAGGTGTTGTTCACCGTCCGGTCGTTATTCTGACACGTTGAGATGTATTCGACATAATACAATTGCATCGAAAGGATTGTTTTGACACGTAGATTCCAATTGATCGGTAGTTACGTACGTTAGATAGGTTTTATAAAATGAAGTAGGTTTAGTTGCTTGTTAGTTGTACATGATAGATTTTTTCTCGAACGCACACGGTATTCGCATTCACATTCGCATGTTGCATGATGCAATTAGTAGAAATTAGATCATGATTTCGTATTCTCGCTTTTTTAAAACACGTTTTTCAGATAATCATACGCATATATCATTACCACATCTCGCACGGTATTCGCACTGACATTCGCATATTTCTTGATAAAATTAGTAGAAATTAGATTATGATTTTGTATTCTTGCTTTTTTAAAACACGTTTTTCAGATAATCATACGCATATATCATTACCACATCTCTCACATCCAATTTTATTGATTTCGCACGAAGTACACACACGTACAGTAGAAATCAAATCGATGAATTTCAATAGTCACGCCTTACATTTAGTTGATGTTTTCATATTCGCACAAAATAAAAGCATAGCATGATCATCTTGGATATTTTTCCGCATCCACACGATAGTTTTTCAAACACCAAACGCACAGCAATGATTTTCTTTCCACATCGAGAGGTAGTTAGTTCAGTTGCATGTAGAAAAGTGCTAGTTGTAGAGTTGTGAAACTATATTAGCGATACTAGAACCAAAAAAATGATAGATTATTACGTCAAAGAAAACGCATCGTCAAACATTTTCTTCAAACACACATTCCAATTAAATTCAATTCCGAAACATTATCATTCATCAAATTTACGTTCGTTTTCTTCGTCCCCCCCAATACAGATTAATAAATCAATCAATACTCACTTACTTACTACTTTTTTGTTTTTTCAATTATCAACCTCTCTTCTTTTTTTATTATCAACGACAAAGTGTTCAGTACAATGTCTAAAACAGCGATTTTCACTTGTTTGGGTACGAGCGCCGCCCTTCGCAGCTCTGCGCTCGACCCTGTTTACGATGTTATGCAGGCCGGCAATCAGCGGGAAGCCGTTATGCAGGATCTAATTGCGATGGGGCTGACACGTGCACAAGCCAGAGAAGCGCACGCCACGCATGGCCGAAACGCTGTTGCGCGAGTGACCCAACAACAGACCCGCGCAATCGAACAACTGACCCAGCAGCGCGAGGATGCGCTGGCAGAGCTTCAGCGTTCGGGATTGTCTCGTGCTGCTGCGAGACGTGCCTACGACAGGCTCGGTCATGACGCACACAATATCATGCATCGCTCTGCTGAACGTCTCCAAGCTGTTATCAAGGGGCATGCAGCTCGCCGCGCGAAGCCCGTCCAACCCGAGGTCCATCTCGACGTGCAAGAAACGAACGCCACGCAACCGCCCGTCATCGATGAAGATCTATCAATGCCACACATGTTTGTGAAGGACGAACAGGAGCAGGGTGACCGATGGAAAGCGTATGTCATCGAGGGTTCTGCATCTGGAGCAATGGGCCGCGTTCAGATGATTCAAATCGACGGTGTTCCGTACGCCATTAAAACCAACAATCAGGAGAACGGATTTGCGCATTCACATAATGCTGAGCTACAGAAAAACAAAGAAATTTTCGAACGTGCAGCGGAAGCAGGTCTAACACAATTCGCTGAGGATCATTTTGAAAAGAAGGAACTATGCTATATCAAGGATCAAAACGGACACGAGCGGCCAGCACTGAAATCTCTGCGTTTTCAAAGTAAGCCAACCAGCCTCGACCCAGTTGATCTCATGGCCCAGGCGCTATTGATCCTTGCTCGATTCCGTGATTTGCACGCGTCCCATGGTGATACGCACGGTGGGAATATGATGGTTCACGATGGCAAGCTGATGTTGATTGATTGGGGAACGGCGTGGACCAAACGTAGTTCTAACATGGAAGGCAGATACAGAAAGGACATGGGCGATATTGGTCACGATTTCAGAGACGGTGGAGAGCTGGGTGGAAGGGCATGGATGAAAAACGCACCGGAGCAATACAATCATGTGTTGCAAGATTTAGCCACACAAATGTCCGACCAAAATTGGGAAAGGTTCATGCGGAGGCCTAAACCTGATTTGCTTGATCCCAGGGAATTGTTGGTTCAATTATATACCGATCTTTCCCATGCTGGCTGCCCTGATGACAAGCTTGTTTACGTCTCCAATGCTCTACGAGAGCTCGGGCTTTAAGTATGACCATGTTTTTTCTGCATATTATGATCACGAATTTGCCTTGGGTGAGATTCCCACGAAGAGACATGAAAAAGGCTCTTGGCAGATTACATTTCAGTAGTCATTATTTATATTGTGTTTGCAAAAATCATCATCGAATCAGGTTTTTGAAGTTGTTGTCGACACTACAGATAGATAAGGTCTTCATTTCCAATTCCGCGTGATCTCGTTCTTTGTATTAATGTTTTCGTACACATTCATTGTCAGAGCCTCTCTAGCTCAGTCGGTAGAGCGCGGGCCTTTTAAGCCCGTGGTCGCGGGTTCGAGCCCCGCGGGAGGTGTTTTCATTGTTTTAGTTGAGCGTTTGATTTTGCAGGGAAAATTCTGTTGGATTTGTAAGATTTGAAGTTTGTTTTGTTTTGGAGGCGAGGTGAGTAATATTTTTGCAATGGTGTAAATTACGATTGTTTCTAAATGATTTCTGTCTGTCTCCACTAGTTTTATAAGTTATTCTATCGGTTTTTCTATCCTAACCATGAGGATATTAGCAATATTAGTTTCATTTCTCAATCCATGCGCGGATGGAAAACTACTGTCATTGAGGAGGAGTAACCAGACGAGCAGGGTGTTGTTAGATTTTCACGGGCTGAGAATTTTCCAAAAGACAGAGGCGCAGAATCAAGCAGACCAACAATTGGAAAGCAAAATGGAAGCGTTAGCCAGTGTTTCAAATCGGCAGGCGGCGGTGTCGAAGAATATGATTGCAGTTGGAGGGAAAACATTGGCATCAAGTCTGATGCTGTCATTATCATCCCTTTTTCAAAAGTTGTCCATCATTGATGACTATACATTTGGAGAAGTGGTCGGGATTTATTTTGGTCAAAGAAAGAGATTCTCAAATATGAATGCAGAAGCAATAAATATTATGACGTCACTCTACCCATCGTTTTGTTTTGATTTTGTTAGGCTGCCTCTTTCTGTTTGCCCAACTTTCAAAACTCTACTACTGGCAGATGGGATATGTACGCATTATTTTTCATTTTTTCGAAGTTATTTTATTAAATATTTCTATTTTCATTTTTTGATTGAAGATTTCACCAAAAGTGGGGCAGTTGCTTGAAGCAAGAGGTCCCGCTCCAAACTTAGGGATGGGGATCAATATTGGGGTGAATGGCGGAGTTTTTGCGGGTGGAAATAGTGGCGGCGGACATCATGTAAACTTTGATTTTTGATAAAATCTGCTAAATTCCATGCATTTTTTTTATTTTCTTCAATTTTCAGCACATGCACCATGAGTCGACCAGTTACAACACAGGCACAGGCAACTCGAACTATCACTCTTATGGAGATTCAAATCTTGGGTCCTCGCCGAGTGGGAGCAATTGGGAGAATGGGCCGAATTACTATCAGAATTATAATTACGATACGTAATGTTGTATAGAATATGTAATTTGAGCATCATTATTAGTTTTGTTGTGGGTTGTGTATTTGGTGTGATGATTCATCTTGTATTGATATTTTGTGAATGTGGCAGAAGTTTCATCCAATCAGATTCAAAATAATGTATAGGTCAAGTCTACTTCCCCTTTCAACAGTGTTTTGCAGCTTGATCCCACCCAAGAGTTCATTGCCATTGGATCGTTTTCATCTTTTTGAAAGGGATACGCCCAGGAATATCTGCTATGATGACGATTTGGTCAGAGGGTATGAGGGTTTGTTAGCTCAGCCCGAACCGCCCCGCGATGACAAGGCAATGCAAAATGATACGCTAATCCACCTCAGTATTGCAGCATTCAGAGACGGTCCTCGATGCGCGCAGACCATCCTCTTCGCCATTAAGTACGCGCGGTATGCCAAGCGATTGCGATTCACGGTGTTGGATCAGTATACCGAGTTTGAGCCGCTTTGTGAGGATGGTTTTGAAGCTGCAATTACTGAATATTGCCAACGCGATCACACGTACATCAAACAACCACTACCAAAAAATCGCAAAATAATAATTAATTCAAATTCATTTGCTTTAATAGGTGTGTAAAGGAATACACTGACCAAGTTTTGTTTGGCTACCTTCCTATGGAACAGTCGACCGGCCCCGTGGTTCTTTTTTAAAACTTTAAAAATGAAAAAAAATTAATGATTGCAGAATTATTTGCAAAACTGCTGAAATTACATTGATTTAACACTATTTTTTTTTACAGGTAGCGCGTGCGCACGTTCAGTCAATGCAATTCAACAGTGCCATGCCTCCTGATGCACAGGATTTTTGTTTGAATATTGATTCGCATATGAAGTTCAACCAGGATTGGGATATTCAGTTGATGGACGATTGGTATGAAAATGGGATTTGGTTAAAATTATCAATGGTGCAAGCGTATCAAACAGTATTTCTTTTTGTCGACATCAGGCAGCAAATACATAATGAAAACGCGATCCTGACAACGTACGTCAATGACCACACGCACGCTGCACACAGGGATTTATCGATCCCATTGGATGAAAACAGCCCCGGTGCGAGAGCATGGGATTTTTATATTAATTCTGGCGGTATACCAAGGATCAAAACCGGCGCGGTTGCTAATTTTCGAGAACCGCTTCTCCATATTGTGTGGTGCGCTGGGTTCGCATTCGGCCGCTGTGAGTAAAAGGGATTCAAAAATCCAATGTTTTGGCTTTTATTTGATATGAATTTGCTGGATTGAATCCATTTGCAGGTCATTTCCATCAAACCGTGCCGTTTGACCCTGATTTCCACGGCATATTCGACGGAGAAGAAATGAGTGTCGCTGTCAGAGGCTGGACGCACGGGTCAGTTTTCTTTTGACACTCAATGCTTGTTGATTTGCATGTTTATTTATTTATTTTTGAATTGCAGATATGATTATTACACAAACCCTCGGCAAACGATCTCGCACGAGTACTATGAGCTCACTTACCCAAAGCCGACCGACGGCCACAACTGGTGGGTGAATACCCCCTCAAGCCATATTGCAAACTTACGACAGAAGAAAGATCTCGCCCCGAAGCTTATCCAAGGTCTCTTCGGCATTCCAGATGGTATTGAAGTTCTCCCTGATGCGTTCACCAATGGCGACAGACGAAGTTTGAAGGACTACAACCGAATCGCTCGTACTATTTCATTGCTGTCATATCGTAATCGACATCATGTTTTCATTTGTTTTGCTTTGTATTTGAGGTTTTTTTCCAGAAAATGGAACGAAATTAGGCAATGAGCATCTGACGCATGCGAGCTACGAATGGGTCCAAGAAAATTACATTTTTTAAAATTAATGCGAATTTTGCAATTGTTTTCCAGAATGTCATCAATTTTTGCTTATTTTTCATATTTTTGCTCCAAGATCCATTGAATTTCTTTTACCAAAATTTAGGTCCCACCACTCTCTATTGATGCAGACAAGGCTACATCATATGCTTTTGCACACCCACCTGAATCTATGTAGTTTTGAATGTTTTTTATCTAATTTTGAAGTTTTCCATCGAGTGTTTAATTCATTTCAATCAAAATAACGTTTTTTGTGTTGTAGGCTGCAGAGACCAAATATCGAAAAAGTACTACCCTTGCCACCGGGCTGGCCCTGGCACCGTAAACCAGGCGAGTTGACTAGCCCCGAGTAAATCAAAAAATATAGTTTTTGCATACATATTCAAACGTTTTATCACGTTCGGTATATTTTGTTAGGAATTTGTGCACTTGGGCGGTGAGCCAATTTATCAGTGGGGGGCCGTATGTAAGCACGCAATTTCTGAAGCAGACGTTTGGTTACTGCTCTGAGAGCGCGGTCAATTTTTTTACTGGGTCATTCCAGGACGAAGTGAAGAAGTTGTATCGATATGTGTATTATGTTATTTCGCACTCTACCATCTGGGAGATGTTTTCGACGCCGCTGCCTGCGGTTGAAAATATTGCAGTAGGTCTTGTCGCAGATTCTTTGTACCAGGATGGTGATATCCATCCAGTTTTAGACACTGCAGTCAGCACCTGGTTGAAGAGATTTCCAAAACGGATAGTAGGTGTGGATGGCGAGTCTAGTTTTAGAAATATGAGTGTGGGGGATAGGGAGGTGCAGGTGCTGTCAGTGCAGAGGAAAGTGACTGAAAAGCTGGCTGCTGGTATCGTGTTTGATCTGCTGGACAAACTGTACAGCACGTATAGCGACGTTGATTGGCATTTTGTCGGGATGAAAAAAAT
>JACLAD010007338.1_pt1 | contig 10842 bp, 8 predicted proteins | sample 8027901 | NCBI WGS metagenome assembly JACLAD01 (sample SAMN15725071, study PRJNA655200) | protist metagenome | isolation source: fluorescence activated cell sorting (FACS) single amplified genomes of... | place: Spain: Blaines Bay Microbial Observatory, Mediterranean Sea | collected 2016-07-05
CATCAATGCAGAAAAAGTTACATTTTTTATATCCTGAAATATAACGATAGATTAAAGATTAATACCAAACGACACGACACCAATATGAATGAATAATAACCAGCAGAAAAGATTTGTATTTGAAAGCCCCTGTTCTAAGCAATGGGACCGTAAAATTCTTGACCCAAAAACTCACTTAAAGAGTAAGTCAACTTTACCAATTTGATAAGGTATCATTCAAACGACCATAACACAAGAATGGCTGAATAGAAATGAATTATTATTATAGTATCGTATTTATGCTGACCGCAGCTATCAAATGATGTGCTTATCGTCACATAGTTATGCAAATTGCTCGTTCCGTGATATTTTTTGTACGGTCATTTCAAGGGGTTGAAGATGGAGTGCACTCCATACAAATCAATGATTTGAACCAAAATATAAAATGTTTCGTTGATTTCGTCAGCACTCTCCTATTCAAAGAAAGTACCCATAATGTATAACAGATGAATGTTATAAAAAAGAGTGATAGTTTATAGATATAATACGCTTTTTCAGCAAAACCCAGTGCGAACAAAATTAATGCTATAGCTACAGCAATATATATCATTATAATGAATCGTTTACTAAATAAATAGTCAATCATTTTGGAGGCTGTTTCTTTGCTCAATATTGCATGGAGATAAGTGTTACTTTTACTGAATGTGTATGATAATTTTTTTGTGCTTTCTATTGTATTTGAACTCAGATTACCTTTGATTGATGTTAGTTGTGGTATTGTTGTTGTTGAGACGGTTGGTATTTGATGCATTTCTGTTGGAGGAGGTAGTGATAATATATTTGTACATGATTCATCATCATGGTTTGATGATAGAGACTGTGATTTGGATCTTAATATTTGTTTTATTTCATTTAACTGTGTTCGATTTAATATCATATCATTGTTTGATGTTAAATAATCAGTCAATATTTGATCAATTCCATCAAAAATTCCAATCAATTTTGTGGTATTATAAATGTTGGATTCATTATTTTGTAATTGTTGGCTGTGGATATTCAGCAGAGCTGATTTGTGTACTTGGAGTGATGTTGATATATCAATTTGCATTTCGAGTGCTGTTGATTGCGATAATAATGGTGTTCAATTGGTTAACATCATCTCTTTGTTGGTGTGTAAAGAACGCCATGATGAACAAGTGTGAATATGTTTTGAGTTCAGTGGGTCTCTGAAAGTGTGAATTAACTGCCTTTTGAACGGCCATTTTAAACAATGATTCAGATATAATCAAAGAGCAGATCTACTTTACAATCTCTCATAAACATGAAGTGTGTAACTTGAAAGACAATGGCTAGTTTTGAAGAAAAGGTGGTAGAGTTAAATTATTCGTGTGTACACTACCAACATAAAGGTAATTATGTTGGAATATTGGTGCATGGAGCAGGTACAACATTATGGAATGATAAAACAAATATTTATGAATGGTTAATATCAACAAAATTATGTAATAAAATATATTCGATTGAACTACCAAATCATGGAAAAAATATTGATCAAACAATTAATTTAAACAACTTATCTGATGATGAAATATTTGAACAAATTGATGTATCAAAACATATTGAATCATTAAAATTAACATTTTCAAGGATAAATATAAAAAATAAATCAATAATAATGATATTATTTAGTTTGGGAGGAGTTGTGGTCAATAAAATATTACCTCATATTACACCCAATTTAAATAAATCAAATCAATCAATAATCATAAACATAGGATGTATTCCAAACACACACAAAGTTCACCAAATTAATTTAAAATCTGTAGGGAGTAGAATTTGGGGAAATTATTGGTCTCCAAAGTATTTAGAATCAATATCAACAAAAAGAGCAAATTATTTTAAAAAAGTGCATAGAAAAAATTATAAATTGATGATGTTGAGTGTTAAAAAATGGTTTATTGAACCTAATTCAGCCACAATTATTGATGATGAATATATTAATGAATATTTTAAAAATATGGAGAATAAACATTATAAAATATATTACATTTTCGGAGAATATGAGAATGTTTATCCATATTCATATATTAAACATTTAAATCAGTTTGAAATAAATAAATATGTTTATATTTTACCATGTGATCATTTTACATACTTTACAGATCATTGGATGGTTACAAAAAAAGCATTAAATACAATTATATATTTTCATCAACATCACTTGACATTAAAATTTCCATTAAGAGGTAATATTTTAAGTAAAATGATTTCAAAATTCTAGTTTCTCAAATTTTAATATTTATCTGTGATTTGAGTGATAGTGCTGCTATTTGAAAGGAATAGATCCGAGACTCATGATATGTATATCTTAACGAAGGGATTGCTGTAATTTCGTTCTCGTTAATGACTTTTTCTGCTAAATGTTTTGGAAACATCCATTGAGAACATGAGCGGGAAAAGTTGAGCAGGTCGTTGATTCTATTTTATTGTTTCAGCAGCAAGTATATACAGTACCGTTAGTTTACATCAAAATTGAGTGACCAAAGGGCCTAAATACACATTTATTACTAGCAACAGTGAATGTGTTATTCAGTATGAAATAATTGCATAAACCCAACAATCTCTGCATTGCAACAGAACGCAAGGAGATTAGGGAACAGCAATCTGAGATTCGACATATACAACATAGAAAAAATACCTATGAAACACACGACAAAATACGTCTGATCAAATAAACCAGAGACATATTGAAAAGGATACAAATACGACACACTTTGTTCTCAGTTTTTGATGGAGTTTGAGATATTTAATTTGTGACGAACAGATACAAAGAAACCACCAAATACAAAACATGAAACAGATGTCATGGCTACCTTTTGTATATGTTAATTATGATATATCTGCTTATTTAGCATTATCATTATAATCTTCTAAGGATTTGTTGATGCCATTTATATATCAAATGCTGCCAAATAATTGAGCTTCATGCACTTATTATTAGGGAATGCATTATTTTGACAATATAGAACCAATATCAATCTATTCAATATAATTGCATTTGGTTTAATTGCAATGATATATTTTGTTCTTTGCATATTGTTTAATATTCAAAATATTTACTAACACCAACATTTGTCAACATTACAATGAGAATATTACCACAATAATATGATACGTTATAATTCATATCCGACCTATTGAGGGATTGATATGAAAACCTCCAATAATTCATGCACTTTTCACAGATTTGACGGATTCAAAAACGATCCAATGCAGTGTGACATGATATATATCAGATATAGTTAATAATGTTTTGTTTGCCCAATGTCAATAAAACACTATAGATACAATAACAGCAAAACCAAATTAATCTATCGATACAAATAGCAACACCTGAATGTTTGTCCATTGTACTTAGGGTTTAGTGTTTGACGCAAAAACTGTTTTTAACTTGTACCAAAATTTGAACCACAAAGCTCTGCAGATTTGCATTAGATTTACTGGTAACTTTGTTCGATCACACGTATTTTGACGGTGATATTTCGTGCGTTTCAAGTGTTTATAAACTCAAAATCCCAGATTGCTGTTCCCTAAAGGAGATGTCTGTTTGAGTTCCAAGCCGAAAGATCCGAACAGGAAAACTGCAGCATTCCTTTTTGAGCACAAAAACAACTGAAGTCCTTCACCTCAGTTAATGGAAGCCATGTCCTCTCGCTCAGCACCACCATCAATAATAGAAGATAGATCATCACGTAATGGTCATGTTAAGAAATATCGTGTTAATAAACATTTAGGAAAAGGTGGATTTGCCAATGTTTATCGTGTTCAATCAATAGATTCCTCCAAAATTTATGCGTGTAAAGTTATAAATAAATCAAAATTAATTAGTACTGAACATCAAAGAAAGTTAATATCTGAAATAAAATTACATCAATCATTACAACATAAAAATATAGTAATATTTGAGAGACATTTCGAAGATAAAAAGAATGTATATATTCTATTGGAATGTTGCTGTAATGGGAGTTTGATGGAATTATCAATTCGTCGAATAAAATTAAGTGAGAATGAAGTTCGTTATTTTATGGAACAGATTATAACATCAATTAAATTTTTACATTCTCGATTTATAATACATAGAGACTTAAAATTAGGTATTATTATATTTTCTTATTTTATTCCGATATATATTACATACAAATAATAAATAGGAAATATATTATTGGATAAAAATCTAAATATTAAAATATGTGATTTTGGATTAGCGACAAAATTACAATTTGACACAGAAAGAAAAACGACAATATGTGGTACCCCCAATTATACGGCGCCAGAAATATTAAATCAAAAGAAATCAGGTTTAGGTCATTCATATGAAGTCGATATATGGTCGATTGGTGTTATTTTATTTACTCTGTTAACCGGAAAACCACCGTTTGAGACAAAAAATATTCGTGAAACATATCGGAGGATAAAAAAAATAAAATATCAATTTCCTGTTGATTCAAATAAATATATTTCAAATTACGCAAAAAATTTAATATCAGAAATATTCACTAAAGAACCAACAAAACGACCAAATTTATCACAAATTGCAAATCATTCATTTTTTAAATTATTACCAACACCAAAATCAATGCCATTATGTATATTAAAGAGAGTGCCAACAGATAAAGAATTGTTTGGTGATATAGATATTACAGATAATCATCATATAGATATTGAAGAAAATGATGATATTAAACATTCAAATTATAATCAATCGCGACCTCCATTGGTTTCAACAGGATATATACAAAAAAATAAAATAATAAATAAGCAAAATAATAAAAAGTTGCATTCGCAAAAAGAAGAAACAAAAAATATAATAAACCACGGATTGAATGGAAAAAATAATAAAATAATAAAAATAATAAAATATGTTGATTATACAAAGAAATATGGAATAGGATATATTTTATCCTCTGGAAATACAGGAATTTATTTTAATGATTCAACGAAAATATTATTATATTCAAATAAAGAAAATATTCTTTATATTGATAATAAAGAAAAGGGATTAAACTGTTTAATGACAAAATATCCTCAATATTTAAAAAAAAAAATAACTCTTTTAAAGCATTTTAGTGATTATTTATGGAAAAAACATGATGATGATGATAATGAAAATAAAAATGATGATAACAATGATAATGATAATAATATAAATGAACAGTTAAAGAAATTAACATTATCAAATAATAATAATATGGATGGAATATATGTAAAAACAACAATTTGTGATCAATACTGTGTATTATTCAAATTATCAAATAATACGGTTCAGGTTAATTTTACTGATAAATCACAAATAATTATTATTGATGAATCTGTTATGTATAAAGATAAAATTGGTAATATTAATATTTTTAAATTAAATCAATTATTTTCTTCAGATAAAAGAGATTTAAAAAAAAGATGTAAATACACACAACAATTATTACAGAAAATTACAAGCAAAAAATATAAAAATGACTAATTCCTAACTAATTACTTTGTGCTTTATTTAGAGATTGATTTTTTGTGTCTGGTTTTGTGGGTAAATTATGAAAATCAAGATATATCTTTATGGACATTACGCAGAGGGAAACAAACAAAAACTCAGACATGCATTACATTTATGATTTATGGAGATGACTGTTTGAGTGAAAGATCCGAAAGATCCGAACAGTGAAAACATCAGTAAAAATTGTTGACCAAAAGAAAAGTTTTTTCAAAGCTAAAAAGTCCAACTAACATGCTTCAGAGCATAGTTACATTCCTAGTCACAATAACGATATCTTACTGTCAAACAAACGTCTCAAATAATAACAGTAACTCTATTACAAATACATCAATTGAACCAACTTCAACATCAACATACACGACTTCTGCAAGCTCTGTAACAACAGGTAAAATAAACATATTTCAAAGTGTACATAATAAATATCAAATGTCTTTGTCTTTTTTCAACAGAATGTGATTATTACAGTGATAGTTATTATCGAATAGAGCAATCAAAGAGAATAAAGACCATCCGAATTGAGAATGATACACTAGAAATAGCACTTGATATCAAATTAGATTCTTATTGTAATATGTCATTATGTAATATTCTTTATATTGGTAACAACAATCAATCCATTAAATTTCTATCAATATCAATAAATGGAGATCATAATTGTTTGGAAATTACCACAACAAATGCTAATACAATCAATCATATATACACTGTACCATCTGCAGATAAAATACTTCCTGTCGACAACCAATATCATACTGTATATATCAAACACACTCAGAGTGAAAAGATATTCAAAGTGGATGATATTACTCTGTATAAAGCTACCGCGTATCATTATCATTCGAAACCTACAGCTTCTTCACCTCAATTATTGCCATTTTTTATCAGCAGTCCATTTACCAATGGCACAAACGGGACTATTTCAAATATCTGTATTGTATCATCAATAAAATATGGTGGATGTGAGGAATGCATTGGAGAAATAAAATGTGGTAAAACATTTAATGGATCATCCTCAACTTTTGTTCATTATTATTTTAATTTGCAATATAATGCCTCTATAATATTCAATGTATATTCTAGTTCAATATGGGGCGCAATATTAGAATTGAATTCTTTGGAGCCATTTGCTGAATGCAACTACGGCAAAAACTGTTTTATAATCGGTAGACAGTCAGGTAATCAAGAAACACTGTATGTACACATGTTACATTCAGGAGAATATGTATTTTTAATGGACCCATTTGAAAACGATTGGTATTGGTCGGGAGAGGTTATTTGTACTGCAATAAATGCAACACAACCAACAGAAAGAAAGTATGTATACACGGATCTAAATGGTTATGATTTCCCGTACTGGTTTGCAGCACAGTATCAATGTGAAAGTAAATTTGGTACCTCCTTAGCAACTGTGACACAGAAAGATATTCCACAAGCAATTAATATCATTAATGAAGAACATTTGTTGTATGATTATCTTTGGATAGGAATGTATCAAGATGTTATTACTGATTATAAATGGAGATGGATTGATGGGACATTGAGGTATGTTAATTATGTCTACACTATTATGTACAGTACGCATTTTGATGATAAAAACACAGTAAACCTAATGCTACACCAAATTGGGCCAAGAATCAACCGAATTGGGTTCCAAATACGGACGAACATCAAATTGGGACATTCTTACGGTATACCAATATTAGTAATACAGACATTATGTACGATTCAGAGGTTATTTCATTATATGAAACAGGTTTGGTGTATGATGATCATTACGACTCCGGCCAAGACTCGTTTTTCGTTTTATGTAACGGTGTGGTCTTTTTGTATATAATATTAAAACCATTATAATTAATTTGCCTACTTTTACAGCACCAAGCACGGATAATACAGAAAAACAATGTACGAATATAACGCAGTGTTGGATTAGAATGAGTTGTTGCGATGATTCCTTGTTACTGACAGATTATACATTTTATGACTGGTTCAGACCTATGATGGTTTATAATAATGCAACATTATTTGTGTTGGGCTCAGAAGAGATACATTATGCAAATATTAAATTGTTTGAGGAAGTCAGTGGATGGAAACATATGCAACTGCCGTATATCGGTGGATTTTGGCGCAATGGATCGTATGTTCAACAAATAAAATCACAAAGATATACCCAATATGATTCGTCATTGTATATATTTGTTGAAAGTGATGTATATTCTTTGATTAATATCAATTTGCATAGTTTGGAGGGAGAATCATATCAACTACCTGCTTCGTTATTTGATAGCTATTATGGATCATGTATGGTATCTGATGCATTTCATGTTTATATTGTTAGAGTATCGGACATATTGATTTATGATGTAAATGCGGGGAATTGGACAATATCAATCAATTTTGGTATAGAGAATTCTGAGGGTCTTATATCAACTAAATCAGCGTGTACTATTACCAACGATGGAAATCATATTTATATATTCGGTTACTTGTATTATGACAATGTGCTTAAATATGATATATTGAATGACCAAATCACGTATCTAGATAGCCCTAATTTATGTTATACCGCACTTGGAAGAGGTATTACAGCGCCAAACAATAAAATGTATTTACATGGATGTTATGTTGCATCGTGGAAAACAATAATCTTTAATCCGGATATTGAGCAATTTGAAGCAGTAACCATTGATATTGATATCCCAACAGATATTCCATATTATAAAGAGGCACAATTAACTGTTTTTGATGATAATGTGTTATTACTATATTATATGTTTGATGGTCAAGCTGGATTATATTATACCATCACAGATTTGATATCTATTAATCTCATTGATACCATATCAAAGGTTTGGCCATCAGATGGATTCACCATTAGATATCGAGTAAATGACTTTGCAAATATGACAACAGAGGTTTATCATATTTGGTTTATTTGCACAGAAACCGTGGATGATATCAATAGATCAATCACCCTGAACACATCAAATGATAATTGCATTTGTAATGAAACCAGCTATAAATGTTTCAATTGTGTTCAATATTTGAATTTGTCAAAGCATTTATCAATAATGGATAATGATGTGGATGAATTACATTTTGCGGCAATATCTGATTCAAACTGGTTGATTCTGCCAAAGTATATCACAATTGAGCTTGAAAGATGTAATGTATTATTCAATGATATCAATAAAGTGATAACCAGTAACAATCCAACAATAACATTTAGCTTCTCTTTATCAAGTAATTGTTACTCAAGAGCTGGGAGCGAGTGGTCATTAGATATTACAGCATTTAAAGTGAATATCTCAAAGGAATTAATTATTAGTATTATTGATAATGATACAACATTATGTAAAATCTGTAACGGAGGAATAGATGGTGATAATTGTATTTATTATGAGGGGAACAATTTTATTATTGATCATGAAGTAACTAATTTGCATAATGCAGAAACATTTGATATGTTTATTGAATCAAATATGATCGACTTAAAAGTAATTGCATCAAATCATACAATACAATATTTCACAAATTCAGGACCGACAAAATTTAACAATGATTTATTATATCTGCTCATAATTCCGATTATTATCATTATAATTGTTATCGTATACTGCAGAAAACAATATATGAATGCATTTATTGTGGATAAAGCATTGGTTTTGATAATTGGTTGTTCCCAGTTTGATGATAAAAAGAAATATTTACCAGGTGTTAAGCGTAATGTTGATGATTTAACAAATTTATGGAGAAAATATAATTATCATGTATTAAGGTGTAATATTGATACATTATATTGCACCAAACGCGATATAATAAAATTTGTTGAGAATAAATTAAAATTATTTGATAACAGCTATAAATGTGTAATAGTACACGTTATATCACACGGTTCAAGTAATTCATTTACATCATCTGATTTAAAAGAGATTAAATTGGATTTCATCAGACATGAATTGATTGAGGCAGCAGAAGAAGCAGATAATTTGGGATTAATTAAAATCATATTCCATCACGCATGTAGAGGTACTGTTGATTATCATATCGGAAATAATGAAATAAGGCATCAGCAACAAAGAAGAGTTACATTGAATATAAGAATCAGGGGATCAACTAACCATACTTCAAGTGATGATATATCGTATGACTCAAATTGTATAACGATTTATGGAAATATCAGTGGCCGTTCAATGTCTGATAACGGGTATTTTACACAATGTATATGTGATGCATTCGGAAAAAATGTAGAGAAATTAATTAAAGCGACTTTTAATGAATTGATGGTGGATATTGGACGTAGTTTGGAAAGGATAACAAATCATGCTGAATTATGTACTGTGAAAGCAACTGTTCGGTTTGATTCAATCCGATTTGTAAAATATAAGGGGATAATTGCAAAATGTGGGGATCAAATTGAATTGCAACGGATGCAAAATACCACGCAGAACAATGATCAATATGAAATAGAGAGTAAAGAATCAGACAAAAATGATTATGAAAGTGAAGTTATGATGACTGAGAATGTTGCTTTGATGGAAGATCATAAAGACATTGTAAGCTCAAGCAAAAGTAAGGGATTAAACAACATGGCTGTGTTAGAAGAAGAATTTGAAGATATTAATGCATAATGCACCACATAGAACAATTATATAATTTAACTGTCTTTAAAGAGTGAGATAAGGTTCCATAATCTTTATTATTTCGATGGAATACCATTTTGGTTTTAATAATTGAATAAACGTTTCAGCGTCAGAAAAAACCGAAATTATCCATCGTGTTTCCGGACACACGTCTTAGCCTTATTGATTTGCTTATCACAGAGACATATACCAAAGAAGTCATATGATTAGCAGTTCATTTATTGGATACAATGAAGCAGCAGGAGTGATCACAGATGTAGACATAGTTGAAATTCAATGCAAGTTGCTTAGAACTCAGCGATAATTGATGCAAAAACAAAACGATTCTTATAATTGCATAATGTTTCGTTTTGGTCAATTTGATTTGGTGTTAATCGGACATTGAACATATATCCATTTGTTATATTCTTTACAAATTCATCTGATAATCTCATAACAACATAATACTTTGATGGTTGAAATAAAGATTCAATTTCAATATTATTAATTTCAATTTTATATTTAAAATTCGATGCTCCACATTCTGAAAATCCTAATTGTAGTTCACCAGATTTTGCCTTATTATATTTTGATGGAATGCCGTCAATCTTTATCGATGCAGTAAATGCTTTACTATTATTAAATGATAACATTATAATATCAATATTTGTAGGAATAAATTCCAATTTATGGATAATA
>JACLAD010010295.1_pt1 | contig 10838 bp, 3 predicted proteins | sample 8027901 | NCBI WGS metagenome assembly JACLAD01 (sample SAMN15725071, study PRJNA655200) | protist metagenome | isolation source: fluorescence activated cell sorting (FACS) single amplified genomes of... | place: Spain: Blaines Bay Microbial Observatory, Mediterranean Sea | collected 2016-07-05
CATATAAGCCTACCATTGGAACCGATCGCAATATTGCGTTTGCACTCAAGGATGGCGTAGCTGTGTACGGTGGGTTTGTTGGTACCGAGACACTACGCTCCGAGCGACGATGGGTCTTGGCACCTACGACGCTTTCTGGAGATTTGCTGGGCAACGATGATGGAGCGATAGCGCACACAAATATGCTGCGTCAAGATAATAGCCTTGCAGTCGTTCGCAGCTTTGCGAACAGTTGCCACACGATTTTGGATGGTTTCTATATTGAAGGTGGCACTGGTTCTAACGGCGGCGGCGTTTACATTTTTGGTCAAAGCAAAGCGCTGTTGCGCAACTTGCTTGTGAGACACAATTCCGCTGAGAATGATGGTGGTGGGGTAGCCATTTTTGAAGGCAGTGCCCCCATATTGGTTAATGTAGAAATCAAGTCGAATATCGTGGGCGGATATGGAGGTGGCTTAGTGGTTGGAGATGCAAACCCGCAATTGATCAATTTGCGCGTTAAGGGTAACACGGCTCAACTAGGTGCTGGTGGGATCGCGCTGTACGATACCAATGCAGTTTTGGTCAACGGGATGGTATCTGGAAATCTCGGAAATGGGTTTGGCGGTGGTATCCATCTCAACCGCACTACGCTCTCTGTAATCAATGCTACCATTACTGGAAATCGATCAACGACCTCAGGGGCGGGTTTCTCCGTACAAGAGAGTGCTCTCACTATTTACAACAGTATTCTCTATGGAAATGTTGCGCAGAATGATGGAGCAGCACAAATTCTTGCTGATGCCAGTAGTGAGCAATCCGTTGCCTATTCGATTGTTGGGGGCGGGATGACTGGGGTAGGTAATTTGCCGGCAGATCCCAAATTTAAGGCACCTGTTGCGGCGGCGGCGGCACCAACTGTACTAGGAAACTATCAGCTCCAGCCAGATTCGCCGGCTATTGATGCGGGCAGTCAAGCCGCCCTTCCTATAGACGTCGGCGACCTTGATCAAGATAATGATATTTATGAAGTGTTGCCAAGCGATTTGCCAAAGCGACCGCGTGTTCAAGTAGGCCAGTTCGACAGCATCACTGAGGAGGTTGATATAGGAGCTTACGAGATGGCTGCCGTGCCACCTAGTGGGTCGGTGATTTATGTGGATGAAAATGCGACAGGTTCAGACAATGGTATGAGTTGGGCTGATGCGTTTCCTGATCTACGAAACGCACTAAGTAATGCCAATCCGCTGGATACTATTTGGGTCGCTGCAGGAACTTACTTCCCATCTCCTGATAACAATGTGTCAGCCACGTTTGTCTTCCCAGATGAGGTGAAAGTGTATGGTGGGTTTGCGGGTGACGAAACGACCCTGCAAGATCGCGACCGTTTTGCCAATCTGACGATTTTGTCATGCGATTATGCGGCGAATGACGCCGTGGCCGCAGACCTGAACGATCCTTCCTATGCTGACAATTGTGGCACGGTGGTGACGTTTACCAATGTTGGGGCTGAGACGGTTCTTAATGGCTTTACGATTCAAGGAGGGCGTGCTCCTGCCAGTGGTGGCGGGATGTTTAACGACGGTGGCAATCCAACCGTGGAGAACATGCGGGTTGAAAACAATTCGGCCGAAAGGGATGGTCGCAATGGGGCGATCAACCTGATCAACGTTCATTTTGAAAACAACGTGGCTGGCGAAGACGGCGGTGGCGTCTTTAATGTTGTAAACGACGATGGTGTCTTGCCCTCATTCCTTGATGTCGATTTTTTGGATAACAGAGCCGGTGAGAATGGTGGCGCTATGTTCAATACAACGCTTAACATCGGCCTGTCGTTTCCTATAGTCATTAGGGGGCATTTTGAACGGAACAATGCAGAGTTGCAGGGCGGGGGGATCGTCAATGATAACAACAGCATTCGTATTGTCGATTCAGATTTCATTGCTAACACGGCACAGGATGGTGCTGGTGTTTATAACGATACATCTGGCATCATCAGCGCGACGATTCGCGATTCCCGTTTTCAAAGCAATGTTGCCACGATGAATGGCGGCGCAATCCACAACACGAGTGTGGATATGATGTTGCTCAACTCAGTTGTTCAGGGAAACAGTGCCGCAATGGATGGAGGTGGTATTTATAATAGTCTGTCCTCCAGAGAACGGACGCAACAACTATATGGCTCACTCATTACGGGCAATTTGGCAGGTGGAGATGGTGGCGGGCTTTTTCATGGTGTTGGCGCGGCCGAGGTCGTGAACACGACAATTGCCAGTAACCGAGCCACGGATGATGGTGGCGGCATATTTAGTTTGTTTGGTTTTGCATCAACTACGATGCTTGAAGTGCATAATAGCATCATTTGGGGTAACCAGGCGAGCGGGGAGAATGACATTTCTGGCCCGCTATCTGCGCCTGCGACAAAAATGACCTACTCAACAACCCCCGACGCGCTGCCATCAGACGGCAACTCAGCAACTGACCCTGGATTTGTGTCGCCGCCCAATGCATTAGATGCACCCACCACAGCAGGGGACTTTCGACTACAGGTCAGCTCGACGGCGATTGATGCTGGCGATAACAGCCGCGTCCCGCAAGACATATTTGACAGCGACGGCAACGGCGACTTTCTTGAGCAACTGCCAATTACGCTCGAAGGTACAGCCCGATTTGTTGATCATCCAACCGTCGATAGTGGCGTTGGGGTGGGGGCGATTGTCGATCGTGGTGCATACGAAATGGACGGCAGCGGCGCAAGTTCTAGGCTAGCACGGTCGGTAATTGCCTCTGGTACGGCACGATCTGAACTGATTGCGCCAACGCAGCTAACCGGCTGGAAAACGATGCAGTTCTCGGCCACAATCCCAACTGATACTGCGATTACATTGCGGCTATTGGATCAAAACGATTTGCCTATATCTGGTTTTGATACGGTGGCGCTGAGCAATGGTGGCAACAGCATTGACATCAGCAGCATTGACAGTAGTGTGGTTACACAGTTGCGCTTTGAGGCGAGCCTAACCACTGGCGTCAATAATGTCACGCCCTTTTTGTATGATTGGGCGTTCGACTGGTCACCTAGCCCACAAAGCGGTGATCATACAGTTGCAGGTATCGTCATCGGTCCGCGCAGCTTGCCGGTGGCGCGCGTAGCCGTCTCGGTTTGGTCGGGCGACGAGTATCTTGTTGGCGGCGAAACCGATGCGAACGGTCGCTATGCATTGACGCTTCAACCCGAGGAGAATCGTGCTTATCAGACTGTTGTTGCCCTGCATACGCAGGATGTCGGATCGCTGTCTTCGATTGATCTGATTTATGCACCCTTGAACGCGATCCCGTCTTTTCGATCGGCCCCTTACACATTCGACACGGCTTCGATGTTCAAGACGCACAACAGTCACTTCTTTTTTGACTCGGAAACACCATACCATTCAACCAACCTCCGAGACAGCGACTTGAAGCGGATCAAGGATTTGTTTATTGGTTTTCAGCATTTGGTTGAAGTAGGCTTGTTTATCCGAAACGAGTTAGGTGTGTCGCTCAACCCGATTGAAGCAGTCTATTTTTCGGCCGAAACCACCAGCGCGTTCTACGATTATGATGGAGATCGTGTCGTGATTGGCTCGGCTTATGCTGGAATTGGCAATCTCAATCGACCCATGAACCGTGAGTGGCACGAAATGATGCATGCGCTGATGAAAGATTCCATCGGGTTTCCCGAACCGACTTGCCCAGGTGCCAATGACAATCACGGCGGCTTTAAAAACTGTTCAACAGGCGATTCATGGGTTGAGGGGTGGGCCGAATTTTGGGCAACGGTGATGCGTTGGCATGTGGCAGGGTACAGCACTGAGCCGCTGTATCGGATGGGTTCTGTTGAAGGCCCTGTTTATGTGTCCTTAGAAGTTGATCATATGATTTGGCCAAACAGTGGTTGTTCTGCTGGGCATTGCCCAGAGCGCGAAGAGTTTGCCGTTGCTTCGTTGTTATGGGATTTGTACGATCCAATCGATCTGGCTGAGATGGATCATGTCGCCCTGTCAGACGGGATGTGGAACCTGCTGTTTGACGATGCCGTTCGCATTAATCATGTTCATGACTTCTACCAGCATCTGGTTAGCAAAAATGTTGGGCAGAGTCGTTCGGCCGATTATCCGTGTGCGGCAACTAACGATCTCGATCGCCTGTTTATTGCACATGGCTTTTACCGCGATCTCAACGGCTCGCGTACGCACGACTGCTTTGAAGCCGTTGGCTATGCAGCTGATGCTGGACGCCCTGACCGCAAAAGCGCACCCGTACTAGAATTACTCTCATCGTTTATTCCACCAGAGGACAGCGCGACGGTGCGCGGCACTACCCAGTTGGTTGAGCCACTGACGATGACAGTGCAGATCGATTTGTCAAACGCACCGTGGGCCAGCTACAGTTACGACGTTGCGTTGGATAACCTAAACGGCAACCTATTTGTGATCGAACCGCCCGCCGTTGAGATTTCCTCCACAATCCGCTTTTCGCTCAATAATCAGGTTTGTGATTTTGAGATGAGTGGCGCTGAGTATTGGCAACTGGTGGATGAGGCAGAGAGTATTGATGATATCGTGATCAGCCATACGTTTTGTACATTTGAGACTGTTCCAACTCGAATCGAACACGTTGAAGTGTGGGCATATGGAACACAACGCAACCATTTGTGGCTCTCTATCTTATTTGCGCTTCTGTCACTCTCAACAGTTTATGTGGTAAGCAGAGACCGAAATGGAGATGCTAATTCAATCTAAAGTGCTTTAGATTTAGAAGTCGCGCAATGGTTTGATCGGATTCTGGAGGCGACTGCTCCTATCTCCAGCATTCTATATGCGGGGTAGAGTCAGGACTGTTTTGTTCGCATAGCTATAGAGCAGTGCAAGAATTCATATGATTAAGAGTAGACGTTGCGACTCGGAATCTTTCCAATACATTGCCGTAAGATTGGACATTTATCGAGCTAGTATATCATTGGTTTGCATCCAGTTTTCTACGATTGCAGCAAATGAGTGCCCGATTTCTTTGTAGATTGACAAGCTATCATTTCCCAAGCGAGATGCATCAGTAAGACGTCCATCAGCATATGCAACACGCGCCAAAGCATGCAGCTCATTTGCAATGTTCTCTGGCGCGTTCATTTCACGAAACAATTGCAACGCATCTTCAAACGCTTGCTGCGCCTCCGTAACGCGATTTAGTTCAAGATACAATTCGCCAAAGCCATTGGCAACTTGGGCTGTCAAAAACGCATTGTTTAATTGCTTGGCTACAGACTCTGCTTCCCGCTGGTATTGTAGCGATGCATCAAACTGCTGTAGCCTCTGCGCGTTCGTACCCAATATGGATAGCAAAAAACCGATGTTTTCATGATACATTAGCTCTCGCGAGATTTGCAATGCTTCCTCTAGGTAAAGCTGTGCTTCAGGATAGTCTTGTCTCTCACTAGCTACAGCACCAATGTTCCACAGAAGTGCGCTCATTTGCTCACGATGATTGATTGCTCTTACGATGCCTAACGCGTTGTGGAAATAGGTTTCGCCAGCGGCGAAATCCCCTTTTTTGATTGCAACTGTACCGAGACCATTGTAGGCGGCACTGACCGCTGATTGATCGTCAAGCAATGAACTGTATTTTAGGCTCTCATGAAAGTAAGCTTCTGCATCGTCTAGTTCGCCCAGATAGGTGCAGACTGCGCCAAGATTGGATAGTGCGTTAGAAATTAAGTCAACGTTATTGGCAGATTTTGCCTTTTCCAACCCCGCCAACAGTTGTTTCTGGGCGACATCGAAGTTAGAGAGCTGCCAATTCATGCGTCCCAAATTGACCAAATGGGCACCAACGAGCTGTGCATTGCCTTGCGTTTGAGCCAAATCGAGACCTTCCTCAAAAAGTTGGTTTGCTTCGGCATAGTTGCCTCGCAACAAAACGATGCGCCCCTTCTTTGCAAGCAGGTTAGATAACTCGGTTCCACTTTCGAGCTGCGCCGCCCATTTTTCCGCTTTTTCGATTGTCTGAACTGCAATGTCATACAAGCCCCGAACAGAGTAGAAATGCTGCATATTGATTGTAAGCTTGACGAATTCGGCCCTAAAGAGATTGACTTCTGCAAATGTCAAGGCCTGTATAACGTTGGTAAGGTCGGGTTCGATCTTCTGGGGCATCATTGAATTTTCTTGTGTAAACGCACTGTAATGGCTAACAAATCGCTGCTGGGCGTTTGGTGCTGACGGATATAGTTGTGTGTAATCGGAAATCGATTGGTGAAGTGTGAAACGCTCTCCTCCTGCTAATTCGAGCAGTCCAGATTCATGAAGTTCATCCAGCGCATCGCTCGAAGCGTCGGTTATTTCTAAGGCTGCCCGTGTACTAAACGTATTTGGCTTTGGTAGGAATACTTCTAGCCCCCTCAGTAGAGCCTGAGCTTCTGGTGACAAGTGCTCATCGCTAAGTTGAATTGCGGCTTGCAACGATAGCTGTCCAAATTGCGCCAGCGACGGTAATTGTTCTAACGGCGAGACTGCATGTTCAAGACGCAGTCTTGACTTGGCATCTTGGAGTTGCTGTAGCAACGAATCGAGACTACTCGTGTCGTTGAGCAGAAGATTTTTGTTGTACAGTTTGCCGCCTAGAATCAGGGCAAGAGGCAGATTACCTAGGATGTATGATAGTTCAGCTAATCTGCTCGTGTCCTCATTGTTTAGGGAGGGAGCGACCTCTGTCAGCAGGTGAATACTGTCCTCTTGACTCAGTTCGCCTGCGTATAGCGTCTGTTTCCCCGCAAACTCACTGGCAATTATAGGATTTCTGGTGGTAAGAATGTGCGCTGAATTGCGGCCGCCCAACTTGAAAGCAAGTGCCTCACCCACGTTCCAGGCATCATCAATAACGAGCAACATGCGCCGTGCTCCAATCACCATCTGAAGGTGCTTCGCGCGCTCGGTGTTTGAAGACAGTTGAGCTATATCTTTTGACGGTATCCCAAGTGCATAAGCCCAGTAGCTATACAAACTTTGAATATCAGGCGAACGCCCTAAGCCAACCCACAAGATACCATCTTTGAAGCGCCGTTGTATCTCTACATCATGGGCAAGCGCCACCGCCAATGCGGTTTTGCCAACACCCGGAATGCCCTTTAGCGCAGATATAGCAAGGTTACTTTTGCCAAAAAGAACCCTTTTCAGCCTGCTCAGTAGTTGGTTCCGACCAATGAGATCGATAGCGGATCGGGGTGGAGCAAGGAATGGGACATTTCGCTGTGGGGGAATAGGCGGGTGACTACTCTCGTTTTGTGATTGGCTGAGGGTTGTTGGAAACACCTCACCACACAACAGTTGCGGATATGGATGTCGTGCCTCAACCAAGAAATCTCTTAGCTCAGTAAAATCAGCAAAACCGTTTCTTCGCGCTAATTCGCGTGCCAGTTTTTCAACGTCCGATGTCGATGGTGGCAAATACCCCTTACGCCATCTTTCAACAGACGCTCTGCCTTTGCGACCCAAATGAAACCCAATCTCGTCTTGTAAAACGCCTATCAATTGGTTTTCTGAAGCAGCAACTCGTCGAATTGCTTTAGAAAGCAGGGTGCCAAACTTGGTGTTTTTGTTCATTAAGCGGCAGTCTGATCCGAACTCTCGGATCAAAACTCTAACTAGAGTACTTGAATGTCCATTAAGCTGGCTAGCAGACAGTGAGTAGCTAATGTTATTGGATGAAGCAACCGTCTGGCAGCCTCATCCAGTCCTGGTCACTAAATTCTGTCATCAACAATCAATGTGTTCTTGAGCATCTCTAGAGCAGGTCACAAGCCTGGGTGCGCCGTCCTTGGGAACTACCTAACCCAAAAGGTAGTTACAGATGGTCAAGAAAATAAAACTTCATACAAAAAAAATCGTTGTCTGCTGTGGCTTGCTGGCCCTGTTGCTTTCACCCAGTTTTGCCCAGCCAAGCTACGCATGTAGTCATGGCGGAATGAATACCGGCTCAGGCCAGTGTGGCGGTTAAGACGAAGACGTATGCGCCCAAGGTTGTCAATGTGCTCCGGACACTTTGACCAATTTTTGCTCCGCCTCACGTATAAATTCTTGTGCTTGCGGCGTCGGTTCAAGTTGGCGAAGCGTAGCAATCGCTGTGCGATAACGGTCAACCGCGTGCTCAAATTGCTGCAAGTCGGCGTATGTGTCACCTAAGTTGATGGCGGTTCGGCCGAAATGGAGCGGCAAACGTAACTGTTGCCAAATTTCGGCCGAATTCTGCAAATATCGTAGAGTCACTTGATAATGTCCCTGCGCCCGCGTTGCGGCACCTAGATTCAGATCGATTAGTCCCGCAAAAAATAATAAACCACGCTGCAAATCAAGTTGAGACTTGGCCTCTTTCAGCGTCGTCACGGCTCTGTCAAACTGCCCAATATCCATGTAGACCGTCGCTAGATTGATCAGAACAGTTAACTTGTCACCAATGCTTTCTGTTTGTTCTAGGTAGGCTTGCGCATCCAAGTAAACAGACATGGCCCGCCACGGTTGTTGCAACTGTTGAAACAAGCGCCCCTGGTTGGTCAGGACGCGCACAATACGAGTTGCGTCATCTGCCTCCTGCTCAAGTTTAAGTGCTCTCTCCAGACAACTCGCGGCTGCATCAAAGTCCTGCAATTCTGTATCCAGAATCCCCAGATTGTTGAGAACGGTCGCCTGCCAACGCTGATTGCCTATTTGCTCAAATTGCACAAGTGCCTGTAAGGCAAATTCCTTTGCAATCGACAATGCACCTTGTAAACGCCAATTTTCGCTAATTTCTACCAAAATCTGCTCTTGCATTTGTTCCGTTAGCGGCTTGCCATGCAAAGTATCTAGCAACGCAATGGCCTCATTGAAGCGCTGCTGCAAGCGAAGCAATGTCGCCAATCGATAATCCAATTGATGCCGGTGTGCATCTGCAAGTCGTTCGTTGTGCATGTTCTTGATCGTCTCAAGAATAGGAAGCCACAGCGACTCCAACCGTCCGCGCTCAATAAGGTTAAAGCAAGTCTCGACCAATTCGAGCGTCAGCAAGTGGGTTGGTGGTAGCGCGGCCCCAAACTGCGCTGCCTGAACGATCTCAGCGTGGTGCGATGTCAAAGTTCGCAGTTCGCTGTCGGATTGTGCGGCTGCCTGTTCGCACCAATAAGCGATGTTGTTGCCGATGGCAGTTGCGAAACGGGGGTGAATGTGTTGCTGCACGCGATTAGCTACCCGGGTCTAAACAAACGATCGCCCTACACGCCGCCACAAGGAATGCTCTCTCTGGAACAAACAGAAGTTTCTCGTGATGAGTTCTTTAACATTTGATGTGCGCTGTTGGGCTGCTTTGTAGCGATGCCAGAGATCAGGCTTGGCATCGTTCAGCCAAAATCACTCTAGATTCACCTTGTGGCGGCTGGTGGTTGAGATGTTTGTTTAGACCCTGTAACCTGCGGCGTATACCCGCGATTCACATGATACCCTGCAAGCCGTGCAGCTTTTTCACGCCTGTGGCATTGTTATGTCGAATGAGTCGCTGAGTATCATCCAAAAATGCGTGGATACCCCGAACACCGTGCAGGTGAATAAATAGTTGGGGCGGCGTACTATCTCTTTCGACACGTAAATTGGCGCAAAAAGATCCCTAACGTAGTTTTGGTGATTTAGCCAAAATGCGCTGGTGAAACGCACGAACGAACTCTATTATCACTTGTGCTAATTCACGCCGAGGCTCTGCGTTGCAGGAGATCACGCAAACACCAGGCCCGCCAGGGCAATCACGAGGACGCCGGTAACCGTGCAGATCAGTGCAAACTGGCGTCGTTGATAGAAGCTTCTGGCTACGCTTGACGGTGTTGTCAGGTTCTGCGCCCAGCGGATGAGCATGAAGAGGTGTGTTCCGATAAAGATGAGCGACGGAATACGAAAGCCGACTTGGGAGAAGAATATAGTAGACAACACGAGCACAGTCACCGCTGACAGAGCCAGGAGGTGGGGGGCGTATTTTCGGCCGAAACCAGCCATTATCAAAACCGCCACCCCAATCCCAACCGCATTACCCGTTAGGCGCAACGGCTCGATAATACGTAACCTCAAATGCAGGACGACATCAAAAACATTCCAGCCAATCAACAGAATAGGGAGCCAATTTCGTTGCTTTGTTGTGTTCATCGTCCACCTCCCAATTGCGGCTCAACCTTGAGCACGATCACCAGTTGAAATATTAACGCGGCAGACAGCAGTGACAGCCCGACGAACCAACCCAGGTCGGTAACGTGAACATCCACCGTTGTAGGGTAGGCAAACGTCTTCTCGATGGCAGCAACTTTGTAATTGTGATGTTGCTGAAACTCTGGATTGGTCGTCATCTCGATCATCGTGCGACGGCTGCGGTAGCGCATCAACGCACCCGAACTCCACTCTTCCGCATTCTCGATCCCCCAACTTGTCACAGCGTCGTAGGCAGCTGTGCCACTGTACATGGGATAACTGCCGCGTCGGAATAGATATTGACCGACAAACGCACCATAAGTGTCTGACGCTTCTTGCGCCGTTTCACCATATGATTCGCCATCGATCACGAGCGGCTCGTCACGCAGCTGAATTGCGTTAAACATCACAAACGGCTTGCCGTCGTCCGTCTCCAGAAACTCTCGAATAGTCCGACTCGATTTCGAGTCATTAAAATCTGCTTCGCCATCGCGTGCTTCAATGCGTGCCATGTACATATCGATCTCTTCGCTCGTGAGTGGGCCTTCAAATGTGCCGTGCCAGTTCAGAAATAGGAGCATCAGCAGCGCGGCAACGCCCCAATTAATCAGTGTAAGTGTTCTTCTT
>JACLAD010001311.1_pt1 | contig 10837 bp, 8 predicted proteins | sample 8027901 | NCBI WGS metagenome assembly JACLAD01 (sample SAMN15725071, study PRJNA655200) | protist metagenome | isolation source: fluorescence activated cell sorting (FACS) single amplified genomes of... | place: Spain: Blaines Bay Microbial Observatory, Mediterranean Sea | collected 2016-07-05
TCTATCCATAGTCATATCGACGTTTAACGTGACTGATCTTATTGCTGACTGTGGTCCCATTTTACGCATTATTTGTAGCTGATCCTCCGAAAATGCATGATGCTTGACGTATTCAACGAATGGCGGATCATAGATTAATCCTACCAGATCTTGTGATAATGTCATGCCGAGTAGAGCGTTTGCGTTGGTCATTATGTAACGACCGACTCCTTCTGTGTTAACTCCTGCATTGATTAACTCAAGGACCAATCCGGCATCATTGCTCTTGGATAAATGATCCAAGGCTTTTTCTAGTAATGTCTTTCCGTCTTTATCGACTTTGTTGATGTTTTCTCCTGCTTCCAATAGCATCTTCACTGTGGTGATGTCACCCGCATCAACCGCATAATCAACAGGACCTTCCAATCTTTCATTTCGTGTGTTGGGCTTTGCGCCAGCGTCCAACAACCATTGAATGATCTTGTGATTTCCAGCTCTCAAAGCGGTCATCAAATACACCATATCGTTGGAAAAATGTTCTCGGTCATACTCTGGCAACAACAACGCCACCATCTTTTCATCATTATTTGCCAGGGCTTTATGTAGATACCATTTTTCTTTGACGCTTGCACCTTGTTCAATCAACCATTTAGCTATACTCTCATACCCTTTCTCTACCGCGATATACAATGCTGTTTTATTGTCTTCATCTATGCAGTTGACATCGATTTGATGATTTGTCATGAGATCACGTGTTTCAGGTTTGATTTGGTTGTTTTTAATCTCTGCAAGTGCTTGCATTTCTATCTCTCTTCTGCTTTTTTGTTTCACCAGCTCACCGATCTCTGGCGGCATACCTTCCTCTGTTTGCCTTACTACTGATGACTCAAGCAATGCTTTGTTTTTTGCCATTGCCACATTCCAAATGAAGTTATTGGCCGATTCAGTTTGTATTAACTTTCGAAAATCGATTGTAGCCCCTTGGCTGCTTCCATGCTCTTGTGCATTGATTGTGTCTTTCACTCTGAGTAGACTCATTATAAAAGATAAGCTGTACTCAATCTCATTTGGTTTAGCTGTTGCACTGCACAATGATTTTAGTGCTTGAAGCAATGACTCCTCTTGATTGGATGCATCATCAGTTGGCAACTCTTTTTGGATGAACTCTAAGACCTCTTCAAATCTCTGGTGCGACAATAATATGTACTGTAGCTTATCAAAAAATATTCGTAATCCTGGATCTAAAATCACTTTTTTGATTGTATTATCCTCAGCCAGATACTTACATGCCCACTGTTGATAGATATTACAGTCAATACGCCCATTTTTTTCGCTCCAAATCCCGGAGCCATAGAGTTGATAAAACTCATCAAATTCATGTATTGCACTGACTGTTTTGTATCTCTTCTTAAACATATCAATGACCGCTTCTTTGTTTATCTTCTGTAAAAATTGGTTATCTTGATCAAACTGTCTTGCAACCCATTCGTAAAGTTGACTCTCGATATTCTGTCCAGCTTGAACCCATGCGGTTAGCTGACTGAGTAGATCCTCTCTCAAACTCTCATTGTGTTCAAGCTCTTGCCCAATATCAACCTGATGGCCATTCCCTCTGAGGACAATATTCACAGTCCCAATAAAAAACTGCGTTACCAATGACAACTGATTGGCATCTGCACTGCTGATGGTGCCATCATATGGACTGCTTTCACCAATGACAGCGTAAAAAGGAGATATATCCTTATGGTTTTTCCAGGTTTCTTGTAACCATCTCAATCGACTTAATCCTTGATCTTCATCTTGAACTAGACCAATTGTGCTCAACAACGTGCCAATTGAATTGTCCACGACGATGTCATTTAGATAGCTTTCTGCACTATCAAAAAGCGTTGTCTCATCTAAGTCTGGATAGACTTTTCTGAGTTCAACTTTTAACCGTTCTTCCATTCCGGGCATCTGCATCACCTGATCAAACTGCTCTTTTGTGACCTGTCCATTAGAAGAGCCCCCCAGTTGTAGAATGATCTGTAATCGTTGATTCAGTTGAGATGCGCCATCATCTTTGATTTGATTGATTTGAATGGCACCAAAATGATTTTTTGCGCTTTGGTGAAATGGACTTTCTATATTTGCTACTTCAAGCTCATCATCAAACAATTGTGCGACTGAGTGATTGAACTTGGTTGCAATCATCTCGTCTATTGCTCGCATGTAGTTGTCTTGAAGATCAGGATGAAGGTGCACTGCATAAAGATTGTTTCGAGGTGATCGAAACAACTCCTCAAGTACTTTTGGGAACTGTATTAAACTGAAATCGTTCATATTACTAATCAGCTTCATCACGTCAAAAAAATGAGGAATGTGCTCATATATTTTTATTTTTTCTGACAACCATTCTCCCATCTCTGTCTGATCATCTTGACTGACGCCGCAAAGAGTCAACAGTGCAATGTCTTCACTGAGATCTTGTTGCAAGTTGAAAATACTCGGTAGATATTGTCGGATAAATTCCTTCATTTCTTCATTGGCCTTGCAGGTGTTATCAAGGCAAATCCCTTCTGAAGAACTTGCAAAAGGCATCATGATGGCCATATCTTTTCCTTCTAATCGGAGATATGGATAATGCCTTGTTGTTGGATCCCCCAATAAATTTTCTAGCGTTATTTCTTTCAGTAATTGTCTGAGGATGCTGGGACGATGTTGTTGCATACTGCTGTAATATGTGTCGATTAATTCAACATCACTGTCGCCAAGTAGTACTTGCTTCATCGTGGATTCACTGCATAAAATATCGCTGATAGCTTGATTTTGAAACAGTTGTTGCTCAACCTCACCACTTATTGCCATGATGGGTAATAGTACGCCTGGATTGCTTAACTCTTGCGCGGTGAAATGTTGTTGAATGTAGGACACTGCTTGGGTAGGATCTTGTTTGATTTGCTCCAGTCTACTGTCATATATTTTTTTTATCATATTAGCTATCTCCACCCTTAGTTTATAGACCAATATTTTTATTTTGTCATAACTTTCAGCACTTTAAATGATGCTAAGTCGCCCATGTTTTCTAGAAATTGACTATCATGAACCCTGAATCTCATCAACGATGGATGCTCTTGGTTATCGTTGGGGGTGAGATGAGGCTTTTCTTATTTAGGTCGTGGTACGACAATGCCATCCCATACCGCATTCATCATGCCTACTTTTCTCGAGATATTGCGAGTAACACATGAAAAATGTATGATCTCTTTCCGAGTTGACTAGTGAGATAAGCAATGGTTTTTTGACGGTGGTTGCAGCACTTTGGGATATTTGTGTTGCATCGTCGAGCACAGACTCGCACAGAGAATAATCTTTGCTAAACGGTAAGCTGCTTTGATTGGAAATCTAGAGGCGTGAGAGTAGCCTGAGATAGGCCAGGAAAAGATTGTGGTTATGCCTTTAGATGGGCGCGGCTTGTCCATTCAGGTGATTGAATCAATAGTGATCTCTGGATCGCCAACACACGATCTTTAACGAGAACCCTTGATCTAGAGGATCACAGGATTGGACCGATTTTCTTTCTTATTAGGGATTTAACCTGGAACTTATTGATTCTAGGGAGGACATATCGATTGAACCTTGTGAGGTCAACACATCGTAGGTACGCTCAGATAGATCAAAACCATTCTCTTGGGTCAGCTGTTGACGCCAGAAATGCATTTTGGCTTGGTCACCGTGAAATATCTTGGCAACACCCCAAAGGTATTTGTCAAGCTCATGGGCACTCTCAGGATAGTTAGTTTTAAGTCGCTGGACCTCCTGAATCAAACCGAGCGCATTCACATAGTTTCTACCTTCTGTTTCATCCCTATCCATATCCACGCACCATGGTAAAGCGTCAGGCACTCCTGGTATCACGAGGCCGTGAAAGGATCGATACAATCGCACTCCAACTTCTTCTGGGTAATACTCTGTCGTATTTGAGCCTAATTGTAAGGCATTGTGACCTGCTTGCGCATCTGTCATTGTCTCAGTGGAATACAAAGGCTCTAACGGACCAAATAGATCCAATGGACCAGCGAGCTCGTCCAGACCAGTAGGCATAGTAGGATTGACGAGATTGGCTAGATCGTCGAGGTCATCCAACTCGTCTAGACCTCTAAGATCAGTATCAGTTAGATCAGTAAGATCGTTAGGATTGGTTGGGACTGGGGAGAGGCTGCTACTGTAAGGATTGCTCATGAGCGTTAGTTATGATTGATTATTTGATATAATATGTGACATTTTTTGATGAAAGTCAATCCTTCAGACCAGACAAGTCTCTGTGCAATACGGTGCCGTGCTACTATTATTTCAGCCATTGTGCTCTCATGGGATCACTATGGCTCAGCAACACTGTAGCACACCTATTGATTCTGTCAGTGAGGCTTGTGGTTGGTATAGCCAAAGCTTCGTGCCCCACAAACACATACAAGCAATTGACTTTTAGAGATTAAAATCATACAATGCCAAGGATTATAAATACAAAAGCATCATTGTTTATCGGTGCGTACAACCTCTGGAGTGCTCACCATGCCATTTGCCCTTCCTATTCTAGCTTTGGTTCTTGTTTTTTTATTTCTTTATCGACACCCTCTTTATCGATGGGCGTCAAAATCCCTGGGCAAATCATCATCTGGTAACAATCAAAGAACTACCGACAGCTCAGAGGTCTATTCGCTTGATCAGAAAAAGGCCGGCTCGTATATTCGTCAATTCATGAGCTATCATCACAAGAGGACGATGGCACCAAATGAGCAGCATGAAGACAATAGTCATACTGATCGGTCTGATCGCACAAGCCCTCAGCCTGACCATACTTCTCTCAATGGCTCAACCCAGCCTCCACTTTCATCCCAGGCACCCACAAGTGATGGGTTTTCCAGCAGCAGCACTTATCAACATCTCTTTGGCAATAAATCTCTGACTATGCACGATCTTTTTCCCGTAGGGGATGCTCGCAACCACTGCCCTATCCCTCGTACTCATCCGTTCACCATCAACGCAAATAAAATGGAGACTTTGGTTCAGATTGGGGCATGCCTAAGGAATAGTAGTTTTCCTACCTGGGATGCGACGACTAAAACAGGGGCGTATGCCATACCGCTTTTTACCTGTACACAGGACTACTGGACTGTTGACAGCGAATGGGATCGTTATGAAGATGCCTGCAATGCTCAGAGTCGCCTTACCAATGACCAGCCCACCGTGACTTTGCGTTCACTCATCCTTAAAAGACTGCGCAATGATCCTGCATTGGCTAAGATAGCATTCAAAAGAATGCAAAATGATACCCGATTGAACCAGATCTCTCGATTTATCCATCAAACCAATTACGACATACTGCTGCTTCAGCATGCTCGGGCAGCACTTGAGCATTATGATACCTCCCTTGGTTGCCAAGATGATTTGCCAAATATCAATGATTTTGAACGTGGGTACTCTGGTGGCGCTCGTGTATGGGGTATCAATGTCAACGATGAGACTCTTGCCTATCGTGCTACCCTCACCCGGTCTGATTATGCTGCTCTTGAAACCTGTACTCAAGATCTTTTTCAAACCCTGTATCACTCATTTGATGGCGATACGCAGGCACAAGCGTTTCTACAAAACAGTCAAGAAAAATGGAAAAACACGCTATTTCTAGACTTAGCTACTGAGTTTATTTGGGCAAAAATCGTCAAGTTTATCAACTTGTCTACCTTACAGCCTTGCACATTAACTGGAAAGCAACGTCTGGCTTTACCGACCACTGAGTCATGCTTGCAAGATGGCACCATCATTAAGCAACGCCCTTGTGTGCGCTTGCACGATAAGGATATTCAAAAAATAACTACCTATATGCCGCACAGTGCTTGGTTTATTCGATACCAAGATACGGTAAAAAATAGGACAAGTGAGGCACTGTGTCGTCCTCTCATCACCAAAAAGTACTCACCAAGTGTGTAAGCTTGCTTAGGCTCGCTGGCTCTCATATCTGCAAACCTCCTTGCTTGTTATTCAACAACATCAGCGTTTATCACTGTATTTGACTATCTTGGTGAGGTTGGTGTTGCTCAACTTGTGGTTTGTCTTTTCTTGGTCACTTGTTCATCTTTTAAATAACACTTGACTATGTTTGCAGTGCGTTGTAAATTTGATTGTTTTGTATGAGTTTATCTCGATGAACTACGCTTGGATTATGGTTTTTTTCGCCGGATTTTTTGAAATATTCATGGCACTTGGGCTCAAGTTTAACGCCGGTTTTACCAGGTTTTGGCCTAGCCTATTCACGTTTTTCTTTGGTACTCTGAGTTTTTACAGCCTCTCTCAGTCTATTCAAACATTGCCAATGGGTACGGCTTATGCTGTTTGGACTGGTATTGGTGCTGCTGGGACCGCAATCATCGGTATGTATCTTTTTGGGGAAAGCTGCCATATCCTGCGAATCTTGTGCATACTGATGATCATTGCTGGTGTTTCTGGCCTAAAATTTCTATAAAACAGTATCTGCCCAAGGATTTTCTGGTCTTGCTGTTTCTTAGGTCTGGTCAACCCAAGTCATCATGATTTCCGGTCCACATACAACCAGCGACCACCTATCTTACGAAAAACACTGTGCTCATTGAGGGCTTGCTTTTGCTTATTGGGCACATTTTTTTGCTTGAAATAAGCACTGAAGCGCACTTCACCGACGTCATCATCAACTTGTCCGTCAATCACTTCATGTATCTTGAGGCCCATCCATTGCACAGTTGGGTCACAATCCAGCGTGTGGCCCATCTCCTCAGCGACCCTACCCGCCATGGTGTTGATGAGATAGTCTCGCTGTTGTTTCACGTACGCACTGTATCGAGACTGCATCAACGCCTTTGCTGTCGGCGCATGTTGCTTACCGGATATAAAGCGCTTGCAGCATTTCATGTATGGCCTGGGCTCGCCGCAGGGGCATGATTCACGCATGAGTTTACCGGCTGAAAAGATACTGATTGTAGCCTACCCGTGCAAAAAATGCCATGATTGTTTGTCAGCAGCTGAGATGGTCGAATCCCCGTATTGATCAGTTCGTTGGTGTTGCTGTTTGATCACGGTATGATACGAGGGCTAGCCACTTTTCTTTGGGGTGCGATTGATGTCTCTGTATTTTGATCATTCATCGATGGCCGTGGTTGAAATAGTGTGGGTATTGATATTTGAGCAAGACGATTTGTTCTGCTGATGCTGTCTAAATTAGATATCGTCCTCTAAAATCAAAGCCACTGAATTGATGCAATAGCGTAATCTATTGGGCTCTGGCCCGTCATCAAAAACATGCCCTAAGTGTGATTGACAGCTGGCGCAGCGCACCTCTGTTCTGGTGTCTAGTCCTGAGTCATCTTGATGATACTCAACCACATCTGATTCATAAGGCTGGGTAAAACTTGGCCACCCTGACTTTGAATCATACTGATCTTGTGCATAAAACAATGCTGTCTCACACCCCACGCACAAGAAAATCCCTTCAAAGCCCGGGTGGCAATACTTCCCACTGTGAGGCGGCTCTGTTCCTCCTTCGACACACACTTTGTATGCCAACGGTGATAACTTGTGCTCAAAATCTTTAATGTGCATGACTTGGACCTATCTTGATAGCTTGCATTGCTTCTGATCTATCTAATCTTTGTTCTACCATTTTACCATACCACTGCACATATCACCCATTTTTTTTTGATCATACTAGCCAGTTGCGCTTACCTATCTGGTTTATTTGCCGCATTACCTCCTAGTGTGCTACTGCCTCCTATATCCTGTTTTTGGTCTCGCTCTTGGTCTTAGTCTTAGTCTTAAATACAATCATGTATCCATATCTGACTCACACACCAGCTGATTGTATTTTTTTGTGGTTGACAGGCCATTTTACGACTTGGCATCATCCATGCCATAACCGTCGTTGATTACGCCATGTGATGACTGTTTTACCACCTCGCTCAATCTCTTTTTGCCTTGTTTTATCACTTTTTAGGGCAATCTCTTGCACCGTGACGTTAATCGGCATAGGATAAATGGCACTGAACTTGTGATGATGCACATCACTACTGGAGAGCTTTGTGGAAATAATCAGTGACATTAGCCATTACCTGACTAGTTTTTTTCCCAAAGAACAAGATAACTTGCTCACTCCGGCACAACTGCAAGCATTCATCCCCTTTGTTATCGCCGCTGTTGACCAAATTCAGCGTGGAAAACAAATACTCCTTCAAGGTATTGGTGATGCGGATGCCAGCAGGTTGGTACAACAAGCCTTGTCCATTCATGAGAATAGATTGATCATCAATACTGCGCTCCTGCCTACTGAGTCTCCTGATGCAGCAGACTTGCTGCATGTGGTGCATCGTGCTTGTGTGGATTTTTTACAAAATGATGATAAGCTGCGTCATGCTGGCCAGCTCTTTGATGATGCTACGGACTCTGTTGAGTATCGAGCGCCCGTTTTCTTTTTTAACTTCCAAGAATTAGACCCTCCTGCCAGTATACGTGTGAGCTTCTGTAAAAATTCAGTACTGGAAAACTTTGATCAGGCCTTAGATTTTATGCGTCGTAATGGGTTTGCTACCATTGATCCTATTTGTGCTTCGTCTCAAGATCATCGCTTCTGCTATGTGCTGTAAGGCCATACCACTCAATACCTTTGGCACACTTTTTGAGTATCACCATACCTTTGTTGGCCATGGATGTAACCAACTTGTCTCGTGCTGTGCTTACGCCGCTGTTTAGGATTTTAGATGCTTGAATGATGATAGATCTTTAGTAGGATGATTTTTATGTTTTTATTTTGATGCTAGATGATGGTGGGTCGTGTGCGATTCGAACGCACGACCAGCGGGTTAAAAGCCCGATGCTCTACCGACTGAGCTAACGACCCAACAATTTGATGGTCATATCATACCTAAACTACATGATAAAAACAATATTTTCTGGATAATAATTATTTTTTTTCGGTACAAAGCCTATGATCACTGTTAAACCCTAGCGCTCACTCTATTCATTTAGAGAAAGGCATGTGATCTTGCGCTTTACTCCGTGTAACTCCAACCGTAGTTATTCGAGACAATGCATTTTTCTTTCATCCTCCAATTTTTAAGCCGTCTGCCCTTACTGATGGTTAGTTTCACATCGGGGAACACTTTATACCCTCCGATAAACCCCATGCTGATTGAGCTTTTCAAGTGACAGGGCTGATCCCCCAGCATCACCTCTTTGACCGTGATCCAACCTGGTGAACTGTGCGCGAACACGCTTTTGTGATCACGATTGCCAGCCAGTATTTCTTGACGTTCTTGCTTTTTAGATGAGCCCAGAGGTGTGTATTCAAAGGTGACTATTGCATCCTCGGATGCTTGATTATTGATGGACCATTGCCCCGTAAATTTAGCAAAGACGACGACAGGCATAATAACAAGCGTCCATTTTCCTATTTGATGCAACATGGCTTCCTCCTGTTCGTGGAATTTACCCGTTCTTTACGGCATTGATGCATCCGTAATCTGTTTATTAATTCGTTCATTATGATCATTGTGTTTCGATTCCTTGTACTTGATCTTTTTATTATCCTAACCCAGTATTCAGCGTGATACAATGCTCATCTTGCATATGGCTGACAAAACGGCGATAATTACCTCTGAACTAGGTTTTATCTTATGCGAAGATCAATTACATTTTCACAGTCTATCCAACTTTGGTGGCGCTTTGCTCTCACTTTTATCGGTGTGCTGTTGGCCAGTAGTCTCGTTACCCATCTGGCCTTGTGGTTTGCAGCGGTGCTGACACAGTGGCTGTACGCACCTGACTTCTTACCTGCGTCTTCTTTCATCGAGGTTTCTCAAGCGGGCAAAATTCGTTCGCTTTTGCTGCACTGTGTGAGCCTTGGCTCAATTGCATTCTTTGTCTTTGCTCAAATTGCCGTCTTTTACGGCATGATCAATTACCACAAGAAAGTCAGGGAGATTTTGTATGGTAAACCCACCAATCCCTATGCGGCACCTGTTCACAAAGCCACGCAAAAATTACTGCGCTGATCACCTTCTGTGCCCTTTTTCTTGACGTTTGGTGTTTCACTTGTGAGTGAAATTGCGCGTGGACTGCGCGTGCAAGTGATCACCTGCTTTCGATATGAATTCACTCTTTGCCTGATTGCCTGATGGTCGTACGCCCTTCCCTATGAATCCCTAGGCATCACAGCCATTAGGCATCTAGAAATCTAAATATTGGGGTATTGAGGACTTGAGGGATCTAAGCACTTGGCACCAGCTATGCGCTTACTCAACTCGGTATTTTTTGCGCTGAGCTCGGGCCATGTGCAGGGCCGTTGACCCAGGGTAACCCTCTTTGAGTTTCTCATAGTAGTAGTCACCTTCACTGGGTTCGCCTTTCTGATAGCAGATCACCGATATTTTCAGTAATACCTCAGGCGTTCTTCCTCCACCATTGAGCAACTCAAGTGACTTTTGGTAGTAAGTTTTAGCTTGGGTGAGATCGCCAAATAACATTTTTATCTCCCCAAGCCAAAAATACACTGACGGGGTATTTTTCTCCTCATGAAAAACTTGTATGTACTTCTGAGCATGATTTTCAGCTTTGTCGTAATCTTTACTTTCAATCAAAGCGATGATTTTCTGATAAAGCCCAGCCTCAGTGTCGACTTTTTCTTGCACTTCATGGGCCTGTTGTGCCGGAGCTTTCTTAGTTGTCGAGTGCAATTGTTGCGACATTGCTTCAATTTCATCCCTCACCGTGCTGATTTTTGGTGTTTGCACCCTTGCTGACTGCAAGAGATCAGTTGCCTGAGAGCTTTTGTTGAAATAAGCCTCAAAGCGGTGAATTT
>JACLAD010009888.1_pt1 | contig 10828 bp, 5 predicted proteins | sample 8027901 | NCBI WGS metagenome assembly JACLAD01 (sample SAMN15725071, study PRJNA655200) | protist metagenome | isolation source: fluorescence activated cell sorting (FACS) single amplified genomes of... | place: Spain: Blaines Bay Microbial Observatory, Mediterranean Sea | collected 2016-07-05
TTCCCTGTCTTACTGAATCTAATATCATCACTACTCTTGTTGAACGCTATATCAGGTTTGAAAGCGAAACTCATTTGGTTGCCGGTACCTGCGTCGCTGTTGGCAGCATTATTACCGAGGAGGAGATTCTTAGTTTTATCGTTGACACCGAGACGCAACGCATTAGTCTTGTTACTCTCACTGGCCATCATTGTATCGAGTTGGGATGCGTTCATCTTCATACGATACCAGAGCGGATAGATGGTGTTGTTCTCGACGACTCCTGCCCGATCACAACTACAGGTGATGCCTTGGAATGCGGCGTGAATTCCATCAACTGCATCAACGGCAACATCGTCAACTATATCTATCTTCGCATCGTTCTTGGTGACTTCTAGAGTACCCGTGATGGTCATACTGTTGCGGAGAACTTGCTGATTCTCGATACTGATTAAGAAATCAACGATATCATTCTCTGTGTATTCGGTTCGCACTGAGTTGGGAAAGATAGTGTTGAGAGACATTTATAAGGTAAAGAGATAAAAATTTAAACAACTTCAATTCGAGAGTTGGATGCTCTGATTGCCTTGCGCACCTGCTTGTACAAGTAGAGGATCTTGGCTGAACTTTTAGTACCACCTTGATTCAATCTTATCTGTAAGACCTGTCTTTCTGGTGATAGAGGAATGCTTTGGGGAGCTATGAACACGACTGGTGAGAGATTCCTGACCTTGATATTTCCAGATGAAAGGACACTCATTACTCTGTCATTGTATAGCGATTGATCCACAACGATGTCTCTGTTGGTCTGCTCTAGGCCATTGAGTCTCCACCTAAATGAGGAGACGTTGTCCTTAATACTAGGTAGCGTGTTGTTCGCAGGGGTGAGCATAATTGCGTTGATGGTTCCTGGATGAATATCGAATTGGCGGTCGAACTGAGTATTCGCAGCTACATCAGACATATTGATACGTTCCACCTGATACGTGAGGAAATTCATATTGACTCCTCGCTTCATCTTGCTTTCCATTGAATTAACCTGACCAGGCGTTAAGAGGTACTGTGGCACGATGATATGAACGTCTCTGACTTCGTAGGATAGATTGGAAGTGTCTTCGGATGAATCTGGTGCTCTGGCTTGGAATGATTGTGTGCTTATAGCGGTAGCATCAACAGGAGGTCCAGGTTGACTTGGATTTGGAGAAACTTCATTTATTATTTTGTCGACAGTGTAAGCTACTGATTGGTTGGATTGACTATAGGAACTTGAAAGTACGGTACTCTTTTTGATGTACGTGACTTTAGCACTGCTGAAATCGCCACTGGTCGAGTCGAGAGGAAATTTAAAATTAGCACTATTGACTACGACTTCGGAGATTGTAAAAGTCGCATTAGCATTATCATTTCCTGTTACTCCAGAGATTTGAACCTCGTCGCCTGCCTCTGGTTCTATGAACTTACTAGCAGTCTTTCCTTTTAATGATACTTCAGTTGTTGTTCCTGTAGTAATACCATTTATTTCGAGGTCGGCTACGGATACATTAACAGGCATCCCATTCCAAATGTTATTTCCATTGGGCACAAGTTGATCGGTAAGTTTAATGGTTTTACCTGATGCGGTTCCGCTATACACCTTGGTATCTGTGTAGGCCTGGAAGAGGGTCTTCACAATCTCCTTGTTATCTTCGAATTCGAGGTGAACCTTGCAGTCGCCGAAGAGGGAGTTACTGAACTGCTTCATCTTACCGATACCGAGGAGACTTGAGAGAGGAAGTTTCAGAGCAGTTCTACGAGTGGATTGAGTGGAACCGCTGTCGACCTTGTTGATGAAGGTACCGAATGGATTGATTGATTGACCGTAATACCAGTCGTCTCTTCTAGCCTCGAAATCTGTTTCAAATGGTGAGAGGTTAGCGTGGAGCACATTCGGTTGAGCAATCTCCTCGAGAACGCCACCTTTATCGCTAGAGAATTTAACATTCTTGATCAAGCAGGTTGAATCTAATCTAGGATCGTTATTGTAACCGTAATCGAATAAGCCTGATACATCGGTACCGTCAGATGCCTTGACAACCTTGAGGTCTAATTCCACACAGGTATCGCTGAGGTCACAGGCACCGAGATAACTTGGAAGAGTAATGTCAACTAGATTGTTATTGACAGTGAAGGGGCCAGACTGATTAGAGATAATCTTGACAAGTTTAGTAGCCATTTATATCTATGAGAGATAATTAATTCAAGCCAGGTGTGTAAACTGGAGCACCAATACCTGAAAGGTCTGGAGGAGCTTCGTTCGTAGTCTCGTGGTGAGCGTTACCCAACTCAATGGCACCGGCCACAGCTGGAGCAAAGAGCGAGATAAGAGCGCCGATTGGAGCTAGCACACCCGTTGCGTCCAGTGCTGCACCGACACTCTCAGTTGCGGCATCTGTAGCAGCTAACTCAGCAGCATCGGTACCAGCACCAGCGGCAGCGTCTGCTCCACCAGGAGCTTCAGCAGTAGCGGCAGAACTCTCATGAAATACTGGGTTCGTAGTGGTTGATGGAGTCTCTCCTGTAGGAGCAGGTCCGCCTGATACAGCCTGACTCACCTTGTCAACTGCACCCTGAGCAGCTTCCTTGGCAGCGGCAATCCCACGCTGACCAGCCTCCGTCTTGGCTATGGCAGTGGCGACGGCAGCACCACCAGGTACACCTAACTGCTCTAATTGGGAACCGATTGATGCTTCACCTGATGCCTTTTCATCAGTTTGCCTATCGTCTTCTGCCTTTCGCTCGCCGACTTCACCACCGTAGACCTGAGTCTGATTTAGTAAGTTTGAATAATCCATTTATATTCTGATAACATATTAATTATGGATTTACGTATTCTCCCAGTCAAGAAGATGCCGGACAACATTGTCAAAGGCAAGAAACCCGTTCCAGCACCGCTCCCGAAACCACCGTTCCTGTTCGTAGTCAATGCACCTGTACGAAGTGGGAAGACCAATCTACTCATCGGTCTGCTCTATCTGCCTTCATTTAATTTTCGGGAGTACTTTGAAGAGATCATCTACATCAGTCCCACAATTGCCAACGATGACACTGGCAAGGCGGCGATGGACGATGAGAAGATAATTAAGATTACAGATAATCTAGAAGATATTGATTTGATTCTCGAAAGTATCGTCGAGCTACAGAAGAAAAAGGATAAAAAGGACAGGAAGGAGACACTGATAATATTAGATGATATGTTGGGTCTCATTAAGAATCAAGGACAGTCGTTCTTCGCCGCACTATGTTCAAAGTACCGTCACTACCGTCTCAGCCTGATAATCAGCTCGCAGAGTTTTCGGGCACTTCCTCCTCTGTGCAGGTACAATGCCACTGCCTACATCATATTCAAGACCCACAATAAGAAGGAACTGACTAAGATGCAGGAGGAGTTCGAAGGCAACTTCCCCGACTTCCTTCATCTCTATGAGGAGGCAACGAATGAGAGGTACTCCTTCCTATACTTAAATCAGGAAAAGATTCAGGCTTATCGGAACTTCATTGACCTCCTCTACGAGAAATAGTCAGGCACCCCAGAGAATTCGACGGGCGTGGTAATTCGACGAAGATGGATCATTCCTCGTCAGTCTCCCTCGCTTATCCCTGATATTGGCAGTGCGTCTCAGATAATTCTTGCGACGGGTGCTGTCATTGTGGTCGAGAGATTTGAACAATCCAGTCTTATCCTTAAATTGTCCGTAGGGCAACTGACCGAAGTGGATAGTCTTACCTTCGAATTGGGTCATAAGTTTCTTCCCCTTGGCGGTTGATTTGGAATACTCGAACCCATTTATCTTCATATTAATAATTGTGAAGAAGTTAATCCACGGACAGCGAAATCCGAAGATATGCCAATCAGCGGACATCTCTTTAAGTTGCTTAAATAATATATGACGAAAACAACTTAACGATATACTATTTATACCATATACGAAAATGTCTAATATAGTCTTTTCAAATTCAATCAATGCGTCTACGCTGTTAACTTCTTATGTTTCGGTTCTTCCAGTTGAAGAAACCGCCGCCAAACTTGCTCAAAAGTGTTCTATTAAACGAACATTGCTTGAACATTTACCAAGTGGCAAACAATATTGGAAATTAATTTTAACTAAAAGGAACTCTCCTTTATCTTCATATATAGTCCATAAATGGCAATGTTTTGAAGAGATTAATTGTCCAAAACACAAAAAGGGAAAACCTGAAAAGAAAGAAGTATTTGAGAATTTACTATCTACTGCTCAGATGGTCGCCAATCATTTCCACGATTATGACGACATATTAAGCAAACTTAATAACATTCTGAATAATCCGGATGTTGAAACTTATAATATATTAGGCATCCTGAATTTATATGAACAATTCAGGGATGAAGACTATATCCAGTCTCCAAATGATTTTATCGGAATAATGGAGGAAGCATTTACCTTTTTGACCTTCCTCAATAATAATTTCTCCGATATTCTGAATTTGGAACCACAATCAGAAGAACCTAAAACGACTTACAATAACTCGCTTAATTCGCTTCTAGATTACACAGGACAAGAAGAATTTAAGCATTTCAATGAAATGGTTGGGGATTTCTTCAATAATGATATTCCAGATATTTATCTAGATGAAAATAAATACTATATTCTAGATAGCAAACTTGGAGAACTCTTTGAAAGTTATCCAGAATTGAAAGAACATATTTATTATCATATTTGGTATGTTAGGGAGAATTCAAATTAAATGCAGTTGTCCCCTTATTTCCTATTTTCTTGTTTTCAAATTTCAAATTAAGATTTTCTTGATTTGCCGTCTTTATCTAGCACATTGCCAGAATTCATAAGCTTTGTCCCCTAATTCTTTGTTTTTCTATTTTCAAATTTCAGATTGTCAATTCAACTAAATAGCGGACATATTATTTAAATGTTCAGATGTACGCTAACACTGCTAAAATCGCTAATTGCCTCCTCGCTATTCGTTGGTCGAGTGCTTGTGCTGTTATCCGTCTATTCGTGGCGACTTCTTCAAAGATATCGTCGTACGGGGTAATATCTAATCGCCTCCTCTTTCTCCAGAAGAAACTCATTTGAATTAGACAGAGATTTTATAATGACCGTGTCGCAACTGATTGATACCATCGTCGCAGATATAACTCTTATCGTCAAACGCACACAGTCCTGCTTTCGTTTGCCTGACTGTATGGATTTGATGGTTGGTACTCTTAATCGTGTTGAAACTCACCGTGTGAGGGGTGTACTTCTCAGGGTCATTCGTCTTGACTGCTTCAATTAGGTTGAACAGTTCATCCTTGTATTCCTGATGTTCAATTCGTTTCAACCTGTAAGTCTTAATTCCCTTGGCAGTGGCCTTATGGTCTCCATCCTTAGACTTGAACCATTGGTTCTCGGCATCTGTCTCACAACTGTACATCTTACTCCGATGACCCACGAATGATTTGATTGGAACACCCTTGGTTTCATCCTTCATCTTCTCCAAGACCTTTTCATTCCTAGTATCGTAATTCGGATGTGCCTTGGGATAGTTCGAGAAATCAAAGTAGTGTATCGCCTCATCGGAACTCTTCATATCGTCGAGCATATCCTGATACACATCTTCTGTCTCGACTGCATAGCAGAAACTATCGGTGTCTGTGAACAGAAGCGATACTTTCGTGGCATCGTACCGTTTCAATAGGTAATCATACCAGTAGCGATACATTACCAATTTAGCAAGATCGAGGATCGTCATCCCAACATAGATTGGTCTATCGAGTAACACTGATGACTTGAACTTATCCACACCCACACACTCTTCACCGTAAATGTATGGTGGGTTCTTAATCTTCCGCTGTTGCTGGAGTTTCGCCAGACGCTTACAGTCAGTCACCAATTCAAAGTCCTGCCTGTTCTTAACATTCTCCATCGTCTTACCGAATACCGAATTATTGAGCAGCTTGAAGAAGGACTTCTTGAATTCGTTTCCTTCCTTACTCGCCTCCTTTCTCAGCTCTGTGTTGATGTCGATGTATTCCTTCAGAAATGGTTCCTGTCTGAATTGAATGACCTCGTGCACCTCTTCCAGAATGAGACCGTGATCCATATAGAAATCCAGGAGACGGATATCGCAGACGTATTCCTGCTTGTTGTACAGGTTCGGAACAAGTTTCTTCTCCTTTCCCAACTTATTGCCACCCATTCGCATCATATCTCGTTGCATCGGTGAAAGCATTGCTTCCTCCACCAAGAAACTCTCTGGTGCTAAGGGATAGGAATTGTAATAGTCGTGGAGACACTCAGGCATATTCAGATCATCCTTCTGCCTCTTGGTCAGATGTTTCACCTCCTTTCTCGTAACTGGAACTTTCAGATCGATCTTGAAGGTGTATCCGATATTCTTATCCGCCTTCAGCATCTTCTTAATACGCTTAGAATTCCATTCACCTCCAAGTTGTTCCTGAGTCCACCATTTGAATTGACCAACTGGCAGGTAATCGCTCATCGGTGCGGCATACAATTGATTCATATCCATATACAGAATATATTTCGATGGCTTGGTCTTATCATACCCAGCGGTGTGCTTGTTGTTGGCCTCGCAGTATTTGGTTGCGATGTAGGAGACACCTCCACGCTTCATCAGCAGGTCATACATATTATACATTCGCTCATCTGAGAGTAATTCTAATTCTACTTTCGACTTCTTCAGAGCTGCGTTCCACGAGAATGAGGGACTAGTCCAGAACATATTCAGAGGATCAAGCTGATAGGTGTCCAGTCCGAATGCACGATAACTCTCAAGAACATCGGTCAACAGTAGAACATCGGTGAGCAGGTACAGCATATGGTAATCTCTGATAGTCTCACATTTGAAGGCATTCCAAACCTTGAGTGCGTGTTCGTAATCTTCTGGATCACAATCCGATTCTGACAGTTCGTTTCGAAAGTATCGGATAGATGGCAATTTGCGTTCGTTTAAGCGTTGGGGATGGTCGATGTAGTCGTAGCAGTAGACACCCTTTCGAGTGAGTAATTCAATTTGCTCATCACGGTATCCCTGAGATCTCATATATCCATAGAGTTCGTTGAATGAACCCCTACCACCACTCTTCGCCACATCATTCACAAGGTTATCGAGGGAATCAGTCAGGTGCGAAGCCGAGTCGAGGAACCGAACCTTGCTATGCTTGAATGATATGACCTTCTGTGAATTCTGGGCAGTGCAGTCAACCTTTCCCCCGAACTTGGCACACTCTTGAATAATTAGATGACTATCGTACCCTCGGAGATTATGAAAGAAGCAGGGGATTTCATAGAACCTATAATGCCGCTGGATGTTACACTTTCGACAGCACGTCTGAAGGTACTTACCGCTCAGATGGCAGTGGTCTCTAACCTTCACGTTCTCGGCCGTGTACTTCTTCTCACAGACTGGGCATATCCTGCTCTTGCGGAACTCCTCCTTGTCTGCCTCTGTCATAATGATATCGCTAATATTCCGCTTCTCCTGAAGCATTCCTGGAACCCACCTGCTTCGAGCCTTGATTTCAATGTCTTCCTTCTGCATCTTGAAATCGATTGAAGCCTGCTTCATTACATCAACTCCCTTTAATTCTGGATGCTTTGCCCTGAACTCTTTCAGGTAATTCTGCCAGAGATCTTTCCTAGATATCTCATCTACTGCCTCGCCCTCTGGAACCACTCTACCATCAGGTGCCTCACGATATCCACATATTGATCTTTCGATGAATTTAATATGCTTGATGAACTCCTCGATTGGATTATCGCCCAGGTAGGACTTGTGTAAATGGGATACGTCAACTTCTGGTCTCGAACATTTCACATAGATGAACCACGAATTAGGAATATGTTTCTGGTAGATGTAAGTCTTCTTCTCTTCATCGACACGTGGTATCTTTGCGGTGTAACATTCAAAGTCACTTATGATTACGAATGGTGCCTTGAACTGCTTATTCACGTTCTTGAATTTACATACAGACCCTTCCGCAGGCATAACGTACTCAACGGGAGGAGCATCTTCACCTCTGGTCTTACACTCCTTCATATGCTGTTCTAGGAGTTTGGCGGAAGACTTGTGTGCCAGACAGTACCGACAGATATGAATTCCATTCCTATCCTTCGAAATAATTCCGAACATCAGTCTCTTGATATTCTTGAGATAGCAGTAGTGGTTGTCGAATAGGAGCAGGTCAACCTCTCTCCTGCCTTCAGTGAATTTGGGGGTCTTAATGGAATAGACTTCCTGCTTGACATCGTCATAACCATATATCGCAAGACTCAATTCATTCACATCTTCGAATTCAGTCACGGAAGAACATTTCGAATCAACTGGGTAATTGAGCATACTCCAATCGTAATTGGGTGCGTGACGACGATAGTTCTTCAAATCACCTTGATCCTTGCTCTTATTCTCACCAGCGTGGAGTGCTGCCAGAACTGCCCACTTGAAACAGCAGTTGCATTCGTCCTTGCCTTTACAATCAGGACAACTGGATGGTGAATTCTTGGGATTGATTACGCATTGCTTCTTTCGGATGAATTCAGGAGTTGGACGATATGATCCTCCTCGGAGTGGTGTGTAGCGGAGGGTATTCATATAGAGTTTCGAGACACGCTTGAAAACCAGACCTGAATCACGCAACTTGGCATTCTCTGTGTGAACTTTGCTGATTTCGATGGCCTGCTTAATAATATCGTTGACGTCCGTGGTTCTAGTAATTCGGAATTGCTTGACTCCGTTGTACAGAGTTCTCGAGTCGAATTCGTTTCCGCTCTGGGTTGGACCATTGACGTGCTCGTAAACATTCTGCGAGGAGAAGTAGACATCAAGTCCTGCGTGTTCCTCTAATTCCTCCTTAATCTCCTTGACATAGCGGTAGAAGAGATTGAAAGCATTGAATCCTCGACTCTGATTCTTCTTATTATTAATAGAGTATGTCTTCACGTAATTCTGGAATGCGGTGGATGAATCGTCATCTCCTTGCTTCACGCTCGGAAGAAGGGCATTCCCCACCAAGGTGAAGTTCTGAGCATACTTTGGTTTGAGCTCGTTTGAGTTGCTCTTGACGAATTCGGTTCGTGCACGCACTCTGCCTGTAATCGTGTTGAATACATAACGGTCGGGGAGATCGACGCTGAATGGGTTCTTCTTCAATTCGTTGTACACCCGAGCATTGACTCTTGTCCCCTCACCCTTCTTATTGAATAAATAAACTTTGGAATTGCCTTGCCCTGTGAGTTTGGGGACAGACACCTTCAAGCCTTGAACTGTATTGGTTGGTTGAGATATAATAGATTCGTTCATAATTGTATATACCTTGTATTGATATTATATTCCGAGAAATTAAACGAACTCAATTTATTTTTGTCGATAATCATATACTCTGTTTGAGTGGGATATTGATGAAAATGGGTGAAAATGCAATTAACTGGTCATTCACTAGATATATTAGAAGATTGAGACAATTTCTTTGCCTTATATCTCGCTCTCCGTTTCGCTCTCAGTTCCTCAGAATGCTGGGCGTAGTAGTCCCTCATCTGCTGGTTCATTCGTCCCTTATGCTGGGCATAGTACTGCCTTTGGTGTTCGTTCACCGTTGCCTTATTCTTTTCATACCATCGCTGATTGGCTCGTTTCTGAGCGTCTGACGCTTTGCGCTTCGTCTGTTGGCTGTCCATATACTATTAGCGAATAATATCTTTGTAGAATTTAAACGATAATGAAATTAGTTCGAGTATTATCCAAAGAGAACCAAGCCACGGCATCGTTCAGCAACCTCTTCACCGACCAAATTACAATACCTCCCTACAGTCAGGTTGCACTCATCAACGCCTCGCTGTCGCTGACCACTATCACGGTCAACGTGAATTCAGGGAATAACACCTTCACCTTTAAAAACTCGGACAGGGGAACGCAGTACACTGCCGCACTGAGATTGGGTGACTACAGCAGCACCGCATTCTTGACCGAGTTGAATCGTGCCATCAATTCTCAGATACCCTTCACTAACCAGGGGAATAGGAATTACCAGTGGACTGCTACAACGGCAGGCAATAACGTTCTCTCTCTCGCGTGGGCAAACTCCAAATCAGACTCTCTTCAGCAAACGGAGTTTAACGATGGAGTCAGTGTGAACACATCGTTCAACACTGGGAATTCTGGCATTGTGGGGGTCGAAGCATTGGGTGCTGAAGGTAGGTCCTTCTGGTATGCCAACTCTGACATTCCATTTACTTTCGGGAGTGGACAGTTGTCTGCAAAAATCAACTGTATCGGTGGATTTGGACTTATGAAAGCATCCAACTTGCCAACTGACACGATGGATGACACTCACGTAGTGTTCGGAATCTTTTGCAATGCTAACGAGACTTACGACGTCGTCATCAACGGGGTTCGTACTACTACATCCGAGACAAGTACAAGTACACTCATACCTGCCATCCAATTGAGTGAAGGCAAAGTCAGTTTTATTGAAGACACGGCGACTGGTACTCTTCTGGTTGACGATGTCAACTTTACATACGACGGTGTAACACTTCTGCCATTCGCACAGGTTCAAGGTAAGTACGCTTTAGGACTTTCAATACTAAATATGAAATGGAATCGTGACCCCAGTGTGTCGCTTGGCAATATTGGTTCTCAAACATCCAAACCATCACTGACCTTTACCTCTGGTTCTCGTGTACTTCTCGGGTTCACAACCGACTCAGTTACCTTACCATCGCCTGTTAGTTCGTTCACCTTCGTCGGCAACAACGCTATCATCGACAGCACCCCTCCAGTCTCGCTCTCCGTGGAACTGCCTCAACTTGGTTCG
>JACLAD010003342.1_pt1 | contig 10818 bp, 11 predicted proteins | sample 8027901 | NCBI WGS metagenome assembly JACLAD01 (sample SAMN15725071, study PRJNA655200) | protist metagenome | isolation source: fluorescence activated cell sorting (FACS) single amplified genomes of... | place: Spain: Blaines Bay Microbial Observatory, Mediterranean Sea | collected 2016-07-05
CTTAGCAAATCACCCTATTTGAACCCACAGGCGCTGACGTCAGACAGGCCGCTTGCTGCTGCTCTGTGGCGGCCTTTTTAGTGTTGTGTTGTTCCTGCTGGTCACGCCCTAAATGTAGACCTGGATTCATGAAAGGGAACAGCTTTGAATAGAAAGAAACGGTCCAACACGCCAGTGCTGTTGCCCATTTGCCTGCTGAGCGCGTGTGTGCTGGTGCCAGGCTAAAGATCCAATGTGGCGTAGAAATGCCGCCAGCTGTAGAGCGTGCGCTTTTTACCATCCGCTCCGTATATGATTTTGAGAGATTTAAGCAGCGTCTCAAAGTTGCGTGAGAGATTGGCACGTGCTGCCCGCTCGCCATAGCGGGTGACAAACACATAGTCTTTGCATTTGCTTTCGATCACCTCATCTAGGGTTTTGCCTTTGAGATTGGGATTTAGCTCCAATTGGCGCTCTAGAGGTCGTATAGCGCGGTCTCTGTCAATCAGCGGTCTCTGACCCGTCTTGCCTGCCACAAAGAGCCCTATAGATAGGTCTGATCCTCTTCTTTGATCCACAGTAGATTTTTCCATTGAAGATTCAAAGCCTCAGCCACGTGACATACTTCCAGTGTTGGCAAAAATCAAGACGTAGTTACGAAGTACTTCTCGTGTGGTCTGTGTGTTTGCATTATCAGAGGCTTTGTGAAGCAATCTCAGCGTTTCATAGATGGTTTTGTATTCTTCTTTGGTAAAGCTGCCGCGGCTTTCAGTTTTAAGATCGTCATTGATGGGCTTGGGCCTAATGGCATGTGTGATCCACCACGCTGTTACGCTTCATCTAGCACACGGTTCAGTGCTGTGTTGTGCGTGTTGATCGTAATGTGATGCGCTTTGAGCCCCAACTGCTCTGTACGCCATTTGCCAAGGTCCATAAGTGCTTTGGCATTAATATTGGCCACATCGTAGGCGCCGAAAAAAGGAATGAGATACTTGTCGAGGGCGGTGATGTAGTCTTTGTAGACAATGTGACCGCTTCAGGAACTTAATTCTTTCTGCATACCGTCTCACGCAAATTCTGCTATTCTGCGAAACTTGCGCGTGCTTTGAGGCAGGTTGTTTTTAAGGCGGTCTTCAGAGGTGTAGAAAAACTTCATGGCCAGTTCAACACTTTCTGTTTTTGTTTAAACTCTGTGCCAAGACTCATCCGCCAGTTTAACCCGCGCCTGCCACTTTGCACTGTTGGGGCGCGTGTCCAGGCGAATGTGCTCGCTGACTTTGATGGTTTTTACACTCTCCTTCATAATCCAAGTGTACGATCAAAGGCACAAAAGGAAAACGAAACTGTGCAGGCAGGGCATTATTTTGCTGCGAAACAGCACATCCGTGAAAATTCTACACAAGCTGTTGGCAAACACTGCAAATCAAATCACGATGTTCAACACGGTGATTCCGCCGATGCACACCGCAAGAATGTGTATCAACTGTGTATCGCTAAATTGTGAAGGAAAAAGCATCTAAGTAGTTGATTTTATTGGAGGCGAGTACCGTAATTGAACCGGTGTACACGGATTTTTAATAAATCCACATCAAATTTTTTCCTTATCTGTCAGTATATTAATGGTAAGTTAAGTCTGTGTATACAGCTTTGTGTACAAAAGGTTCGATTATATTGCATAGCTTCTTAGTGGTTTTGTCCTAACTATTCAATTTGTTTGGTTTCTGTTTCTTTCCAGACAGGAACCATAGAATTCCATACGCCGTCATTTTTGAACCTATGAAAGACTGCCGCCGCTATATGTAAACCTATGAGCCAATAGCTTGCTGTGACTGCGAATTCGTGTACGACTATTATGCCCTCAATGAGCAAACCTTCTTTCATCCCCATCCAGTTGACGCCACCAATTAAGATGCCAGAAAGGGCTATTGTAGTTAGGGATGCATACATCCCCAAATGTACCAACTTAGCTGCAAGTTTCTGAATTGCTGGCGTCTCCTCAGGTAAGGAAGACGTTTGTGTTTTTGTCATGTAAATAAATCGAACGGCGAGTAATAAAATCAACAATGTGGCGAAGATGAGTTCAAATCTAAGAAGGGCAAAATCTTCAAGCTGACTTATGTCATCAACCTGTTTGGCAATTCCATATGCGAATAAAACGACAAAACCCCAGTGAAAAACTTTCGCTGTAGTGCTGTAATTTGTGCTTTTAGCTATTGTGTTTGTATCGTCCATTGTCATTCCAAACGCTGTTTTATGTTCATTAAATAAGATAACAGGGGAATCGTCAAATCTACACTGATATTTTGTATACGAATTGTGTACAGGAATTCTGCGACTATATGTAGTCTCAAGTGGTAGATTTTAGCTAACATCTACAAGATGTTGTGGAGGCGGGTACCGGAATCGAACTGGTGTACACGGATTTGCAACAGATATGCATCTAATAAAATCTATACCTATCAATAAATTACAATAAACATAAATCCATGTGTACCATTTTGTGTACAAGTATGAATTCGACCGAATAGCACTCAAGTATATGTTTTTAATTGATTTTTTGTGAATTTTATGTTATAAAATTAAAGAAAACATACTGTTTTAGCTACATTAATAGCGCTCCGTGATAAATAAAAGTGAACGGAAAAACAGATGTACTCCAGTAAAAAAGATAAATTAAATACTGATCTGCTCAAAGTAGAATTAGCTAAGGCAAAAGAACTTGGGCAAGCCATAAATGCGGACGAGCTAACGGCCTTTGATAAATCCAATATTGAGTTTGTTAATCAGTACAAAGACGCCGTGGAAGTGGCTGCGTTCAGAAATCAAATGAAACGCATCTGCGAACTAGCTGGCATCAATTATGAGCTGGAAAACAGAGCTGGTGGGCAAAGTACCATCAACATAAAGACAAACGGGATTAAGGCTGGCACGCCAATTGTTATAGTGCCGTGGTGGCGTACTTTGAAAACGTCATCATAATCGAATTGCTCGTTATTCGCTTCAGCAGACACCCAGTGGGGTGCCTTAAAGTTGCAGGACTGATCCTGATAAAATTTCTGCTGAGAGGAATGGTGGTAAGATCGAAAGATCTGAACAGGAGCTTAAATTAAGAGTTCCTAGTGAGAGGGATACAACGCTTGGAAACAAGTACCCCTCAAAGACATGTACGATGCTCTGCCTACGTATTGGTATCATCAACATCCTACATACTGTGTGCATGTCTTGCGTTATAAAGTGCCACACAAAAAATGGGAGATAGCAAAACCTACCCAGCCTTAATGGTGTGTGTGTATGTAGATGATGGAAAGCCTCAAGAAATGATCTCCATATTCATTCATATTAAAGTTAAAAGAAAATCTGAAAAAGAAGATGCAAGTGATGTTTGCGAAGCAAACTGAAACTTGCTGCTTGCTGTCAGGCAAGCATATCAACTGACCCAATAAATAACTTAATAAGAGGAGTTATCACATGTCATTTATCAAACACGCATATCAGGAAATAAAAGCAATTGATCCAAGTATTAAGACAGATCAGTTCAGCACCAATTGGCTCAACAAATGCAATTCATATTACAGGTCATATAAAGCCAGTGACAGAGATATGACACTTCATGCGATTATGTGTTTGTTGGTTAATCTTTCAAACAAAGCAGATGCATTGCGCAGGAATAACAACCATAAATTACTTCATGCAAAAGCGGAGCAATACTTGGCGCTGGGACAATTAGCCCAAGAGCAACTGACTGACAAATTACCTAGCAGAAGCTAAACCATTCGAGATCGACAGCTTTAATCTCTGAGTTTATTTTAAACACATGAAGACGTCAGTTCATAGATTAAAAAAGAAACTTCGCCGAGAACAGCACCATGAACAGTGGCTTCGTAAAAGCCTCAGAAGTTCAAAGCAGCACTGGGAATGTCGTAAAGACATTTTGAAGCTCTATACCAAGATTAGAATTCCAAAGTAATTAAACCCTCATCAAAGCGGATACCAAAATACTGGTCTAAACGTGTGGCTGCAAACAGCTCTAGAGTGATCTAAAAAGCCTGATTTAGCGTATGAATTATAAAGATAAGTGTGTTCTGGGAGTTGAGGTAATGCTGAATATAACCAAGATTAAATTACTCTTTGCCAGCTTCCTTTTTGCGATTTCAACAACTGGTGGTGCCATGGCGGAAAACCTTATCCAAACAGAACAGTGGTCTTACTTCGCTGACACGGTGATGGGAGGAGTTTCTCAAGGAACAGCCAAATTTGAAAATAGCGGATCAAATAAAACCATTCGTCTGACGGGGGAGGTGTCTATCGCAAATAATGGAGGTTTCATACAAGTGAGGTCATCAATCCCACAAGAACTTGCTAAGGGTAAAACGGGCATAAAGATTAAAGTTAAAGGTAACGGCGATCAATACTTTCTGCACATCAGAAATTCCAGCACTCGACTGCCTTGGCATTATTACCAACTTGGGTTCGATACCAGTAAAGCTTGGACTGAAGTAATACTTCCGTTTGACGCTTTTATAAAATCTTCATCATTTCTACGAAGTTCCATGAACCACGATACGATCAAAACTATTGGTATTGTGGCATATGGTAAAGATTATTCAGCTGATGTCTCTGTCATGAGTATCGAGTTCTACTAGTCTAACGGAAATGACAAAACGAGAATTTTCTAGTACGGTCTATGACGCCGGGCAGTCCAAGAACTCAATGAGACCAATGTTTTGGAAGATCAACTTTTCACCGGCCTTGTTTGGGTTATCCATGAACCGCTTTTAATGTCATAGAATACACAATCTATAACATCTTTGTCTTCCGCCAATGATTTCAAACGGATAAAAAGCTGCCTTTTCGGTCGGCTTTCAAAATGTGTGACTTTATAATGTTTGATAGTAAAATCAAACATTTAAGGGTACCAAGATGAAACAAGTAAAGCTATTGACTGAACCAGAGTTTCGACGTCTCACTGCCATTATAAACTCCTTAAGATACCAAACCCGCAATCACACAATAATAGCACTGAGCTTTTATGCTGGCCTAAGAGCATGTGAGATTGCGGCTCTCCAGATTGGTGATGTGTTTGATGAGGCTGGTGGTGTTAAAGACACCATTTACCTAAGCGCAGATCAAACCAAAGGCTCAGACAGTGGCAGTGTTTTGGTGAACACGAAACTTAAACGGCAGCTGCTGAAGTTTGCCAAGCAATACCCAGTACACACCAGTAATAGATCAGCGCCATTGCTGTTCAGTGCTAAGGGTGGTGGGTTTACCGCTCAGACCATAGTGAACCTGTTCAAGCGCTTATATAAGCTGGCAGGCATAGATGGTGCCAGCAGCCACAGCGGGCGTCGTCAGTTTGTCACTCAATTGGCCTACAGAGGCATCAACGCTCGACTAGTTCAGGTGCTAGCCCGACACCTCAGCACAACGCAACGCTATATTGATGTGAATGAGAATGCTTTGCGCAATGCTGTAGAATTGCTTAATTAGAGGCGTGATATGGCAGGAGCTTAAAAGGATAATGGCGTTTGATTTTTGAACTAGTGATAGCTGGCCTTGACCTAATGGTAATCTACTGGCTGTTCAAAACAGGTGCCGCTTGGTGGATCATAGGCGGTATTGTTTTGCTCGGTATATTTCTAGCCTATAGCTAATGCTCAGACGGCTGCTGAGTTAATCCTAGCCTGATAAAACTCTCGCCAATTACTTTCATCAATTTCTGATTTTAATTCATCAAGGCTGGCCCAGATATGTTCTGCAGTTGTCCATGGGGCTTCATCCATGGAGGTATTCCATCGCCTCTGAACAAATGCTTTAAATGCAGCTCTTTGCTCATCAGTCAAAAGTTCTGGTGCGTAAAAAGCGATCAACCTCTTACCCAACTGTTTTAGGCGTTCGTCAGTGAAATCGTTTATGATTGAAACTCGTTCTGGCCAAGATGCAGTTTGAAACTGTTCGAGTAATTCTTTGTCAGAGTTACTATAGAACCCTGAGTAAATTCTTTCTTCCACTTCTAAGTTAGTTTGCCTAGTGTCGGCATACCGTTCGCTTAAAACTTCAGAAACAAGGCTTTGTAATTTGTTGGCCTCTTTGATGGTTTCACAAAACTCAAGCATTTCTTCTGAAGGGTTCTCTATCACTCGAAAAGTTTCAGATCTGTTTACAGTCAAAGTCCGGATTTTCTTTGGTGTCCCTTCAATTGCTTCAGAAACAGAAAGTTTGGAAGCCTGAGTGAGTTCTTCAGCTTTGTTAAGTTCGAAATCTGCAAATCCAATTGAGTTGGGATTGTCTTTATTACTTCCACAGTAACACCCTTGATAAGTCTTTGGTGCGTTTCCTCCAAATCGAAGTGTAACTTCCATTGGAAGAAAACTTTTTAATGAACTGGAGGTGATAGTTTTGTCACCTGCTTCAATAAGCTTTTTGAAGAGTTCGGGTGCACCATCTCTTATTTTTTTAAATATAAAAATGGTTGCTTCTACATCGGCCAAAGCATCATGTGCATTCTCATGAGCAAAGCCATTTGCAGGGGCTAAACGATCAAGTTTAAAGCTAGTGTTTCCATTGTCAGAAACTGGCAAAGTTAGAGTGCCAGGTGCCTCTGCATGGGTAGCAAAAACCATTTTCATGACGTCCAACCGGCTATTCCCATTCATCTGGGTGGCAAATATTTCTGGCTGTAGGTTTTGGTAAAACATTTGACGCATCATGGGTTCGTCAAAGGCGATGGTGTTATAACCCAGCCAGCAAGCTGGCGCCCAATCTTTCGTAAATTTCTGTAAGGTTTGAGCAAACTCAAAAGGAGTTGGAAGGTTTTTATTGATGGCTTGCTCAGGCTTTATATTTGTGACGTGTAACGCAATTGGTGACGGCAGCACATGAGGCGCCGCTTGGCACCTTACATCTACACGATCAACCTCGTTTAGATGTTCGTCAGTAACGATTGCCGCAAATTGCAACGGATGATCGAACGCTGGACTAATGCCGGTGGTTTCGAAGTCGTAGAAAACAAATTGTTTCAATTCGGATCTTTCTTCCTTCGCTTGCAATTTCGTACAGGGCCAATGGCTTTCAATGCTTCCTTACTTAAGTTGACGACGCCATGTAGCGATTTGAGAAGGATATAATTGATGGGTTTCTCTTAGCCATTTGACTTTGTTATTTTTTTGCAAATCATATTGTTCAATAATTTCGCTTTTTTGTTCAGAAGGCCAAAACCTTAAGTTTTTAGTTTCTTGAATAATCTCGCCTTTTAGTAAGGCTAAAATTGGTTCAAATTTGTCAATGCCACCCGCACTGAGATCGTCAATTAAGTCTAGATCTGCTCGTGCTGCCTTTAAGAATTCGATGAAATACTTTTCAGTCCCTTCTTGGTTTTCAAAAGATACAAAGAGGTCAGAAAAACTTTGAGCGGCGGCGGGGCTTGCTACGAGCATTGCTTTAGACACGAGGAATACGAATTTATGTGAGGATTTTTCGTCTCTTCAATGACCTGCGCAGTTGTTAGTGCATTTGTGTGATAGCGGTTAATGGACTCCGCCAGTCGTTCAGAAAAAGCTTTTGTCTTTACAACGCGCGAACTCAGCTTTGATTTAATCTCACCATTGATCAGCTTTTTCAAAGCTTCCAGCGCAAGGTTCTTTTTTCCATCCCCTGTATCTCAGTAAGAAAATCATCAGATAGAATTGAGATATCTTGTGATTCCATACCGGCCGCCTGTAAAATATCAATAATTTCAGTTGATATTACAGCGCGACTAATAATCTGCTGCACAGCCAAATCATCATCTTTGGTCTTTTTCTTTATGCCAATACTTTTAACCAGTGCAGCTCGAATAGCTTGGAAAAAACCAACTTCGTCACGTATTGCTTTGGCTTCATCACTTGAAGCGGCAAGGGCAAAGGCTTTACTTAGATTTAGTACAGCATCCGAGTAACGTTTGTGCGCCTGTTTTTTTGCCTCAGCAGATGGTTCTTTTTCTGCAGCTTTGCGCTGTGCTTCAAGTATCCATTCCATTGCACCAGCCATCACAGCCAAACGATCTTTTGCTTCGCCTTTTAAGCCAGCCGTATAGTCAAAGCCAAAGAACATGTCTTTGACGATTTCATATTTTTCTAACATCACAGCGACGGCTTCAGCTTGGCTAATACCTGTTTTATCTCTATCACCACCTGAGTAGTCGCCCAATGCATTCTTTAGGTTTTGTGCGATGCCTATATAGTCCACTATCAACCCGCCTGGCTTATCTTTGAATACACGGTTTACGCGGGCAATCGCCTGCATCAAACCGTGTCCCTTCATAGGCTTATCTACATACATTGTATGCATTGATGGCGCATCAAAACCTGTAAGCCACATATCCCGTACGAGAACTATTTTTAATTCGTCGTCAGCTTTCTTTGCTCGTTTAGCCAACAGATCGCGTCGTGCCTTATTGCCTATGTGTTGTTGCCAGTCTTTAGGATCTGAAGCAGAGCCTGTCATAACGACTTTTATTTTACCTTTGTCGTCATCAGTGCTGTGCCAGTCAGGCCTTATAGCAACAAGCGCGTCGTATAGCCCAATACAAATACGGCGGCTCATGCACACAACCATCGCCTTGCCGTCCATTGCATCAACACGTGCTTCAAAGTGCTCAACTAAGTCAGCGGCAACCATTTTTAACCTGTCTTCAGCACCAACAAGTGCTTCGACACGTGACCACTTACCCTTTTTCTTTTCTGCTTCGGAGACATCACCATCATCTGCAAGGTCATCGATTTTAGCTATTTCGTCTTCGTCTAATTCAATACGGGCAAGCCTACTCTCGTAATAAATTGGAACAGTTGCACCATCTTCGACCCCACGTTGGATATCGTAGATGTCTATATAATTACCAAATACAGCAGGTGTGTTGACGTCTGTTGCTTCAATTGGAGTGCCGGTAAAGCCTATGAACGAAGCATTGGGGATTGCGTCACGCAAATGCTTTGCAAAACCATATGATACTTCGCCGCTCTCACTAGCAACTTTAGCCTTAAATCCATATTGGCTGCGGTGTGCCTCATCAGCGATCACAACCACATTGCGTCGGCTGGTGAGCATTGGATATTCGCTCTCACCTTGTTCAGGTGCAAATTTTTGAATCGTAGTAAAGATTACGCCACCTGATGGAACGGCAAGCAGCTTTTGCAAATGCTCTCTGTCATTGGCCTGCACGGGCGTTTGTCGAATAAGGTCTTTACAGCCTGCAAATGTTGCAAACAGTTGGTCGTCCAAATCATTGCGATCAGTCAGTACAATCAGCGTCGGATTAGCCATCTGCGGATGGGCAATAACCTCGCCAGCATAGAAAGCCATCAACAGACTTTTACCAGATCCTTGTGTATGCCAAATAACGCCAACTCTGTTGTCACCGCTATCGTCTGTAGCATTGATCGTGCATTGCAACGCTTTGTGTACGGCATGAAACTGATGGTAACCGGCAATCTTTTTAATCAAATCACTGCCTGTGTTTTCAAACACCATAAAGCCGCGTAGCATTGATAACAGACGTGTTTTATTTAACACACCGTTAATAAGTATTTCCAATTCTGGCACACCTTTTGGTGCAATGTTCTCTCCATCAACTGTTCGCCATGCCATAAAGCGTTCAGCATTAGCAGTGAGCGAGCCAACACGCGCCAGCAGTCCATCCGATGTAACAAGCAATCCGTTGGTACGAAATAGCGATGGGATTTCATCCTTATAGGTTTGCAGTTGGTTGTATGCATCATCAATGGTGGCGTCTTCGTCGGTTGGGTTTTTCAGCTCAATCACTACAAGTGGTAAGCCGTTGACGAACACAACAACATCAGGTCTGCGGTTTTTACCGCCTTCAATAACAGTGAATTGGTTGACAGCTACCCACTCATTATTCGACGGGGTTTCAAAATCAATCAGCTTGGCTTTGTCTGTACCGATGCTGCCATCTTCGCGTGTTATATCCACATCAACGCCATCAACCATCAGTTGATGCAGGCGACGGTTTTCCTCAACTAAACTTGGGAAATCCGTTTGTTGAAGCTTGCGTAAGGCAAAGTCACAGGCATCTGAGCTTAGATGATGATTGATCGTATGAAAGGCCGTTTTGAAACGTTCGATTAAGATAGTTACATCATAAGCTGCACGTTCGGGCGCATCGCCATCGGGCGAGATATCTGGCCCATGCAATACCCCATAGTCTAACGCCTCCAACCAGTCTAAGCAGGCTTGTTCAACATGATCTTCTGTGAACTTACCGCTCATACAGCTTCCTTCACTGCACGTTCAGCATCCTTCACACGAATTTCGCCAGACATTAGTTTTGGTAGGAGGGCGTCGCGCAAATCGGCAACAGTTTGGTTTTCTTTTTGGTTCTCTATGATTTTTTCATGCATGGTGCCCACATAATTGCTGAATGCATCAATTAGTCCGCTGCTTGGTATAACAACATTCATATCAAGCAGCATTTGAGGCCTTACACGTTGATGACTGTTTGAGGTCCCAGTTACTAGTCCTTCGAAACGCGCTAAAAAAGAATGAGAACGAAAAAGCGAATATAAAAAATTCGCCTTACCAATACCTTTTCCAGTCAGCACAAGAAATTCTGTTGATGAAACAGCTTTATGTTCCGTTACAAAAATTGGTAACCACACACGCTCAATGTTTGGATTTAGTTTAGATAACAAGACTGAATTGGGTGGAACGATAGTTTTGTTGCTTTTAACTGTTCCTCCAAAGTCAATGGCAGGAAACTTTTCAGCATCGAATGCGGGTAAGCTGTAGTGCTCAATATAACTGTCAGCAAATTCTGATGGTTTGAGAGTTGCTTTATTCAAA
>JACLAD010001312.1_pt1 | contig 10809 bp, 10 predicted proteins | sample 8027901 | NCBI WGS metagenome assembly JACLAD01 (sample SAMN15725071, study PRJNA655200) | protist metagenome | isolation source: fluorescence activated cell sorting (FACS) single amplified genomes of... | place: Spain: Blaines Bay Microbial Observatory, Mediterranean Sea | collected 2016-07-05
CTACTTCTACTTCTACTTGAGAAAGAGGTAGGCAAGAGGTAGAAGTAGGTATTTTCTACCAAGTACGCAGGCGCGTCTGTCGATATACTGACTTCCATCCGAAGGCTGCGACGGCACACGGGGCATATTATCGACAGCTTATGTAAATAAAACTATTGTGCATACCAAAATGAGAAAACGAAGCCCAGCGCCTTCGATTCGGCCGTTGGAATTTTTCGAATTCTCCTCCAATTAGTGATCTCTTTCTATCTTCGCGAACAACTAATATCCAGGCACACAAATAACAGATATGAAACCAGACGTGATCAAAATACTAGTGGAAGTGTTTTCAGTGGTCTGGGTCGCCTCACGGGGAAGAACAACGACATCTTCAACCGTTTTTCCAACCCTAGATTTGTGGGGTACTTTCTGCAGTTTTTCGGCTCAGTCAGGTACCTCGGCTGCTAAACAAAAAAGCACTCTACGGCGGTATATGCCATATATGTTAGGAAGAAAGAACAGAACAAGAAAAAAATATTAGTTAAGTATGATGAAAAAAAGCAGAATCAGGAAACAGCTGCATGCTGCATACAGCAAGATGACCACGCTTAGAGGAATTTCTTTTTGAGGCTTCGTCTGAATAGATTCAATCACCACGTGACCGAGGCTATGCCACTTATCACGCCTTCGGAAATATGTGTTCTGAAATTGATAAGATTACTGGTGCTTGGAGGTAGAGAACAGAGACAGCAGACAATTCGAAGAGGGATAACTGAAATCATGACTCCTTTTCCCACCTTCAACTCAAAAGAAACTCCGCTTAACATCATGTGCTTCCTCTCAGATCTTTATAGATTTGATATGATAAGTAGGGTAAAGGATGCCCGCGCTTTTCTCAGTCTTTTACAAGATTATGTACCGAAAAGGGTACACGAGGAAAGTGTAGTGGATGTGATCAGATCTTCTCTGCAATTTCAGTCCATTGACGAACTTGAGGATACCATGGAAAGTATTTCAATCCTTACAGGTATTCCCACAGATGAACACATAAATCCGAACAAGGCGATATCCCCATACGTTGTCCTTCCTGAAAGTGTGCTGGGTCATTTGTTAAGATATATTTCAGTGAGATGGCATAGTATGTTATTCGAGGAAATATGCTCTCTTTTTGAGGACTTTCAAGAATTTATGAACAGTAGTATTCATGTTGAAGGCATTGGAGAAAAAGATGACAATCCGTCTCCATTGTATTGTTACCTCCGTCCTCTTTGCTCACAAAGTTTCCTTGATCTTCTGGGTGATCATTCAAGGCTTCAAGATCTTATACCTGCTATGGATAATCTGCACAGATACTACGATTCGGGAACAATATCTAATGATTTGCTGCGCTTAATGTCTTTTTCTGAATATAAATTGTTGATTGGGCCCAATCCTACCAGGAGACACCAACAGGCGATGCTTTCTATGGCCACTGTCTGGATGAGGAATGGCAACACAGCTCTGGCTGCATGTGCTGTGGAGGAAGCATTGAAACAAGCTCATCAGAGAGGGGATCATACATCTGTCTCACAGGCATTATTGCTGCTCCAACATATTCTGGTGCTCGGTAGTAAACTGGATACCACGATGTTCCTACGAAAATCTGTCATTTCGTCTCTAAAACAGTTGATAAAAAAGTGTACGGAATTAAATCTACGGACATTTACTTCGCAGGCAAGATTGTTGCTGTCTCAAGCAAAAATGCAGGCTCCATTGAAGGGTATGGAGCCTGGTATGGCTGAGATTGGTGATTTGTGCTTCGAGATTACGGATGATGTTGACAAATTTACTCCGCAAGACATTTGGCATGACATTTTGCGTGTTCAATCAGGTGAAAGTATGACAACAGTGCTTTCAAATTCGGGTAATCTGTACCAACAGATACAGCAACAATTTAAAGGTTCATCTACGAAAGGACCTACAACAACTGAAGAGCTTGGAATTACTATGCCACTTTCAATTTGTGTCACCTCAGCTGAGTTCTGGTGTCGATTAGGTATATATAAATCATCCTATCGTTTTATTCAATTGTCTTATAATTTTCATTGAATGATCAAATACGACACATTTCTAGATCAATATGAAATGGCAGACATTGAATGTCGGCGGGGTTTGATGCAATTTCTGAACACCAGTCCTGCTATGCCATATCTTGGTGAAGGGAGAGAAGAATTATTGCACACTTTTTCATTGCATGCGAAGCTGGACGCAATGAAGATCCATAGAAATTCCGTGCTGACTTTGTTTTCAGAGGATTATGATAAAAGGAATGCTCTTCGTGCATGTTCAAAAGGAATGAGCATTCTGGCACATGCTGAGTGCATCTTAGCACTGGATCCAATTGAACCACTTTATAAGCATTTTAGAAGTACGATGTTACTGATAACGTCGTGGAAGAACATAAGCGAGGGCAATTATGAAGAAGCTTTAAACGATATCGTAATGTTAATGGAAGTAATTGAAGTACAAGGTGAGAGTTTGTTTCTTCCAAATAGTCTATTAATTGATGACGGGAAAATGAGTAGATACAGCTCAGAATATTTGGAAGCGAATTTGATTTACGCTAAGTTACTGGAGACGATTAATCCGCAAAAGTCTAATTTTTTGATGTTGGACGTTCTAAGGACTGCATGCAAATATGATATGATTGTCCTAAACTTTGAGGCTTTATTATTGTACTCTTTGGCACAACAGAATCTTCATCTCTGTGATTTTGGCCCTTGTAAAAATTTAATTTACTATGTATATAATGTTGCGAGGACACTGGTATTCCCGCAGCTGAAGCATTCAGCCAAAGTTGCCATGAACACTTTAAAGAGAATTGAAAAAAAAATGATTATATTTTAAATTTGGAATCATTAGCCGCATACAAGCACGAGGTTCTTGTACTTATAAAATGTGCTGTAGTAGATTATTGAGTATATCATATTATGAGCCCTCTCCATTTTGAAGAGAGACTCTGGAGATTATTTGTTGATTTGTACTATCAAAATTCCATGCAGAAGTCAGAGTTTTCTCTATGGTCACATCCTACTATCGAGGCCGATATTGAAAATGAAAGCTTTACAGAAAGTTTCTTTAATTGAAACATTGTAATTGTGAAACTGGCAGTAACGCTTTCTTACGCCGTAGATATCTTTTTATTTTCCAGTAGGACGGAATAAGATAACGAATGAAGAGTATTTACTAATGAAATATTCTAGAATTGGTACTAAAGTATTTGAACTATCTACTGTCACCGGCCTATTGATACTATTGGCTGTCACTTACTCGAGACTATCGATTGGAATTTGTATCGGTCCTAATCATCCTCATTTCTAGCGTGTCCAATTATGGCCGTATCGATCGTTGTCTCCATCTACTTCAATCTTCAATTCGCCCACGTAATGGCATGCCTCCCCGTAGTAATTACAATTACAAGCTTCTATCCCTTACAGATCTTCGTTTTGGTTTTGTTCGCCTGGGAAATGACATTGGCGGAGGTCTTGATCGCTAAGAAGGAGGTCGATATTTTGCTCAAGCTCTTCCAAGTGCGAAATAGCGGATGAAATGTTTCTTCGCAAAGATTTGAAGAAGTAGACCGCCTCTGGTCTGAGTTGGAAGCGTTGATCATTTTCTTAATTTTATATTTCACGTAGGATATTTCTGCTAGCCGTTTTGTTGATGACTGTAGAGACATGACGAGCCCATAGCTTCTATATAGCTTGTTTTTAGATTTCTTGACTGCTTGAGAAACAATCAATTCACGGAGCATTGACCCCTCTGATTTTTTCTATTTCTATGTCTTTCTTAAAACTATAGTAGTCATTCTTATAGATTATTATAGATTATAGTTTACAGTATATATATATATATATTAATATTAATAGGGTGTCCACAGCGCAATTGATAGAGACCCCAAAAAAATCAAAATCTAATCAGCAGGTAGGTAGTAGAGGAAGTGAAGCGATTCATTTGAAACACTAAGTATATTAGCTATTAGCTATTAGAAGTAGCTATTAGATACCCACGTACGCATCGGGCGTACTAGGTTAGTTGTCTATTTCGTTTAGACACTAACCCGGATACGAGCACACCACGAATTGGATTTTGGGGCACCAAAAAGCAATCCAACTAATTAACCTCGCACCTCTCATAGCCACCAAATATGGGAAAACCGCCACTAATACTAGATACTAGTATCTATGTAGTCTAGGTAGTAGTACATAGTAGGGGTGCCGTGAGACAAAAAAATGGAAGTAGAGGTAGAAGTAGGAGTAGAAGTAGTGTTAGATAAGAAGTAGAAGTAGAAGTAGAAGTAGTGTTAGATAAGAAGTAGAAGTAGAAGTAGTGTTAGATAAGAAGTAGAAGTTGCTTAGTTGCTTTCCAGTGTAAAAATTATAGCGTGGAGACACACTGAAGTTCTTTCCGGGCAGCAGGGGGCGAAGACGCCAGATGGAACAGTCTACAGATCAAGAAGGATAATGGCAAGGAATGTAAGTAGGAATGGTATGGAATGTAAGTGAGAGTGGTATGGAATGTAGGTAGGAATGGCATGGGGATGTAGGAGGAAGAGGATGAAGAGGATGAAGAGGAGGAAGAGGAGGAAGAGAAGGAAGAGAAGGAAGAGGAGGAAGAGGGAGGATTACCTTACGAAACGCGTCTCTGCCCCTTCCTCTTTGAATTATGAGAACTGATGTGAACCAAAAACTAATAGGATCAGGTTCCCAAAAACTAGTAATCTTCATATCACTAATTAATCTACAAAATATTATTGGGTTTTGGGAACTCCAGCGGTTCACATTTTTCAATTTTCGGTTCCCAAAACCCCATAATATATGTATCTATTTTTTTGCAAAAAAAAGGCCACCGTAATCTAATTTTGCATGGAGGAAGTAGGTCTCTATATTATGGGTGTGAGTAGTGCACAACAGATGGAGGGACCTGTCTGTAACTGATACACTGACCTATCTATGGAACAGGGACAGGAGGAAAAACTGGATGTCCTCTACTACTCGTTGGATGCGGCATCCAAGTTTCTGAATCCTGTACCCTCTCGTTCGGAAATCCTAGCTAGTATCAATCCAGCGACAGGATCCTCGTCAGAGAATGGGACGTTCCTGGAAGGATCAAACATATATTCAGCTACGAGAGCTGCATCTCTAGAGGGCTACTTCAGTTCTTCTGTATCTGTTACGGATTCCGTCAAACACGATGACGATTTCGATGGCGAAAGCCTCAGTTTTGAATTGCTTCAGTTGGAAGAAAGCAATGATGCAGAAAACAGGGTCGATAATAAATTGGACGAACTCATCATGAATCGTTCGAAAGATATTGACAGTGATCTATTTAGCGGTGAAACTGAAGAAAATGTAACCACGAATGATGAGGTAGCATTGTTGCGATCGATATCCATATCGAAAAATGACTTTGCCAATAAATGTGCGAGTGGTAAAAATGCAACCAAAAGCGAATTCAAATCAAATATTTCTAGAAATAAAAAGGTTTCAGCGAAAGACCAGATTACTCACTCAGTTCCATCATCTTCACGTCAAATGAATTCTGGAGAAAACTTTGTGGAATACATGGAGAAAGTAAAGAAGAAACAACATCGTCGAAGAGTTTTAACAGCTTTGTCGACTGTGCAAACCAATAACAAATTGTCGGGAACCACGATTGAGTTGCAGTTACGAAATGCTTTAAAAAAGGTGGACGCATTTAGTAAAGTTAATAAATCATTGTTAAGGAAGTTGGATGCATCTCAAGTGGATGAAGAGTTCGGCAAGTATAAAGCTATTCTGTTTGAACAGGATGAAATTATAACAAGATTGGTTGAGAAGAATGTAGCTATGGAAAGAATAATAAGGAGTCAAGCCAAACATTTACTAGCTTCTGACACTGAGATGGGAACGAACAGGATAACAATTTCGTCTGATAGCCTAGTAAAAGCGTTGAATGAAAAAATTCGCGAACTGAATGAAATGTTATCGACGATGCGGAAATCTTTGAATGATCACAAGGATCAAATAGGCAATTTAAGAAAAAAGAAGTTTCAATTAGTGAACAAAATAAAAAAGCAAAAATCTAAAGTAAAGTATACGACAGAGGATGTTTGCACGAATACGAAAGGACAATGTACGAATGATTCTTTTCATACCCGCAATGACGCTCCCGACAATCTACTTGGACCGGATGCTATCAAAAAAGCAAGAACAGAAGTGTCCTCTACAGGAATCTTGAAATCAAATCTAAGAAAAGTGTCACCAGTAGAATCTAAACATGAACTCAAAATATCTATGCTTGAAAAAAGAGTGGATCATCAAAAAAATGAGTACGAAAGACTTAAAATTAAGTTGAAAGAGGAAATATCCGGATATAAGGAAAGAATAAATTGCCTTGAAAAAGAAATTGAGGCGAAAGATAGATTATCAAGGGTTCAAGTAGTAGAGGTGAAGAGATTACAACAGACATGCAAGGATCTATCAGTTGGCAACAAAAAATTGCAGCTAGCTAGTGACTTTTACACCAACGTCCACGCAGACTTGAGAATGACAATTCAGAAGTCTATTAAGTCACCATCACGCGATAACAACGAAGAAAATATTAAATTTACTCAACCAAATCCTCCAATAGACAAGCCCATACATAGTTTTACTAGATCTATACGAGCGGATTGATAATGACCATTGCAAATTCCAAGTTCTAGATACTTGGAATATGTCAGACAACCTTCAAATGTTGCTATATCATCAGATCTTCACCAATGGAAATTAACCCATTGTAATTCTTGATGAGTGTTGAAGCGAGGATACGGAGAATCAAGATTTTTGTATATTAGTAATGGCCACCCAGTCATCAAAGTTTCTTGATTTAGTTATTTCCAATCCATACAAATCGAATACTTTTCGATGGTTTCGTGTTAGGATAAGGATCTGACCAGGAAATAGCGTTAATGAATTTTTCAGGAGAAATGAAGTCTTCATCTTCAATTTCGCGTCTATTAAAGCATTAAAAGTATCGCCTTTGATATTATATGGAACTAACATTTTATTGATAGGATCATTGGGTTGCCTAATTCTTGATGAAGTTAGATGATTGAGTTGGTTTGGTGAGACTTATTCCATGTAAAGTATGTATATATAGTTTTTCCTAATTTTATTTGGACCGTGCACATTTCATGGTACATTATTATAACTGATGCGTGAAATGTAGATATATGGGGAGCCTCCACCTTATTATCTATCCTAGAAAGACAGGAAAGAAAAGAAAGGAGTACGAATTACATAGATTGTAAATTATGAAACAGCATTGCATGTGCTGCTCTACCTAGCTAGGAGTACAGTAATTACTTAGCTTACAATTCACAGAAATATCTGCAAAAAGGCAAGCATGACAATACTACGAATAATACTATATCACTCTATGACATTGCCCCCTCTAGGACAAAAATTTGTCTCAAATTTTGACAAGAATATATGTAGTTATTACCAGGTAAGAAGTAAGAATGCAATAAAATAAAATATATCCGGTTGATTAAGTGTTGTACATATCATTAAGAAATAGTCCACATTAATTAATAATAAAAACCAGATTGTAAGTTATATAAGTTGTATATAAGCAGATGTGAAATTATATATATTTGATGAAGTTGTACTACAGATCCGTTACAGCAATTCCGTTGCATCCTTGTCTAGACAACGACACTGATTGGAAGTTCTTCAGCTTGGAAACTGGTATGACTTTCGTCCGAGACTACAGATATGCTTATGTCATGCCATGGTCATATGAAGCTCGTATGAGGATGAGATATCTAGCCACCCTCATGCCTGTTAGCTCTGATCAATCGCTATTGCTAGCTGCCACTCCAAAGGAACCACTAAGTTGCCATGTGCTCACCAGGAGAGCAATAAAAATAGTTCTATATATTGGAGTATGTGTGATGTGTGATATCATTGCTTCAACATGAGAACAGAACAGCAGAGAACAATGATCATTAATTGATCATTGTTCTGGGAACGTTTCATCTCTCATCAAGTAGCTAGTGAGTACTCACACTGGGGGTGCTAGTAACTTTAAATTGGCTCATTCAACTCTTTCTGTGTGACCCACATCTAATCAATTCTGCAGCATCAAGTCAATCATTGTACTTATCTCAAGGTACATATTTCATACATCAAATCGACTTATGCATGCGTCAGTGAGGTCATCCTTCGAATACACATTGGGTGTATCTCGTTGCATCATGCACACATACAATCATGAGAATGTACTCCATTTACAGTACAATAAGTGTAGTGCTGTGGCACCATGTTCTGATACTCTAGGATCGCAACCTGGATGTATACATGTCCACGATGATGAGGATATAACCAATCAAGATGATGACAGTACCGGATGCATAGATCAAGAGATCACTTTATGATGCCAATACTTAGGTATTTCACTATTTGTTTATATGTATCATGTATCATTCATTTCGTCATTATCACTTTATTTCTATCAGATTTGGCGCGATGAAAAATTGAATGAGAAAGAGAATGAAGAATATTTTGTTTTTCATCAATGATACGCACTGTTGTGTCCTCATCAATTTCGCACATCTCTCTACCTATGAAACACGGTTGACACGGTATCAGAAGGTCCATTAGTTCACAGATAGGTGGCAGCAGGCTCTTGATTCTTCACAACAATGCCGTCTTTTGAGTCCTGCATTCTTGCACCTCCTCCTGGGTTTGTTGCCGGATGTCGTGCTCTAAATAGTAAGTCCAAAACTCAGTTAGGGTTTGGCGAGGCTGTCCATAGTGGTATTGATATTGTGAAAACGAATTGTATTTCTTCTCTTGATTACACGAGAAGAGAAGCTCAACCTCTTAATGCGCTTGGAGTGGTGACTTACTTGACGATGTCGTGGTTCTTATCAACTCCAAAACCAAGCGAGAAAGATGTGGCAACTTTTCTGGACTTAAACTCAGCACTGTCACGGGACGTCATTGAGGCCTTTGTGACAACTTATAACGACGTAAATCAAGCACACCAGTTGGCCTCTGCACCTTCCTCGGTGAAGTTAGGAAAAATTCAGAAACTATCCTGGAAAGTTGGAGTGACTATCAGCTCAAGCAAATGTGCAGGTGTAAATTCCATAACCATGATTGAATGTTTTGTATTGATCATTTTGTCAATTTGTAATCTTAAATATTTACATCAGATATTAATGCGCCTTACGTGCAAATATCACTACTATTACGAGAAGCGGGAAATCATTTATCATGTCATCAAATAGAATTATCGTATGACGACTTTTTAAAAATTACTGCAGATTTCACGAACGTTTTTACGAAGTTAGACGAGTTGTAGATGCCAATAATCGACTCTATGGTAGGGGTGATAATTCCAAATACCCAATTTTGTTTGAGAGCATTAAGAAGCTACACACGTGCTGATGAAATGTAATCTACAAGAAAAAGCCCCGATTTCGAAATTCTCAAAAGGATTTTCTGATCGGCTGTTTTTGTTTCATTTTTGATGTAATTCAAGGTCGCAAAATCTCCGATACAATTCGATGATCTGAAGGCTGAAGTAGATGACATTGTTATTGTTTGCGTTTTAGAGTGCAAATAAGTCACTTGACTCTTCTAGCTTCTAGTACTGGTGGGAAGTATAGAGTATAAATTAGTATTTGACATGACCATGAATCTCTTAATAGTCATCACTGCATGTTTATTTTCTTCGTACTTCAGTATGTAAAATGATTCATACAATATACAATTACAATTATTGTGATTTTGCCAACCAATAAACTCGAGTCCCAAATGACACCTAGCGTGGCCGTCGTGCCAGCCTATCGAACCAGTTGTCTGAATGTCGTTCAAGTAAATCGGGTGTAAGTTACTTCATAATGTATGTAGGTAACTATGATTGGGTAGAGGATAGGTTTTATAAAGGAAAGAAGATAGAGTAAGTAGAGTAGAGTAGAGTAGAGTAATTAGACTAATTAGATTAGGTATAGGAACATCGTCACCTACGTGAACCAGGCTTGGGGAACCGTATATTGTCAATATACGGGAGCTTTTTTTAGCTAGACAATATATATTGCAATATGCTGCTTTCATATATCGCAATGATTGCAATATGCGCGTTGCGCATATTGCAATATATTGCATATTTAAGTATTTCGCAATATATTGCCAATATATTTTGCAATATATTGTATATTGCAACAATATATTGTATATTGCGACAATATTCAAAATATCGCGACAATATTTAGTATATCGCGACAATATATCGCGATATATCGCAATACATCCAGAATACATCGCGATGTCGTCTAAAGTCTACAGCGCAACCGCTATCTACCATTCCTCGAACGCTTCTTCTTCCTCGTCCTCGACGAAAGTGTTCGCCCAGTCGCCAGGCGTAAGCGAGTCCAAGAGATGCTGCACCGATTTAGCGTCTGGCCAAAGCTCCTTGTTGGCCTTGAGAAACATTAGCATGTCCAGGCTGTCTGGATCCATTTTCTTTCTTAACGCGGTCATATTTAGTTTACATCTCGAGAATAGTCTTTCAAGCAAGTTGGTTGTAGGATGAACATGTCGAGTGTCTCTATACGCCGACGTCTTCGCTTTCTTCCTGGAGGAGGTTGACGCTAGAAGCTGATCTGCAAATCCAAGATCCTGCGTGTCCTCTTCTTCAATCTGCTCGCCCTCGATGAGAAAAATTTTGACAGCCGGAGGAAGAACCAAGAACAGCATGTATGTGTGATGTGCGTGTGTGTTTTGTGGTTACAGTAGATACCATATCATAAAAGTATTA
>JACLAD010014663.1_pt1 | contig 10806 bp, 8 predicted proteins | sample 8027901 | NCBI WGS metagenome assembly JACLAD01 (sample SAMN15725071, study PRJNA655200) | protist metagenome | isolation source: fluorescence activated cell sorting (FACS) single amplified genomes of... | place: Spain: Blaines Bay Microbial Observatory, Mediterranean Sea | collected 2016-07-05
TTTCAGACTGACTCCTGAGAATGAGAGGAACTTCCAATTAAATTCTCAAAAATATATTTAATCTGAAAATTACTTAGAAACCTTTCGTTTATCTGTAGCTGCCCACTCCTCAAGCAGTTACGATATCAATATGATAAATGAGTCAAAGAATATGTGTGAGGAGATCGGGGGGAGAAAAAAATAGCGAGAAAAATCAATAATTTTACTTTTTTGTCACAATATTTTTAGTTTCCAACTCTCAGCTTTTTGATAATTGGACATCAATAAATCTTAGACAGCCTCATCAACTGATTTTCTTTAAGTAATTTCAGTATCTTTTACGAACTGTGCATTTTTATATCATCCCGAAATCTCAGTTCATTTACAGAGATTTTAACGTCGCTGGAGGGTGGATCATTGCAGTGAAATCCTCTCATTCACCCCCGGACAAACCTCAGTTGGAACGATAATTTAATCAGTCTCTTTATCTTTGAAAATCAATAATCATTACAAAAAATAAAATATAATTTCAGATATTTAATCTTTTATTTAGAGAAAAAACCCAATGACCCGTCCAAGGAATGTATTGTTCATCATGGTAGACCAACTTCGCTGGGACTGTTTGTCCTGCTATGGAAATTCCTGGTTTCAACTCCAAACATTGACCGATTAGCCAAGGAAGGCGTCACTTTCGACAGAGCCTATTGTCAATCTCACATATGTGGACCTTCCCACATGTCATTCTACACAGGTCGCTATTCCCAGTCACACGGTGCTACTTGGAATGGAATCCCTCTAAAAGTAGGGGAGATCACTCTAGGGGATTTTCTTAGAGAGCAAGGCTTATCAACCTGGCTTGTCGGCAAAACTCATTTCTATCCAGATATCGCTGGCATACAACGATTAGGCATTGAGCTGGAATCTTCAACTGGCCAGTTACTCCAACAATGCGGTTTCCAGATCTTTGATCGGATGGAAGGGCTTTATCCTGAAGGACCCAGAGGAAGATACAATCCTCTAAAATAAACCTACGAAAAATATTTGAATGAGATCGGCTATCCTGGTCAGAACCCCTGGAATGATTGGGCAAACTCAGCGGAGGGAGAGAATAGGGAGGTTTTGGAAGGTTGGTACATGCAGCATGCTCAGCGACCTGCAAGGGTTGCAGAAGAGCATTCAGAAACGGCCTACACAACAAATCGTGCGATTGAATTTCTAAAACAACATGACCATGCACCTTGGTGTCTTCATTTATCCTTCATCAAACCTCATTGGCCTTACATTGCACCAATTCCCTACCATCAATTATTTCGAGATCTTGAACTACCATCAGCAATAAGATCGCAAAATGAATTGAAGAATCCCCACCCAATCTATGAAGCACTTACCAAAATTCCAGTGAGCAGAGCATTCTCAAAAAATGAAGTTCGGGATCGAGTTTTGCCAACATATCTTGGCCTTTTGAAACAGTTAGATGATCACCTCGGCAGGCTTTTTCAGTTCCTGAAAGATCAAGGATCCTATGATAAAACATTAATCGTTTTCACCTCAGATAACGGGGATTATCTAGGGGATCATTGGTTGGGTGAGAAAGACTGGTTTCACGAACCATCCGTAAAGATTCCTTTGATCATTCGTGATCCATCCCCAGATGCCAATTGCTCGCGTAGCTCAAGATCATCGGACTTAGTTGAATCAATAGATCTGATAACCACATTCATCGAGGCTTTGGGAGGGACTTTCCCTGATCATATTCTTGAAGGGCATTCTCTAAAGACTTTGCTAAAAAAAACCTCCAGCAAATCAATTCGAGAATATGCCATTAGCGAATACGATTACTCCGTTGCTCCAATATCTTCACTACTGAATGCAGACCCCAAAAAAGCTCGCATCTACATGGTCACCACTCAACGTTGGAAATACATTCATACAATCGGGTATCGTCCGGTGCTTTTCGATTTGCAGGAGGACCCGATGGAGCTTAATGATCTTGGAGATGATGCTGGATATTCCAAAATCCATCGTGAACTCAATGATCAACTGTTGGAGTGGAGTCTCCGTCATTCACAAAGAGTCACGAGGTCTGACTCAGAATTGGTTTCTCGGCGGGGCCGTTCAGAAGGATTGGGTATTCGTATTGGTTTTTGGGATGAGAATGAAGATTGAGTTCTTCTTTATTCTGTTTTTTCTGGATTCAGGCTTTTAGTTCTCAAACATTCTGCTTTTTTAGAAGGAAAGCCTTGATGACCGCTACCAGACCTTCAACACCATTTTCTTTGGGCAAAAAGACAGGCAGTCCTAATCGCTGCTGATAATCTATTCTAATTCCTTCTAGTTCTGTTGGAGCAAGTCCCTCTGAGTTGAGTGTCAAAGCCAGAGTTCGGGTCCATAGATCTTAATCAAATCCAAATCTCCCTGAATATCTGGCATTGGTAGGCTTGCGTTGGTGAAATGTAAAGTCTTCTTTCCAGGCACATGCTGCATGATCACTCCCTTTGCCATGGCGGAGCAAATGAACTCTGCTCCACAGGGACCTGATGGATTTCTCAAAGAAGATTGTCCCTCCAATAGTATTAAATCTGGCTAGCAATCCCAATCACACCTAACGATCGCATCTTCTAATTCCCCAGAGACAAAATCATTGGGGGTCGAATCAAATAGAAAACCGAAATCATGTCCAGACTGCATCCAACCGGTTTGCCCAGTAAAAATCATCTCGGTCTTGATGCCGGCTTGATTACAAGCCTCCCAAAGCCAACGTGTTGTGGTTCTTTTGCCCACGGCGCAATCTGTTCCCATGACCACTATGCGTGGAGCCTGCACTTTAGTGATTTCACCAGACCAGAAGTGAAGATCCATCTTTGAGCGTGGTTTACGGATGTCGTGTAACTTCACCCCCCTTTGCCGAGCCGCATCAACCAGATGTGGCTTATCCTCCAAAAATTCATGCAGGCCATTGACTATATCTAGTCCTTCTTCGATAGCTTCCTCAATAAAACTCAACAATTCTGGAATCAACCTCCCTCCGGATGGAGTGATACCAACGATGGCCATCTCAGGGGATTCACTCAACTGCTCAAAAGCATGTTTTGCAGAAGCAAAGACGGATATACCACGAACATTTCCATCCACAATCATTCCTGCATCCTGGCCGGATTTCTCAGGATCAATCACCCCCACTATCTGAAAGCGATCTGTCCCTCGGACTAAGCCAAAGGCCGTCTTGGCTTGCTCAAAGTTGAAAGTATGAGGCGCTAGGATGAGTGCCTTCTGCTTCTCTGTAGATTTCATCAATTGACTCAATGCAACATGGAAGATGAGAACTTCAAATTAGTGGAAAGTTTGTGCTCATTAGCAAACTTGATCAAGGTTCGCTTTAGTTTTGACAACAATTCGTCCAATTCACCATCAGTGATGCAGAGTGGAGGACACACCATCAAGTGATCTCCAGAATATCCACCTCTTGTGCGACGAGAATAGAGGATCAGTTTTTCCTCGTAAGCCAGTTCAACGATTCGTGAGTGTGCATTCCATGCTGGTGGAAGTACTTCCCAAGTTTCACGGTTTTCTACCAGTTCGAACGCAAGCAACAGTCCCTTACCACGAACATCTCCAATGAATTCAAATTGCTGCTGCAATTCTTCTAAACCAACTCGAAGCTTGGCACCCTGTTCTTGAGTTCGCTGCATTAAATTCTCTTCCAGCAGTACCTCAAGAACTGCTTTACCTGCTGCACAAGCCATCGGGTTTCCAGCATAGGTATAACCGTGCAAAAAACCACCATCATCCAAAACAGCCTCCACCAATTCTTCTTTGGCAACAACAGCTCCCAAGGGACTGTAGCCCGCTGCAAGTCCCTTGGCCAATGCAACGATATCGGCTTGTACACCCCAATGATTAAGCGCTAGGTATTCTCCAGTACGACCAGCACCACAGAGCACCTCATCGGCAATCAATAACACTCCACAGCGGTCACAAATCTCCCTGACCCTCGGATAGTAAGTTCCTGGGGCTACCAAAGCTCCGGTTGAAGCCCCACCTACAGGCTCTGCCAAGAAGGCCAAGACCGTCTCCGGACCCTGCTTGACAATCTCTTTTTCGAGCAGATCCGCATATCGTTCTCCACGCTGATCCACACTCAGTGAATTTTGATCCCTATACGCAGTGGGTGCAGCAATCTTTGGCATCTCTAAATACATGGAATCAAAAGGATCATTCAGGGGTCCATACTGAGTGACTCCCAGTAATCCAAGCGTACAGCCATGATAAGAGGGGCTGAGTGAAATCACCTTATATCGAGAGGATTCACCGCGTGAGATAGCAAACTGTCTGGCGAGTTTTAGGCAGGATTCCACTGTCTCAGATCCACCCGAAGCGAAAAAGACCCGATTCAGGCCAACTGGCATAACCCTAGATAGATCTTCAGCAAACTCTTCAGCAGCATCATTCTCAAAATGTAGACGATAAGCGAATGCTGCTTGATTCAATTGTTTTTGGATGGCTGCAATTACCTTTGGATGGCTGTGTCCAATATTGGAGACCATTGCCCCTGAAGAAGCATCCAAATATTGGTTTCCCTGCTGATCCCAAAGGTACACTCCTCGGGAATGAGAAACTCGAGGTTTATGATTTCTAGTCTGATAGAAAAGGTGGGAGTTAATAGACTTGGAAGGCATCGTCATTTGTTACAAAAGTATTCTTAAGAGAAGAACATCACCCCCCAACCCAGAAGGCTTTTTCAAGGTCAGTAAATTGTTGAGCCGGTCCTTCAAATTTGTTTCTGCCCAATTCCAGCACATACACATAGTCAGCTATTTTCAGGGCTTGACGAATCTCCTGATCGACTAGGAGAATCGTCAATTCATCAACCGTGACAAGCATCTTTAACATTTCGTAGACTTCTTCCGCCAGCATCTTCGAGAGTCCTGCAGTGGGCTCATCTACGAGCAACACCTTGGGTTCTGCCATCAATGTACGACTAATCTCAACCATTCTTTGCTGACCACCTGAGAGTTCCCCTGTAATCTGCTTTCGCTTCTCACGCAGCACCGGGAAGCGTTCGTAATTGGCTTCAATCTTATCACGAACCTGCTGCTTGTCTTTGCGGAAGGTCCAACCCCCGAGTTGAAGGTTCTCCTCGACGGTCATGTCCTTGAAGACACCGGGTTGTTGCGGGATGTAGGCGAGACCCTTGAGAATTCGCTGATGCGTGGGAATATCGAGGAGACTTTCGTTCTCCAAAACCACATCACCTCGGTTGGGCTTCAGAAATCCAAATGCAGCTTTGAGGGCGGTGGATTTGCCAACTCCGTTTGCCCCAAGAATCGTGGTGATCTGTTTCTTTCTCGCTTTCACATTCAGATCCTGCAGGATGTTGAGGTCCTTGTAATAGCCCACATCCAAGCCTCTAAGTTCAAGCACCCCAGCCGTTGAATTTGTTGCACTCATAGTTTGTTTTCTGTTGATGAGGTTGGCTTGTCGGAGGGCTGTTCCTCTTCATCACTCCCCAAGTAGGCCTCAATCACCGCAGGGTCTTTCTTCACATCAGCTGGGAGTCCATCTGCGATCAGTTCACCAAAATTCAGAACCAGCAGCCTACCGCAAAGGGTGAAGATCGATTCCATTTGATGGCTGATCAGAATGATCGCCTTTCCAGCATCATTGACACGTCGAATGTATCCATAGATGATCTCCATCAACTTGGGATGAACTCCCGCAAAGGGCTCATCGAGAATGATGATATCAGGGTCCAACATCAGCAACCTGCCGAGCTCCAACAGTTTTTGCTGTCCTCCAGAGAGAGCTTGAGCGTACTCATTGCGCAAGTGATCAATTGTCAAAAATTCGAGGACTTCCATCGCCTTCGGAAGTACCTGATCCTTGCTGACCGTAAGATCTTTGGCCAAAGCAGGAACGAAGAGGTTCTCTAGCACGGTCATGCGGCGGAAGGAGCGAGTCACCTGAAAAGTACGCCCCAGCCCCGCCCGGGCTACTTCAAAAGGAGGCAGCTGGTCGATTCTTTTACCATTTAGGTAGACCGTGCCGCTGTTGGGAGTGATTGCCCCATCAAGAATGTTGGTTAGCGTGGTTTTTCCCGCACCATTTGGCCCAATCAGCCCAATCAGCTCCGGACCCTTCACTTCAAATGAGAGGCCCTTGAGCACATGGTTCCCGCCGAAGCGCTTGTTCAGGTTGCGTACGGAGAGTTCCATGATCAGGCTGTTGGACTATTTGAATATTCACTGGAGCGTTTGGCGACGGTCTCAGCTGCCACATGCGCCCGAGTGAAGTATTCGATGATTGGAGTGATCAATCCATTCCGATAGAACCGCAGGGTGACCATCAGCAATACTCCGAAGAAAACAAGCCGCCAGATTGTCATATCCACCTCAACACCCCCAATCACGAAGCTATTTCGGAGCATTTCCAGGATGAACTCAATGATGATCGCTCCAATCGCTGCAGCTGCAAAGTTTTCCAGACCACCAATAACCGCCATTGCCACGACGAGGCTCATCTGCATAATCATCAGATTGTTTGGAGTGATGATTCCAATATAGTGGGCTTGAACTGCTCCAGCTAACGCTGCCATCGTGCAGGTAATCACGAAGACCAGGACTTTGTAGCGAACAATATTGATTCCTAACGCCGCTGCTGCATCTTCGTCCTCTCGCAAGGCCCGAATGAAGAGTCCAAATCGTGATTGTGCAAGCCAAGCTAGGATGGCTAGACAAGCAAGCAGCAAGAAAAACATGACAAAGTAGGGAGGAATTTTGTCGGTCTTGGTAAATTCATATCCAAACAAGACCACCCCATTCTCAAACAAATGCGGAAGTTCGATACCTGCTTGCCCACGGGTAATGTCAATTTCAGCGCTGATCGTAGCCCGGAGGATTTCAGAGAAGCCAAGGGTGAACAAGGCCAGGTAAGCTGCTCGAAGGCGAAGTACCAGCATTCCAATCAAAAATCCGAATAGGGCGCCCAACGATGCACCGATTAGTATACCCAAGACAATCGGCATGGGTGTGACTTCCACAGTACCGTTCCAATTCTCTAGTGCCTTGGTAAGGCAATCTTGGGTTAATGTACTGGAGGTGACCCCAACCGGATTCTTAATGATGAAATACTGGTCCCCAAAAGCGAACTCAGTGCAAAGTCCTGTCGGTTCAGGTGAGAGATAAAAATAGTGACTGAAGAGAGCTGTTCCATAAGCTCCCAAGCCCATGAAACCCATGTGTCCAAAGGAAAACTGCCCCCCGTATCCAGCAAGCATCGACCAGCTTGAAGCCAATATTGCGTAGAAGAAGCCTGTGATACAAATGTGCATGATGTATTCGTAATCTCGACCACCATAAATGAAGGGGAAGGACAGGAAAAATCCTACGATTCCGAAACAGATTAACCAGAGGGCTTGGATTCTTGTCATAGCTTACCGTGGGTTCCACTGGCGAAACGACGACCCATCAGGCCTGTTGGCCGTAAGAGTAGGGTAAGGGTGAGGACAATCATTCCGTAGGCTGGAATGTAGGATGAGGCTTTTTGAGGGTCGGGCACACATCCCGTTCCAGCAGCCTCCACCAAGCCAATGATGATCCCTCCGAAAAAGGCTCCAGGTAATGAACCCAAACCGCCAAGCACGACGATCACAAAGGAGCGCATCGCCGGAATTAAGCCTACATGCGGCAACCACGAGAAAGCTTGCACAAGTGTTGCTCCAGAAAGGGCAGCAATCATCCCACCCATCGCAAAAGCCAACATGTTCATTCGATGAGGATTGATTCCCGCGATAGCTGCTGCCTCCCGATCCTGACTAACTGCCCGAAGCGCTTTGCCGGTCCATGTTTTGTAAAGAAAGAACAATAAGCCCAACAAAACTAAAATAGAGATGACTGCTGCAATGAAGCGTGGATTGGAGATCGAAACGGTGTCAAACAATTCCATGTTTCCTCGGCTGGTCTTGATCAGCCAGGGATCTTCTTTTGAAGGAAATCGTATTCTAGGAAAATCAAAAAAACGTTTGGCCTTGACTGGATTTGAACCGGCGACGGCTTGAACAAAATACATTAACGTGAAGGCCAGTCCGAATGTCACCAGGATCCCATATTCAACAGGTCGCTCAATCCGACCATCGTACATCGGTGTCAGAAACAAGCGTTCGAACAATGCACCAAGGATAAAGGTAGCTAAGCATGCGATCAAAATGCCCACTATTGGAGAAATTCCTGGGAACCAAACCACTGTGACGTAGTAAGTGATCATTCCCCCAATCATGTAGAATTCACCATGGGAGAAACTGACAACGCCAAGAATTGAGAAAATCAAGGTAAGTCCAAGTGCCATCAAACCGTAAATGATCCCGATGATGAGTCCATTTGTGATTTGTGACAGAACAAAGGAGCTATTGGAAACACAGTTATTTTCTGGATCAGCGAGAGCGAAGGCAGTCATCAGAATGCCAACTGTCAGTAAGGAGGGCAGAATAATCAGTTTCTTGGAGGCTTCAGGTGTTTTTAGCCAGAGAAATAGCAGACCTATTGGACCTAGAGATGCTCCAATCAAGGCCCCCATCAGCACTGCGTTTGAAGTGTCGAGATCTTTTGCAAGATAGATCCGCCTAGTACCAATGCTCCCAACAATCCCCCAGACAAGCAGCCAGAGGGTGGTCCACCAAAATATTGGGGCGAATTCCATAAATCAGATTACTGTGGGGATAAAAAGGTGGGGGTCCAGAGCAATAAGCTCTGGACTTTTAATTATTAGATTAATCCACGAATTCAGGCTCACCTGTCTTGTAGGCATCTGGATAAACAATGGTCATCGTATTTGAAGGTTCGCCTTCCTTTTGATATTGGACCATGGTGATCGCGACATCAGGCCACTGGTGCCACCATTCATCACCTTTACCATCAGCTGATGGGTCCTTTTTAGAGCCATATGGGAAGTAAATTCGTCCCAATACCCCATCATATGAAATATTTTCTAAAGCACTTACAATGGCATCACCATTGGTCGATCCAGCTTCATTAATCGCCTGAGCAAGGATTCCAATCGAATCATATGCTTCCAGAGCAAAGCTCTCCACACCGGATTTGCCAGTCTTTGCCTTGTAGTCTCTAGCAAATTTAAGCGCACTCTCAGAATACATAGTTTCTGGTACTCCAATTCGGGCCATGAAGGCTAAGTTTCCATCAGGAACGTTCTCCCAATAGGCCTTGCTCTCCAGGCCTGCTTGATTTGCGTGAAACATAATATCTTGAGGACCAGTACCCGCATCAGCAGCTTGCTGAGTGAAATTGAATCCTGCTTCACCGGTCAACAAAACAATGATGTAATCAGGATTCTCTGCCTTCACCCGCTCAACAATTCCCGCAAAGTCCTGGGTTCCGATATCAACTCCGAAGGTCACGGAATCTATACCTTTGGTACCAAGTCCTACCTCACACTCCTTGGCAGCCGGGATCCCATAGTCTGTATTTTCGGTCACAATAGCCACTTTCTTAACACCAGGCGCCTGTGCAGCAAATTGCCAGATCACTCCGGAGGCCCATGAACTCAGGGGGGCAATACGGAAAATGTACTTCTGTTTGTCACCTGTGATTGTATCATTCCAGGTTTCAGCAAACACGACCGGAATACCACGAGCATTTGCTACATCCTTTGAGGCAACACCAACAGAACTGTGATAACCACCCCCCACAGCTACAACCCCATCCTGAGTGATTAGCTTTTCCATCATCGCTGTAGCTTTTTCAGGCAGCCCTTCTGTATCGGTAATGACCACTTCAAGATCACAACCTAAAACACCTCCGGCTGCATTGACATCTCTTTCAGCCAACAACATGGCATCTCGCATTGCTTCACCACCAACAACGGATCCTGGTGCTGAAAGAGGAGCAAGACCACCCACCTTGTGGACACAATCTGCTGCAAAAGCGCTTGCAAATGGGACCATTGAAAGCGAAACCGCCATCAAACAGTACCTTAGAAAATTAGTCTTCATGTCCTCTCCTTTTGAAAGAGTTTAAAGATTTCCCAGAATTCTTAATTGATCTGAGAAAAAGAGGTGGAGAATCGTATGAAGTTCAACTTTACTTGGCAACTAAAAATGCGACGCATGTTTGAAGATTTACGACAATTCCTGTAAAGCATCACTTTATCGGTACAAATTATCCAAAAAATCATACTGAACCTTAATCCCAGTGATCCCTATGATTGGGCTCGAAAAATATAATCAAAATTTCCGCGACCTTGATGGTAGGCTCATCCAGCCAGACCTGAGAATCGGTTTCGTCCTTGTACCAGGCTTTACGATTCTTCCCCTAGCTGGCTTCATCGATACGCTTCGTCACGCTGCAGATGAGTCAGATCACAGTCAACAAGTCTATTGTAAATGGAAAATTCTTGGCCCATCGATGGAACCGATCCCGTCAAGTTGTGGCATCACCATTCCACCTTGGGAAGTATATGGAGACCCAAGCGAATTCGATTACATTGTTGTTGTTGGAGGACAAACAGATCTGATTCGTTTTGTTTCAGAGCAAACTTATGAATTTCTCAAAAAAGCGGAAGAACACGGGATCCCATTAGTAGGCTTGTGTGTGGGTGTATTTGTACTGGCAGAAGCAAGCTTATTGAAAGATCACAAATGTGCAGTTCATCCAAGACACCTCAACGAGTTCATTGACCGTTATCCGAATATAATTCCAATAATAGATGAACTTTTCGTGATTGATCTTAATCGGATCACTTGCGCTGGAGGCACTGCAGCAATTGACCTAGCGGTCAGCATCCTGATAAACCACCTTGGTGAGACTCAAGCTCGGAAGG
>JACLAD010010945.1_pt1 | contig 10799 bp, 10 predicted proteins | sample 8027901 | NCBI WGS metagenome assembly JACLAD01 (sample SAMN15725071, study PRJNA655200) | protist metagenome | isolation source: fluorescence activated cell sorting (FACS) single amplified genomes of... | place: Spain: Blaines Bay Microbial Observatory, Mediterranean Sea | collected 2016-07-05
TACTTGAGGGTGTGAAAACGCGAAATTTTGATAAAAATCTGGTTAAGGTGAACTCGAAAATTGAAGGTTTTGCGTTTTTTTCAAACTGCAAGTTTTGCGATTGTTCAAATTTCATGATACGCGCGCGGTTGGTTCCGCCGACCGGGCCAGTTCAAAATCTTTATTTTTTTCATCAAAAACCATGAAATTTCATCAAATTTTAGTCATTTTCACACTTTTTTCATTTTTTTGAAAATAACCTGGCAACTTAAAATTGACCTTGTCCTTGAATAGCTCCATGCGTTCACCGTACAGTTCCAAAAGTAACTGCTGTACCTAAAAAACAAAATTAAAACAAAAAATCAAGCACGGAGAGGTCGGAATTTAGCAAAAGTTGATACAAAATCACGTTTCTCAAATTTCAGTCGTGCAAATTTTAGCATTTTTTTAATTTTCACAAAAATTGAATTCTTTGATTTTATAGTTTTCTGAAAAAATGAAAGAATAAAAAAATGCAATTTTTGCAAAATTTTGAAAAAAGTCAAAAATTGCAAAACAGAAATCAAAAAACGTGATTTTGTCTCAAAAATACGAGAATTTTTCACTTTTTTGATTTTTTTTTTCAAAAGTAGTACCTCAGAATCTTGATTGATGAATTGCTGAGTCATCCATTCGTCGTATCGACAGAAATCCTCGATACGCGTGTGAACCCTCCCATTCTCTGTATTTTCAAAATAGAGCCTTAATTAAAAAAAAATAAAAAAAGTGTGAAAATAAATAAAAATCAATGATTTTCACACTTTATTTTCAAAAAAATTAAAATTTTGACGTTTTTTGAATTTTTCCACAAATCATATTTTGCGATTTTAAATATTACATTTGATCCAATCCCGGCTTTTCGTTGATTTGCTGGAGGTCGTGCACGAATTGCTTGAGTTTTTCAAGCTTTTCGCCGTGGAGGAACCCAGGGATTAGGAGAAATCCGTCACGGTCATAGTCTTTTTTCTGCTGCTCCGTAAGGATGGATTTCTGTATTTCAGCATCAGTCTGGGTCGACTTAGTGTCGGCCTTCTTGTCCCAGAACTTCATTTTGCCCATGAACTGCTTAAAAGACGTCATGTTTCCTGGTGTATAGCTGTATCAATATGATATGTGTAGTGATAGTTTGATTTCGTTTTTGTATGAAAGAATTAAAACCTTAATTGGTTTTGATCATTTCAAAGGGGAAACGAAAAGATGATAAATCGAACAGTTACAGGAAAACGCAAAGTGATAAAATATTTTTTTTACAGGAAAAAATAATAAGTGATGATGATAGAAGTTTGTTGATGGGTATGGGGGTTTGAACCAGGCAAGGATACACATATTTTGGAAATGAAACTCAAACTTTGACAGATGTTTATGATAATGACTATACCTACTGATAACTCGACAAATCTAATCTAACTTACTTCTTGCTTTTCACAACATCATCTCGTCATCACAGAGACGAATTGAAATTGGTATAATCATTGATGTTTGACCTATGCAATTTATATTGAGTGTTATAAGAATTCGAGAACCTTGAAAAAATGCTCAGGTAAAAGCATATTGATGACGTTGCCAGGCCGCTCTCTGATTAGGAAAGCATAACGTTTTCTCTGCCAATTCTCCTGCCGTCGTAACATGTTTATAATTTCCTCATCTCGCGCGTAAATAATGGGTTTACGGCCGCGATGATCACATGCAGAGGGATCCGCGCCTGCGTACAATAGCACTCTTGTGCAATCGCGTATAACACGTTTGAAAGGCAGATGTGTATTTGCTCTTACGGATGCAAGGACCTACAAACATTTTGTAAGATCCACAAACATTTTTTGCAATCCACAAAATGTTTGTAATATATTTTTCAATTATGCTTGCAATAAAAGACAACTCGAGTGGAATGAATAAAAAAACATTTTTTGAATTGTAGGAAAATAACAAAGTTTGTGGTCAATACATGCAGTGGCGTGTGACCGACATGATCAGCTTCTGAGCAACTGGCTCCATGCCCCAGTAAAATTTTTACCTCAACCAAAAACCATCAATACAGCGAGCGTACAGAAATTGATGTTTGAATATTGTTGCATTTGACTTGGACAGTCATCACACAAAAGATGTGCATGACCAATACGCGGGGCGCAAAATGGCGCACAGCTGGCGCAAAAATAAGTGTTTGAGTCAACGAAAAAACAAAACTGTACTACATCGATCGCGCCCTTGCGGCAGGCTTCGTGCAAAGCGGTGCTCTGATCCCCTCCCATTTTTTTCACGTCAGGTAAAGCCTTCGCATTTAACAATAAGCTACACACCTTTAGACCGTCGGAACTTTTGCAAGAAAATTTCTGCGATGCCATTTGAACTGCTAGATGTAATGGTGTTAGCCCAACTCTATTTTCAATGGATTCGCAAGCTTGATTCACGTTGTTACCCGCGTCAAGTAATAATTGTACAGCTTCTGGACAGACCCTGCGAACTGCTTCATGCAACGCGTGTGGCTTCGGACAACGATGCTTTCGACATAGTACAATTTTTAACGCTTCTGCACTGCCGTCGGCTAGTGCACGGTTGATTTCGTTTTGCTCGTCGCGCTGGACTAAGCGGTGGTTTGGACATTGTGGTGTGGAGACTTGGAAGGTTCGCTGTGGTGTGGTGTAAGAGGGGGTGCTAAATAGTTTCTCTTGTCGTTGCAATAGTTGTGACTGCCTGAGTTTTCTTTCCTTATCTTTTTGTGTGCGGCTGAATGCTTGCCGTTTCCTACATAATTTCGGCTCTCTTCTCTCCTGAAATGAATCTAAGCTGTCCCGGGACTGTCGATCAAAACTATTTCGTACCTAAGCAACAAAATCACAATTTTGACAGAAGGCATTGGAGAAAAAATCGAAAAATGAGAAACATCTTGAATAAAAATGAACGAAAAATGACAAATTTTATATCTTTTGACTTGTCAAAAAACACAAAAGGGCGAGGCTCCAATTTTCCAATTTCGAGTTCACCCTGACCAAAATTTGATGTTTTTGCGCTCCCAAACAGGACAAATCATCCTTTCTGCACTGGTGGAAAGTAGCCGGGTACGGTGCTGGATGAACAGGAGACTATCGGTGGCCGATGATAGACGTGATGATGCTCTGGCAAGCTCCAGCGGTGCTTCTGGTGAGATGATGATTCTCTTCGAATGAATTGCTCGACTTTTTCTTCTCGTGTTAATCCTGCACGTCTCCGTGGCGCGAAAATCTCGCGACTGTCATATACCCCATCAACCTCGCTCACAACCGGCGGCCGCGTTGAAATTGCTGTTGCACCCCTTCTCGAATGATCTATGGGTAGAAAATTACTGGGTGGGCTTACCATCGGGGCAGAGCCGACAACACGCGGACTTATAGATGGACTTTGACTACACATAAACGGGGGCAGACGTCTGCCTTGTGGGGAGGATGGGATGCTTCCATCTCGCGGTGTGATTTTTTGTAACATTGGCGAAACGACGGTTGGTTTTGGCCATGGAAAAATCTCCGTACTATGATAAAATTGTGCTGGTGGCGCTTGTAAATGGCGCATTGGCGGGACAGTTTGAATATTCACAATATCATTGCGCCCTTGTGGTGTAGCCGGCCAAGGGCAACCCGTCAAACTCGAAGGCAGTGTTGGCGGTGGAGGCCGAGGTCGACCTTCAAAAAAATGTTGATTCAAAACGTATGAAAATAAATATGATTTGATCTACAAACGGGACTCATGCAAAAACAAAATCATTATCATTACCTCCAAGAGAACTTCGCTTGTGCCTGGGCGGGGCCGCTGGTGGGGGCAACGGGCTGGTCGAACTACATGCTGGTGTATAATAGGTTTCTGGTTTTCTCGCCTAGGTAAAACAATCGAAATTGCCATCAAATTTTTGCTTAATTTTCAATTCATTCTAAAAAAATCCTTGTGTCAAGACGTAGCGTTGGATTGGCCGATTCGTTTTTTGTGTCGTACCTCTACGGTGATCCATAATTATTTTCTATATTACAATTTTAAATTACACTTCAAAGTAGTTATAGAATCCTGTTCAATCCGAAACAAAATCATACAAACGTACTTTAAATATACCAATCATATACAGTGTTAGGGATTAGATGGAAAGCACATCATCTACATCAAACTTCACAACAAAATTCAAAATCTTGAATACATCAAACAAAATTCAAGAGAACAGATTCTTACGCAAAAATATTGTAAACGATCGACAGAAACATACCACACAAAAAAAAGAGATGTTGGGAAATAAATAGTGTGTGATGATTTGATTGTACTAAATTAGAATTTAAGTGATTGAGTTTACGTTAAAATAATGACGTTAACTAAATTAGAATGAATGCGAAATAATAAAAAACAATTAATAAGAATAATATATTCCAACATTAAATAAAAGAATATGCAACTTTTTCAACTCCGTCTTGGTTAGTTATCGATGAACTTGTCGATCGCATGCGCCGACCTACTGTTGTTACTCCTCACAGACGGGGCAGCACTGCCCTTCCTACTCCCTCCATTGCTAACTGGCAACGTCACATTCAATTGTCCCGTGGACCTAAAAAACAAAATCGAAAATTTTAGCATCACAGAAATGAATTTTAAACAAAGTGAAAAATCACGAAAGACAAGCAACAAAATAGTGTTTCTTTCTTGGACATAGTTTCTCTGGGGGGAGCTTGGGTTCCCTGCATCAATGTTTTTGGGTCGACACTTCCGCGCTCGATGTTCCTCTCCAGATAATATGGGTTTTTATCGTCTAACATCGTGTAATTGGGATTCAATGGGTCAAGACATCGATTTGTTACTATTCCCTTTGCGAGCGAGCCAACCTCAAAAATGAAAAAAAAGTCAAAAAAATGAAAAAAAAGATTGAAAATGAGCAAAATTTGATGAAATTCACACTTTTTTTCAAAAAAAAATAATTTTTTTACGTTTTTTTGGTTTTTTCAAAAATCATATTTTTTTATTTTATGATTCTTTGTAAATTCATGAAATAAAAAAATATGATTTTTTGAAAACTCAAAAAAAAACGTTAAAAATATAATCTTTGTAGAAAAAAAGTTGAAATTTCATCAAAATTTGCTCATTTTCACACTTTTTTTTATTTTTTTCATTTTTTGATATTAATCAATTTTCCAAAAAAATAATAACCTGAGCGCCAGCAACATCACCAGGATCATGGAATGAAATGATCTCCTTCTGGTCATAAATGTTGAGTGGTACAGCGCCGCAATAACGTTGGCTATTTGCACCGGCAATGTCCTCCTTAATCAGTGAGAATTGTGGCTCACCATTATCCCATTGCAACTTTCTTGGTTTGGATTGTGCGATATCACCGATAATCTCTGGCTTGCTTGGAGCGCCTGCGTAGCGTCCGACCTCCTCTTTCCACTGATGGTGAAGGGAGGTGACGGGGGCTTGTTGCACAACATATTGCGGTTCTAACGGGTTGGTATCTCGCGGTCCTGCTTCCCTCTGCCAGTTTTTGTTGATCTCCTTCGAATTCAAACTGTTTGACAATGGGTACTTGGGAACTCGGACGAAACGCCGTCTGTAATTCGGGCAGGAAAACTCGATATCCGTGGCGTCGTTTGGATCACAGATATAATTCCTGGTGTGACAAAAATTTTGAAAAAAAGTGTGAAATTGGTCGAAATTTGTAGATTTTTCATATATATTTTTTCCAAAAAATTAAATTTTGACGATTTTTTATTTTTTCAAAAATCATATTTTTTGATTTTTATGAATTTACAAAAAATCAAAAAAAATGTTTTTTGAAAAAACGAAAAAACGCGAAAATTTACAAAATGAAAATCTGAAAAACGTGATTTTGCATCAAAATTGGCCGAAATTTGACCTTTGTGCTTGCTTTTCTCATTTTTCTAATGATACCTCTCTGGAATGACTCGCCTTGGGTGTGCTTTGTCGATATCACTGCAATCCATGTTATCCCGACCGTTCCATCGAGGAGGTGTGATCGGCCTTTCTTTCACACTTGCTAATTTGTAAACGGGATCTACCGGGTTAGTGCATCGATTTGTGTGGAATTCGGAATTCGCTTTGCTTCGGGCGTATTCAATATCATCAACAAAGAGACTGAGATCTACGGGTCGGTTGACGCGGGGGTAGATTGTATTCGCACGGGTTCCGGCGATGTCATCGCATCGATTATTCAAACCTAAAAAAACGAGAAAAAAATTAAGCAATGAGGTTGATTTTTTCAGCAATTTTGATAAAAATTCACGTTTTTCAAATTTCACTTTAAAATTTTGTAAATTTTGTCTTTTTTATTTCATGAATTTCAAAAAACCAATAAAAATCAAAAAAATATTTTTCGTAAAAATTCAAAAACAATCACATTCTTGCAAATCATCAAGTACGGAGCGAGAATTTGTCAGGTTTTTCAAATTTCATTTCAATTTACAAATTTTGACGTTTTTATATCCATTTCTGAGACAGGGCTTGTTTGTCCACATCTGTGATAGCAAATTTGGCGTGGCTTTATGGATGTCCCCGGTCATGAGGCTCAGATCATATTCTTTCGTATATGTGACTTTACCTCTTGGAACATCTTTCGGTTGAATCGTATCAAGCCTAAAAAAAATAAAAACCGTGCCAATGAGCCAATTTTGATGTTTTTTTCTAAAAAATCAAAATTTTGACATTTTTCATTTTATGTTTTTTTGTAAATTCATATATTCGGAAAATGCAATTTTAAAAAAATGAAAAAACATCAAAAAATTGAATTTGTTCGTGAAAAACTATCAAATTCCGTCAAAATACAATCATTTTCAAACTTTTTTCAATTTAATATCCCTATCATGTACGAAAGCGTATCCGTCCTCTGCGCGAAACCTAATCCGGTATCCTGCGGCAACACCCCTCTTAATCCGTACACCATCGTTTTAGTTTTTGTTTTTTATTTAGTTGCAAGAAAAATGTGTTTTTATGTTTGATTCTTTGTGAATTTAACCTACTAGAAAAATGTGCTATACAATTGGCTAAATTTGGTGTGATGGAAAAAATATTATGGATGATGGGAAATGATTTTTGATAACAAGACAAAAAAACATGAATTACATACATTACTATCAATTATGTATATATTTCAAATGAAGAAAACAATTTCTATATCTAATACTCATTCACATTTCAAAATGAAACTATTAAAAAAAATCCAAATTGAACTAACATCGAAACTCAAGTATGACTTCGTGTAAAGACTATGATAGCGTAGTAAAAACATTTTTTTTGAAAAAACAATAAAATCTGTATCAATTTATTATGCTCTAGGCCTACTTGCCCCCGGCTGTGGGGACGTAAAAGCGGTGGTCGCGACATAGGGCATATTCAGCGCTGGATCATACAAGACAGGTGATTGCACGTACGCGAAAGGATCCTTTAAAAAATCAAAATTTTCATGGAAAACATTCAAAATTGATGTTTGCAAAAAATGGTTTTTGAATTTTCATCATTTATACAAAATCGTATCAAAATAAATTCTGCAAAAAATTCGAAAACTTGTGTATAAAAATAATTCGAATTCACTTGAATTTTTCAAAATGTTATTGTTTTTGAATACGTTTGCGCCGCCCGCAGCGCCACCTGAAGCAACAAAAATGAAAAATAAAAAAACATCAGAATTAGGAAAACTAAAATTTGAAACACGTGATTTTGCATGAAAGTTGTCCAAAAATCGAACTTCGTGCTTGATTTTTTGCGTTTTTTTGTTTTTTGACTGTATAAAATAAACAGTTCAAAAAAACAAAAATGTAAAAATTGAAAAACAGCAAAATTTGAAAAACTGAAATCTGAAAAACGTGAATTTCCATCAAAATTACGCAAAATTCAACCCCCGTGCTTGATTTTTTCAATTTTTTTCAAAACCTGTTGCAACGCCGCCTGCCATAGGTCCCGGTGCGCCGGCAGGGTTTACAACGCCCATTTGTGGTTGTCCGTACTGGTTGTAATCTTTTTGAAAAAAATTTAAAAAACAATGATTTTTAGATAATTTTGATGCAAAATCACGTTCATTTTTGCAAATTTGGACGGCTTTTCAATTTGTACAAAAATCGTATTTTCGGATTTCATGCTCGCTTCGTAAAATTTCATAAAACCAAAATTACGATTTTTGTAAAATTAAAAAAACGTCCAAATTTGAAAAACTGAAATTCAAAAAACATGATTTTGCATTAAAATTTGCAAAAAAATGTTTGATTTTTACGTTTTTTTCATTTATGATAGTTTGACACTCACCTCCTGCATCCTTTTTCAGAAGCCGCTGGTGCAACAATGTGATGTGCTTGACTAACTCACTGTTTCGCAACTCTAATTCAATGATACGGCGATCCTCAAAAAATCATAAAATTAAAAAAATAAGCAAGGACGTCGAAGTTTGGTCAATTTTGATACAAAATCATGATTTTGAAATTTCACTTTTGCAATTTCTAAAATCTTTTACGTTTTTTTATTTTTTTTATTTACCTTGCTCTCACATCGATCGCAATAAATATCATAGCACTCAAAACATCCTTACAAACAGACATACTCAATCGATTCAAAAAAATGAAAACAGTATTTATTTTTGGAAACTAATAAAATGTTTGAAAAAAGTATGAAAATTATTGGATTTCGATGAAATTTTCTGTTTTTTAATGTTTTTCCATTTTTTCGAAATTGTATTTTTAAAAAGTACCTGCTCTCCCACACACTACTTCACACCGAGGGATAAATTTGTACCTTAGAAATGCACATTGAGCGAGACGCAATGAAACATGTTTAAAAAAGGAAGCGATGCCCTCGTGTTATATGGGATGGGACGTTTTGTTTTTTGCGCCAGGCTGGGAAATTTTTGATTTTGTTTTTTAGAACTTTGATTTACAAAAAATGAGATGTTTGAAAAAGTTAAAAAAACGTCAAATTATTTGAAAAACACATATTCGCGTCAAAATTGAATGAAATTCGACCTCCGTGCTTGATTTTTTACATCTTTTTCAAAAAAATAATGTTTTTTGAAGCGTACCCCGGTGGGGGAATCATAAGATCATGCTCACGAGCGGCTGCAGCCATGGTTGTTTGTGTTTTCTTTTTTTAAGTCTGTACAAGGAAGAGATTTGTTAATTAGTCGTCGAAATTATTACGTGTAATGCTTCGAAAAGGTGTGTAAATAAAGATAAATAATAATAATATAAATAGGGGGCAAGAGAATTTGTTGTATGAAAATTGACACATCGAAAAATGAATTCTTTTTTTACTCATTGTCATTGAAATTTACTCAAGCACATTCACGATTTCATTCACTTTTGCTTGAAAAGCAACAATTATTTCACAACTCAACATTATTTTTTTTTGATGAATTACATTCAAGCGGTTTATATCAATGCTTCTGCACATGTAATGCTCACACCGCATCCACAGGACCTCCCGACCTTAAAAACAAAAAGTAAAAATAAATACAAAATTGAAATCAGAAAAACGTGAATTTGTACTGAAATTGGCTGAAATTCGACCTCTGTGCTCGATGTTTTGCGTTTTTTCACATTTTTTACTTATGCATGTTTTGATTTTATGAATTCACAAAAAATCATAAAACCAAGATTTTGTAAGAATTGAAAAATGTTAAATTCTGCAAAATGAAATTTGGAAAACGTAAATTCGCATCAAAATTGCTGAAGAATCGACCTCCGTGATCGATTTTGCATTTTTTACATTGTTTATTTTTTTGAATGGACCTCTGGGGAGAGCTACTGCGAGAATGGCTGCGGCTTCCAACAATCGATGGCGAATCGTCCACCTAAAAATGCAAAAATCAAACCCTCGAAGAAATTAAAATATTTGATATTTTGCGAAATTCTCCGCGTATGAGTGCCATAATCACGCATTACGAGCATCAGCGGCGAAAATTTTACCATTTTTCTGAAAACTTCAATCCGCTGACGCGGATTGAAGTTTTCCTCGTGAGGGCAGGACCCTCAGAAAAAAACATTTTCAGAAAATTGGTAAAATTTTCGCCGCTGATGCTCATAATGCGTGATTATGGCACTCATAATATCGATGCAATGGTGCAAAATTTCAAATTTCATCGAAATGGCATGAATCTATGTACGTAAAAAACTTGAAAAATAAAATGTCATGAAAATATTCCTTTCTCGGACATGTCTACATCCAGCTATTTTCAAAAACCGATGCAATACCGACAATTGCAACTTTCCATCATGTAGTACACATTCTCCGTCGATATTGAAAATCCCTGGCTTCTCAAACTCCATGAAAACTTTCTTCACTCTGAACGTCGAGAATGAATGCTTGTCTGCCAGCTCATGTGTACCTTTTTCTAATAATATAAAACCGCCTAACAATTTTGCGGTGCCGGCATCCGCCCAGAAAACTGTCAATTCCATAAGTCCATCATCCAATATGCCAAATGGATTGCACCGCATGCTACCTGTCCAATGTTGATTTCCGTTTAGTGATGCGCCGATAATTTTTCGATCCATTGGTAACATCTTTGTCGTTCCATCCTTCAGCGTGACGGTGATTTTAACCTAAAAATCGAAAAAAATCGATAAAAGAAAGGGATTTTGGAGACAGAAAACGTGAAAAATAACAAAAAATGAGCGAAAATGATGAAATTGGAAGAAAAAAATGCAAAAATTGCATTTTTTGAAAATGTGATTTTTGGTATTTGTTGGGTAGCTAAAAAATCAAAAAATCGAATCATCAAAAATGTAAAAATCTGATCAAACATTGAAACAACCATATTTTTTTATCGCGGCATTCGAAAG
>JACLAD010006402.1_pt1 | contig 10793 bp, 4 predicted proteins | sample 8027901 | NCBI WGS metagenome assembly JACLAD01 (sample SAMN15725071, study PRJNA655200) | protist metagenome | isolation source: fluorescence activated cell sorting (FACS) single amplified genomes of... | place: Spain: Blaines Bay Microbial Observatory, Mediterranean Sea | collected 2016-07-05
AAGGCAAAAAGAAATAGAACAGGAGGAAGAAGTAATGGATTTATTAGAGAGTGAAGAATCCAGTGCAGATGAGAGAAAGGATAGGAATCTTTTGCCACTGTGGATTGTTCTTTACCTTGTGTCAGGAATTTCACAACCCGTGTTGACAGACGCAGTTCGATACCAAGGTGGGACCAAGGATTGGCCACCAACTCTGTTACCACTGTTAGCTTCCACAATAGGCATGTTTTTCGTGAAATATGTGTACCGTTCAATTGTAAATACAGGATTGATAAGGCAGCTGCCGCAAGAAAATAACAAAATGCCGTTGCGGGTGTTTTTAACAGCGACTTTGATTGACTTTGCCAGTGGGATTTTGACTACTTCTGGGTTACTATTGTTAGGAAGTGGCATTTATACTGTAATATATTCTAGTACAACAGCTTGGACAGCCGTGATCTCATGGTTCGTCGGCAAGCACTTAAAAGGAGGGCAGTGGACAGGGATTCTTATCGTGTCGTTGGGCTTATTGCTGAACGCGTATGAAGTTACCACCACGTCGAATAATGAACAAGAAGGGGATAGGGAAGAAGATGGAGAGCATAGTAATAGCAAGCTAGCCCTAGGAATCCTAATTCTTTTGGCTGGAACGGTGCTTCACGCAGGAGCGTTTGTCTATAACGAGTATGCCATTAACGTTTGTCGGGTTTCACCTTTTACTCTTTGCTCTGAAATTGGAAAGGCAGAAGCATTATTTATGATTTTTTATCAAGTCGTGTTATTATTCTTGTTTGGAGTGGATGAATTGTACTTTTCCGCTCCTCGCGCACTCAACACGACGTTCCCAGTTTGGTCTTATTTGGCGCTCATTGCAGCGAATTGTGTTCATGCGCTTGCATTTTTCGCCATGCTCGGTAGTCTTGGAGCTGTCACAACGGGTATATTAAAAAGCGTGTTGGCAGTTTCCATCTTTTCATTCGCTGCGATATTCTATTGTGTCTATGAATCTTCTCAATGCTTTACTCCTGAAAAAGCTTTTTCTATGTTTGTAGTTTTATTCGGTTCCTTCGCATACAAAATGAGTACACCATGAAATCATGACCAACATGATTGAGTCATTCATAATTAGTTCGTTCGTTTAGCCGTCCATGTCCAGGTTAGCCTGTCCGGTTTCCCCCTCTTCTCCATCCAAGAAACAAATCTGGTGCATTCGTTGCATGCACTTGAGAAAGTCTTCAAGTTACCGTTTTCCAGCAAACGTTCAAGCTTTGTGAACTTTGTAAAAAGTGCTTCATATCAAGGTGTAAACACTGGTCAAACGGGAACCCTTCCTCCTTTCAATGAAACACGCATCAATTTCAAATAAATGAAATGAAATGCCCCCTTCCTTTTTTTTCACCTAACCTAACCCATTACAGCATAAGTAGGGCATATGCCGCTCACATGAAAACGAGAGCACTTATGAGATTGAAAGTCTGCAATCGAAGCGACCTTACTACCTGTTTGCATCACCTGTCACGAGTGTCTTACCAGCTATCGTAGAAGAAAAGCAACAAATGACCGCGATATAGGGTGGATAACTAAAACAGGTGAGAGAACCAAGACACTTGCTTACAAAAATAAATATACTTAGATAGATATATAAATTTTATCTTTGTAAGCAAGTGTCTTGGTTCTCTTGTTTCTTTTATTTTTCGGGTATGCTCAGGGAGGAGTATGCTCATTGAGCCTGTGTCTTATGCTCAGGGAGGAGTATGCTCATTGAGCCTGTGTCTTATGTTTATACCCTCAATACTGTCCTGTTTGCTCATTTCCTCAACATGATTTGGACAGAGAGGAATAAAATAAATTCAAACTATGATTCGTCTTTGGAGTTTTCGTTGGGATGATGAAGAAACGTATTTTCCGTGTCAGGTTGAAAAGAATGGCAAACATAACGACAAGGAAGAGGTGGAGGAGGAGCAAGTGGTGGTGGGTCAAGAGTTAAGGGATGAAGTGAATGGTTATAAAGAGTTAACGTATGGATCTCCTGTGATACTTGGAGAAACTGCTCATCGATATGGTTATGTGCAGAATGTAGTGAGTGAATCTACTCATGACGTGTTCTATCCATACCTAGGGCATATCGCTGAAAGTCATAAAGAACTTGTGCGATACAATGATCAACGCATTGTGTCATTTGCACAAAGCCGCGGTTCAACCGAAAGTGACATAATTGGTACTAGTTTTAGTTGTTTTTTAACGAACCTTTTACCGCAGGAAGAAGAAGAAGAAGAATTATCGTATAAAGCTTTGTTCAGGAAAAGTGCTTCTGTAAATAAATACGCTGTAGAGCATGGTTTGAAATGCGTTGCTCGATCGTTATGCCTAGCTCTTGCGTATCTTCATGAAAATGGTCTGTGCCACGGTCTACTGTCGGCTGGGGATGTTGTTGCTCAAGTTAATAGTGAGGGTGTTTTGGAAAACATCCGCATATTAGGCTATTGCATTCCCTACATACTTCAGCACACACCACTAAAAATAGAGTACATGTGCATTGCAGCCCCAGAGAGTGTACTTTTGTTTCCACCCAGAGGTAGCCAGTCTAAACTCGAGTGTTTTTATCCAAGGGCGGATGTTTGGGCTATGGGAATGATACTTGCACAAGTGGCAGGTTTATATCCTTTTGAGGAGGATCCATCAAGTGCTGTGGAGCAACAAAAGCTTTTAGAAGGGGTACGTGGCAGTAGAATGGACCTGTTTGAATGTGATGATCTTGATCCTGACTTTTGTGATTTTGTTTCACGCTGTTTGTACATAAACCCTGCGAGTCGTGACTCGGCAAAGGACTTGCTAGGCCATGCGTTTCTACGCGATGTGAAATCAAGTAGAACAAGTGTATGCGAAGGAGGTGAAGAAATAGACCTTTACTTTCAGTTGCGCTCAGGGAGCAATCTATTGCAACAAAACTATGGACCGGTAAGGGCTCCTGGACTTTTGGACAATGTCGACGTAGCCATTGCGAGGCTAAGCAAGCACGCTTATAAGAGCAATGTGGCTGCAGTAACGGCAAAGGAGGCCAAACATGCTCCTGTGGCGGGAGATAGTACTGATAGAATGCTACCCACTGGGGGTGGGGCGTTTGGTGGAGCGAGCGAACTCTTAGCATCCATGATTCGAGGGCGTCCAATAGAAAGGGGGGTGAGTAGCAAAGCAGCATCCTCAAGAAGCCCAAGCCCAAGTGCTAGATCTGTGATGTCTACCAGGGAAAAGTCATTCAGTGAAATAGTATTGGAGTTACAGGAAAGGATGCATCTTGCAAATCTGCATCGTGGTAATGAAGAGTTACGTATGGCTGTTGCAGACTCAGTGTTGACTTTGAGCAAAGACCATGCTTGCCAAGAACTTTCGACGAGCCTTCGTGGCAGGATATGGGCCGTGCTTTTGGGGATCCCCGTCAAACCGGACAAGCGCAAGTCAATGCGCGATGCTTTTTGTGGTAGTCCGATGAAGGTGAATGAAGCGATAGTTGCAAAGTATGATATGGTGGTCGATCGACTGCTGTGGCCGCACGAAATCGATCGTCAGCTTGAGCAGGATGTACCCCGCTGTCATCAGTACCACGTGCTTTTGGCGGGCCAGGAATGCAGAAATCGTCTAGCATATCTTTTGAAGGCATGGGTGCTGTTAAACCCGCGTTTCCAGTACTGGCAGGGGCTGGATTCCGTTGGCGCGGCAGTTCTAACTTTATATCCTGGTAACCCTGTAATGGCATTCGCAGTTTTGGATGAGCTCATTGCCTGCTTTCTGCCAAACATGTTTTCCGAGTATGCCAACAAGAAGTCCAACATCTTGCAAGACCGTTTGCACATGTTTGATAAAGTGCTATGTTTTCATGATCCTGTGTTAGCTTTGCACTTTGGTGAACTACAGGTGAAATCGAATCAGTACGCGGTGTCGTGGATGCTCGCAATGTTTGCGCACGTGCTTCCGATCCCGCTGTTGTATCGTGTTTGGGATCGCCTGCTAGCTCAACCGATCAGGGAAAGAGGGGCGGGCATTTTAGTGTTCGCAACGTGCGTCATGGTGCAGCTACGGAACGTGTTGCTAAAATTGGACGACTTTGGAGATTGTGCCACGTTTCTCACACGCCTTCCCGTGTCTTTGGACTACGTGATTGGTCGAGCGTTGCGGCTGTATGATTCAGCTCGAGAGCTCACGCCGCGATTCCGCGGTCTGACATGGGCGGAGCCAGAGTACCCTGCGGTGACCAGCTGCAGTTGTTTGATCCTTCCTGTCGATGAGCTCTTGGAGAGGTGGGCAAGCGTATTTGTGATTCACATTGTTGAAGCAGAAAAAGAATCGGGGGATGATTTTAAAACAATCCAAGGCGCTTGGATTGGTTGCGACCGAGACGCGGCCATGAAACAAATCATTTCGCGGCCGCAGTCCAAGCGCATCGTGGCCTTGTATGGTGGGAATGTAGATTCCTTTTACAAGTTCATAGTAGACTCGCATAAAGTTCCTTTCGTATGTGCATTGGAGCCCGATGTCCTTGAAACGCTCGCGCGGCTGTCTCCGGGACACATAATGTAAAATCCGTTCTTGTTTTTCTAGTTTTCTTGCCGCTGAAAACATCTGCAATGGACGACGTCGTTGCTCGATGCCTGGAAAGCAAATGGCTCCGTTAGAATCTGCTCACGGCACAAACCGCATCTCGTATCGGCAGTAACTACGGTGTGTCTTTTATGCTTCAACATAAGGCTGTGGCGAACCTTGATATTTTGAGCTGCGCAAATGTTCTTTTCGATGCGGAGATGTGCAGATCGTTGCGCATCACGTACAAATATAAGCGAAAGGTAACCCTCGATATCGGCCAACGACAGGTCTGCTGGAAGCTTTGCTATAACTTTGGTCGGGTCAATATGGTGGCCGTGGCGCTCCAAAATTGCAATTGAAGCACTTCGGTAGCGACTCTCGTGCTTTGGATCAAAGAAAATGCACAGAAGGTCCAAAAACGGATCTTGATCACTGCCGTCTTCCATTTCGTCGATGACTTTGAGGCAATATGTTTCGGCGGCGCCCACGTCGCCTTGGTCCTCCACAAGAATCTTCAGGGCTCTATCGTGCAAACCGCACTTCCCATAAAGGTCAACTTTTTCGCTCGTGAGCGCGTTGCTAAGGCTATCAATGCTATCGATTCGTAAAATTATTGATTCTGCTTCGCTTTTTTGGAGCGCTCCTGGGGTGCCGCAAAAACGTGCAAATTCAGGACGCACAGACATGTCTCCACCCGACATAACGTTGATATACTCTAAAGCCAAAACTAGGTCGTTCTCCCGGGAACCTTGCGCCAAATATTCCAAGTATCTGAGACGCAACTTGTGCCGCATATTCTTGTCGTGCTTTTCCAAGTGCAGCAATACGCGGTCTACATCGAGAGTTGGGGTTGTAAAGATTTCCACCCCTTGTTCTGGGTCTGTGTCCAGTACCCACGAAGAAAACACGAATACCAATTCAGGGTCTTGCTGATGGGACCTCAAAAATTCAACTGTCTCTTTGACGCGACCCATATCCGCCCACAGCTCAAGCGCTTGTCGACGAGTTTTCTCAGCTGATCCATACAATAAAGCAGCGCAATGGGATAGACCCACATTCAAGAGCTTTGGCGCCCAAAGTTCTACATCAAGATTGCTGGGGCCTTGACACAACTCACATAGTCGCCTTGTGTTCTCTTCCCCTTCGAAAACGATCAAAGTTACAAGTCCGCGTAACAGGGCTTCATCCCGGATTCGACGTTCTTCCTCGGATTGCCCCTTTTCGTCGCTTCTCATGTAAATCAAATAGTCCAATATGGCTCGGTGCAACAACAGGCCCTTATCGCTATCTTGTTCCGTCAAAAGTTTCAACAAACTGCAAGAGGACATTAACTTCTCCGCTTCATCCTTGGTGCTGCAAAATTCCAAGCTACTTGTTCTGGCGGGCAACGGTAAGTCCAACACAAGCTTACGTACAACATATTGGGCCGTGTCATCACGTAAAAGACCGGCATAATATACGAGTAACTCCCGCACATCGAGCTTTGGCTTTTTGAAAACCTCAAATGCACGATTTATGCGTCCGTATCTCAGAATCTTAACCCCGGCATCTACATAAAACTGCGCCGTTAACTCCTCGGTAGACCCAAGCTGTGCCCCATCTTGCTTTTCTAAAACTCGCGTTTCAAATAACGAGAATGCACCAGCAAAATCATCAGCTTCAAGTAGCTTGTTGAACTGTTCACAAGGAGAGATCGTACCCAGCTTTGACACTGCGGGAGGCGAGCCGCCCATAACAAGAATTCCACCTCCAGCACTTAGATCCTCGTAATTTGCTACCAAACGGCTCCCAGACAAAAGAGCCTCTGTTTTTGTCATGCCCGATTCGATGCTACTAGCTCTTTTACTAGGTACTGCGTTCCAAGGAGCGGGGGCAACGATACGAGAACCGCGACGAGGCATTACATGTTTCTCAAATAAAGAACTACCATTTTGATCCAGAGAATCAGACATATGAACCTCTACTAACGATCCGTCATCGTGGAGTGTCACGACGAACCCGGATATACATACTCCGCACAACGGACGAGACGACCACACCAACGTGTTTCCTGAAGGGGTTCCTTTTGAGTCAATTATAATACCTAACGCATCCAAAACCATAATGAATCGCCCGTCAGCCAAGGCCAAACAAAATTTACCAGGTAGAATCGGACTACCACGCTCTAAAGATCTTCTTCTCGAACTTTTTTTTAACTTTGGTGCGTTTGGGTATTCATGCACTGTTGCCTTGGTCTGTGTGACTACGTCGATCAAAGATATCGACTGTTCAGTGGACATACAAATTGTATTACCAGACCACGCAATATCCCGTGGAATAGACAATGTTGAAATCGTCCTGGATACTTCGTGCTTCTCACCGTTCCATCGATATAACATCACTTTCAGTGCCGTGGCAACTCCAAGCCCAAAAGTTGGATTACTTCCGCGATTCGTAAATACGTGCAAAACCTCACCCTTGATTTGAATTTTGCACTCCACCCTTGGACGCATTAACTGTGCATCGAGAACTTCTATAGCTCCTGCACAAACCACAAACAACAACCCAATTTCCCCTAGCACTTCCACACAAGAAATAAACCGGTTCCCAGGAATTACATGTTGCACCATGTCACCATTTCCACGAATTAAACGTACATGACCATTTGACGTACCTATATAAACTTGATCATAAAATGAACAAATACAGCTTGATCGTTCTGGAACACATACGGAATCAAACGCAATTGACGAACTCAGCATCTCGAGATATTAATTTGTTTTTTTTCTTTGTTTTTTTACTCCCTTCGATACTGTCTTGAAATTCCACAAGAAGCCATCAAGACGGGTTCCCCTCCTTCGACTCTTTCTGACTCTTTCTTCCGTTTCACTTATCTTCCTTCGACTCTTTCTTCCGTTTCACTTCTCATCTTCCTTGACAAGAATAATTTGAAGACCGGGGGGCATGTGGCACTTTTCTCTCTCTCATCATCTGACATTTATTAAAAAGTTTCGGGCAACCAACCTCTGTCCGAGTCGCATATATTCACCACGGTACTGCATATGTACATGTGCACGCTCGCCTCTGTACATATATAGATCATCTGGAATCCAATTCAGACTCTGTGTGTAATCATAGTCTTGACAGATGGGGGCAAGTGTTGATCAGCAAACTTGTGCTAGTTATGTCGGTGCGCCGGCGCGTGACATAAACAACGAAAACTAGCCGTTGGTCGAAAATTTTTTTTTCCTGATTGTGAAAAAAAAAAAAAATTGCAAATTTTGCAAATTTTGCAACAAAGTGAAAGAAAGAAAGAAAAAGAATGGGTTTGTGGCTGCATAGTATACTAATCTTGTTCAATGCTTTACTACTATGTGCTATTAGTGGTGCAGTGTCGTTAAAAGATGCTTTCCCAGATAGTCCTTTTAACAGCCCTGGGTTTGTTTCGGATCCACGATGCAACCTTGCCAATCTTAACGTTGACATTATTTGGATGCTAGATGAATCTAGAAGTGTTCGAAAGGGAAATTATGATATCCTGAAGAATTTTGTTGGTAAAGCGATTGATCCGTATGATTTTTCTGTGACAAGGTTTGGTCTCATCGAATTTGGGTCGATTGTTGGTACCGTTATTAATCTTGACAAATATGGAACACATTCAGAATTTACGGATGCCGTTGAAAAGTTGGAGTATAATCCTGGATATTCACGTACTATGGATGCATTCCGATACATGAATTACATATATTTCAGAGATGAAAGGAACCAGAAGCGGCCTGGAACAAAGCGAATTGTGATTCTGGCTACCGATGGTGAACCAACCCCTAAAGCGGAGCAAGCTGGTCAAAAACTTCGATCAGAAGTCCGTTTTATGCTTTCAAATCATGTTGATGAGCTAATTTACATGCCCATAGGCAATAGGGCGAATTCAAAACTTTTTTCATTGCTTCGGCCTTTTGAAATTAGAGACATGATTAGGGTCATGCCACAAACAAGTTTCCCATTTCTGCAGAATCTTGAGTTGGGGCTTGCATTGGAATTAACTAGATGTGGTGCCCCAACAGCAAGCCCAACGTCATCACCAACGACCTCGGAGCCAACTGTTTCGCCGACAACATCTAGACCTACTAGCTCACCAACAAGATCACCGTACGGCTTGTGTCAAGGCCCGCGTATCGTAGCAGCTGTAGACCGATCACTTTCAGTAGGAGACCGCGCCTACGTCGAACAAGTAAGGCTATTGGAATTTCTCTCGAAAGAGCTATATATCGGGGAGGACAATGCGCACATGGGAGTAGTAAGTTTGACAAAGTACGCTGAGGATGTTGTCCCGCCACCTGAGCGTAATCAAGATACGTACAATTTCACAACAGCGGAGGATTACTTTTCCCAACAGTCTACCTTCAGTACCCAATCGTTGGAACAAGCTGTTGCTTATTTTCGCAGAAGAAGAGCAGTAGGGATGTTCACTGATTTCGTTCACCTCCTTGAGGAGTATGCAGAGAAGCGTCTCACTGGTTATGGTGACAAAGGAACAATCATTCTTCTTTCAGACGGCGTCCCATTTGTCAATTTCCCAGAAGGGTTTAATAGCACAAGATCCTTAGAACTTGCGTGTGCGAAAGCCACGCAAGTCCGAGAAGAGAATCCCGATCTAAACATTCTTTGTTATCAAAGCAGGAAGAGAATGTACACTCCGTTTTTCAAATGTGCCTGTACTGGAAAATGGATGAACCTAGACTCGCGTAATCCAGAGCAAGCGCTGGTACACGTAGCGCGAGAAATGAGGTCGCACATTTGTCCACCTGAGCAAAAGCAACCAGACCCATGCGCTGAAGTAGAATCCCAGACGCATTCCTCACTTGATAGCAAGATGCAGACTTGTTTGAGTATACGTAGGAATATATATGGAGAACCTGCAGATGGGCGGGAAACCTCTGGAACATGTGCATTCAAAGAGGGTGTATGTAGAGTAGCAAGTCACGCAACACCAATTTATGGCGCACCTCAAGCTGTACCGGGCACCCCATAGCTTATCTATATTATATTATATATATTCAATTAGTACGCTGTCTTCCCTTGTAGATGTTTGTGTTTGCACCAAGTAAGTAGACAGAATTCAGCTGCCGGAAAGAATTCAGAGTACAAAGCCTCGCTCGCCCAGAAATAATTGAGTCTGACTTTAACCTGAGAGCGTACCCACACTTCTCTCCGGTTCGAGTGGTCCAGAAGCAAGGCCAGAAGGGTGAGACAATCTAAAGCTAACAGCGGCTCGACACTTCCCCCCCTTCCCCATATCCCTAAAAGACGCCACAAAAAACATATGGTACAAGTACAAGGCAAACTAAGACAGCACCATCGCCGCTCACACCAGCGCTGCTCACAAGTGAGGTACGTGCGCACAAGTTAGAGCTAGATGTACACATACATGATGGAGAGAGAAAGAGAAGGCGAAAGGTCCACTAAGGTGGAGTATAAACCAAACCAGAACAGAAACAAAACACGTTTGATTGAGTGAGAAGTGAAGGAAGGAAGGAAGGAAGGAAGGAGAGAGAGAAGGTAGGAAACAAGGACGGGCGGATAGATCGATTTTTTTTTTTCAGGGTGGATCGATTGATTGATTGATTGATTGATTGACTGACTGGTCGATTGTGTTACGATTTGGGCCTTGATCAACGGGGAAAGACCTCCATTAGGAAGGAAGGAAGGAAGGAAGGAGCGAACAGAGGAAGTGCATGGATTTTTTGTTTTTGGGTTTGACTCGTACAATAGTCAACAAGCAGATGGAAAATGGGTTCTGTTTGTATTGACCGAAATGGTGTTATCGCGGAAACTTGGAACTATGTTTCGCAGGTTAAACAAAGCTACTTGTACAATATCGGCCCGTTAGGAACACCCCAATCATTCGGAGTGGTTCATGGTGAATGGGGACCGCCGATTCAGCACACTTCAGACATTGACTGGGAGTTATATAGTGTGATTCTAATATGTTGTGACGTGCTCATAAGTGTGGTGCTTCATGTTTTGGTGAATAGCGTTCTTCGATATGTCCGCGTGAGGTGGCTTTCCCCTACTTTCCGCGTGTCAATAAGTTACGTTTTTGGTACCATGAGGTTGAGTTTGGTGATTTATTTTTTCCGAGCACGGCCGCAGGCAGTTTATGCATATTTACATGCAATAAGTTTTTTCTTGCATTCAACGATGGGGCTTCTTGCTTTAGTTTTTGGGGTGGGCCCGTTTTCAACACTTCGCCCCAA
>JACLAD010001819.1_pt1 | contig 10792 bp, 10 predicted proteins | sample 8027901 | NCBI WGS metagenome assembly JACLAD01 (sample SAMN15725071, study PRJNA655200) | protist metagenome | isolation source: fluorescence activated cell sorting (FACS) single amplified genomes of... | place: Spain: Blaines Bay Microbial Observatory, Mediterranean Sea | collected 2016-07-05
CTCGCCCACCACGCTCGAAGAGCTGGCGCGAGTGATCCGGCCCGGTGGTGTCTTTAATTTTGCCACCGATATCGAAGACTATGCCAACTGGACCCTGGCCCATATCATGCGCCAGCCCTTGTTCATCTTTGCCCCCCAGGCCCCGGGAAGCTGGCACACGCCTTATCCCGGCTGGCAGCCGACACGCTACGAGAGAAAAGCCAGGCGCGAGGGGCGCATGCTCTCATTCTATTTCAGTTTTCCGCGCCAGGCGGTGTAACCGGTCGGCAACCCTGAGCGGCTTTATGGCCTGCTGGCTCTGGACCTTGGCGCGTCGCGCCCCATATCGGGTGCGCAAGCGTCACGGAGTTGAGCCATGTCCGATCCCCAAGATCCCGCCACAGCCGATACGGACCTATTGGTCGTGCGGCCGGGCAAGTGGACGCTGGTGGTGATCGTGCAACTGCGTGAGGGAACGATGCGGTTCAATCAGTTGCGCCGCAATATGGGTGGGGTACCGCAAAAATCGCTCAGCGTTACCCTGCGTGAACTCGAGCGGGACGGCTTTATCACCCGCAAGGCCTATGCGACCATTCCGCCGCGGGTGGAATATGATCTCACCGATCTGGGGCGGGACCTTCTGCATCTGGCTGATGATTTCAAGCGGTTTGCCCAGCGCAACCGCGATGCGGTGGAACGGGCGCGGCGCCTGTTCGACGCCGCCGATGACCGCGCACCCCTTTGAGGGCCGCGGCCTACGGGCGCCGCCAGGAACAGGCGGCGCCGGGCTTTGCGATCAATTAGAGATTGACCACATCGAGGGTGACCGGGGTCAGATAGACCAGGGTCTGCTTGCCGTTTGCATCGGTTACCGAGGCGACGATATAGTCGCCCCATTCCTCGACGGTGCTGGCATTGATGCCCTTGTCCTGCACCTGGGTCAGCACATAGGCTGCATCGAAGTCGTTGTCCGAAGTCTCGGTCAACGATGTGCCGGCCATGGCGGGTGCGGCGATGCCGGCAAGGGCGGCGGCGGTAACGAGGGCGATTACACTGTTCTTGATCATGGGAGGGTGATCCTTTCTGTTGTGAACGAACAGGAAATGCGCACCCGCAGCGGCACCCACAAGCAGCCGATTGCAGGTTTTTTGCACTTGAAATTACCGTGCGCCATCCGACGGTTTGGCAAGGGAAATCAAGGGCTTTGAGGGAAACCCGGTATCCTGGGGGAAACCGGGTTCCCACCCTGATACCCGCTCATGCAACCTCTGGCGCGCCCGGCAATTGTGAAGGGAAAGGAAACCTCGGAAAAATGGAAACCAGCGTCCGTATCCTCGATACCATCCCTGTCACCCACAACGTCCGTCACTATCGTCTCGAACGGCCCAAAGGCTATGATTTCACCCCCGGCCAGGCGACCGAAGTCAGCATCGACCGCGACGATTGGCGTGACAGGAAGCGCCCGTTCACCTTCACCTGCCTGCCTGATGCCGACACGCTTGAATTCACCATCAAGAGCTATTTCGACCATACCGGGGTGACCAACGAACTCTGGTCATTGGGGGCAGGGGATCATCTGATCCTGCGCGATGTCTGGGGCACCATTCAATACAAGGGGCCGGGCACGTTCATTGCCGGCGGTGCCGGCGTCACCCCGTTCATCGCCATCCTGCGCCATCTCGATGCCACCGGAAAACTTGCCGGCAATCGTTTGATTGCCTCCCATCGCACCGAACAGGACATCATCCTGCGCGACGAGTTCGAGGCCATGGACGGCTTGGAAGTGCTCTGGACGCTGACCGACGACCCCAAATCATCCCTCCTGCAGGAGCGGATCGATGCCGGGTTCTTGAAAGATCACGTCCCTGACCTCGACCAGAACTTCTATCTTTGCGGCCCGAACCCCATGGTCAAGGATCTGCGTGGCCTGCTGGAGGTTGCTGGCGCCGATGTGGGCAATGTCACCTGGGAGAAGTAATGCGCCCGGCGCCTTGCCTTTCGGCTTGTTGAGGTCTATAGGAGGGCCAACATCATTGCTCTCTGTAAGAGGGTGGGTGCCCTGACCGGCCCCCGCTCTTTTTGTTTATCTGCGGGCGGTGTGCCCTTGCACGCACGGCCGCCCAGACTGGACGATACCCAATTGGCTTTCGATCTGACCGAAAAGCGCTACATCAAGGAAACGGGCCTCGAAGCCCGTGTCTCCCGTATTGTCGAGCCGGTAGCCAATGATCTGGGCTTTGCGCTGGTCCGGGTGAAGATCACCCCGGAAAACGGCTGCACCCTGCAGATCATGGCCGAGGACAAGAACGGGCGCTTCAACATCAATGACTGCGAGGCGCTCTCCAAGGACCTCTCGCCGGTGCTTGATGTGGAAGACCCGATCGACCGCGAATATCACCTCGAAGTGTCCTCGCCCGGTATCGACCGGCCGCTGGTGCGCAAGCGCGACTACGAGCGCTTCATTGGCCACGAAGCCAAGGTCGAGCTGTCCGACATGATCAATGGCCGCAAGCGCTTTCGCGGTGAAATCGGCCCGGTCGATGATGATGGCGTCACCATCATCCTGCCCGATGCCCCGGGCGGTACCGACCCCAATCACAAGCTGGATTTCTCGACCATTGCCGAGGCCAAGCTGGTGATGACCGACAAGCTCATGGATATGGCTCGCGCCGACCAGGAGCTGCACCCTATCGACGACGACGAGACCGAAACGGTCGAGTACGCCGACACTGAAGAAGTCTCTGAGGAGAAGAACTGAAATGGCCGTTAGCGCGAATCGCCTTGAGCTGTTGCAGATTGCCGATGCGGTCGCCCGCGAAAAATCCATCGACCGCATGGTGGTGATCGAGGCGATGCAGGATGCCATGGAAAAGGCCGCCAAGGGCCGCTATGGCGCCGAGACCGAAATCAAGGTCGAGATCAATCCGCGCTCAGGCGAAACCCGGATGTGGCGCCTGCTCGAGATCGTTGACGAAGTCGAGGAGACTTCCCGCCAGGTCGCGCTTAAATTTGCCCAGGTGAAAAACCCGACCGCCAAGGTTGGCGATTTCCTCACCGAGCCGCTCCCGCCCATGGAGTTCGGCCGCATTGCCGCGCAGTCGGCCAAGCAGGTCATCGTGCAGAAGGTGCGCGACGCAGAGCGCGACCGGATGTTCGAGGAATATACCAATCGCGTCGGCGAAGTGGTCAATGGCTCGGTCAAGCGTGTCGAATACGGCAATGTGATCGTCGATCTGGGCCGCGGCGAAGCCATTATCCGTCGCGACGAATTGATCCCGCGCGAAATGTTCCGCTATGGCGACCGCGTCCGTGCCTATATCTACGACGTACGCCGCGAACAGCGCGGCCCGCAGATTTTCCTCTCGCGCACCCATCCCCAGTTCATGGCCAAGCTGTTCATGCAGGAAGTGCCGGAAATCTATGATGGAGTCATCACCATCCGCTCGATTGCCCGTGACCCGGGTTCGCGCGCCAAGATTGCCGTGACCTCCAATGACAGTTCGATCGATCCGGTCGGCGCTTGCGTGGGTATGCGCGGCTCCCGCGTGCAGGCGGTTGTCGCCGAACTGCAGGGCGAAAAAATCGACATCATCCCCTGGACCGATTCGATTGCCGATCTGGTGGTGTCCGCGCTGCAGCCGGCCGAAGTCGCCAAGGTCGTGCTGGACGAGCAGGCCGAGCGCATCGAAGTTGTGGTGCCTGACGAACAGCTCTCGCTGGCCATCGGCCGCCGCGGCCAGAATGTGCGCCTTGCCTCCCAGCTCATCGGCTGGGACATCGACATCCTGACCGAGCAGGAAGAAAGCGAACGGCGCCAGAAGGAATTCACCGAGCGTTCGACCCTGTTCATGCAGGCCCTTGACGTTGACGAGATGGTTGCCCAACTACTGGCTTCCGAAGGCTTCTCCTCGGTTGAGGAACTGGCCTATATTGAGCCCGAGGAAATTGCCTCGATTGAAGGGTTTGACGAGGAAACCGCCTCCGAGATCCAGAATCGCGCCGCCGAATATCTGGCCGAGATCGAGGCGAAATTCGACGCCGAGCGCAAGGCGCTGGGTGTCGAGGACGAACTTTACGAGATCGCCGGTCTCAATGCTGCCATGCTGGTGGCCTTGGGTCAGGAAGAGATCAAGACGATCGAGGATTTCGCCGGCTGTGCCGCCGACGACCTGATCGGCTGGACCGAACGCAAGGATGGTGAAACCAAGCGCTTTGACGGCACCTTCAAGGACTTCCCCGTGTCGCGGGAGGAAGCCGAGGACATGATCATGCAGGCCCGCGTCAAGGCCGGCTGGATCACCCAAGATGACCTCGCTGTTCAAGATGACGGCGAAGGCTATTCCGAGGAGGCGGCGGTCTAACGACCGCCCCTTTGGGAGCACCCGGCCTTGGCCCGGAGCGCAGAAATGGTTAGAACCTGTGCCTTGACCCGGGCAGAAATGCCGGTCGAGGCGCTGGTGCGTTTTGTCCTCAGCCCCGACGGGGTGATTGTGCCCGATGTCGAGGCGCGCGCCGAAGGACGTGGCGTGTGGATCACGCTGTCGCATGCGGCTGTGGCCGAAGCGGTCAGGAAGAAGGCCTTCTCGCGCAGCCTCAAGGCGCAGGTCAGCGTGGCCGACGATCTGGCCGATCTGACCCGGTTGCGGCTCGAACAGCGTTTGCTTTCGGCTCTGGGCATGGCCCGCAAGGCCGGTCAGTTCGTCACCGGTGCAACCAAGGTCAAGGGCGTTCTGCAATCGGGTGAAGCCGTTGCGCTGCTGACCGCCAGCGATGCCGCCGAGGATGGACGCAACAAGATGCTGGGGACCCTCAGGGCCCTCAACCATGCGAAGCGTGAGGCCGGATTGACCGGTCCCGACGTGCCGCATTTCGAATCGCTCTCAAGTGCGCAAATGGGTTTGGCACTTGGGCTCGAAAATGTGATACATGCTGCCCTCACAAGAGGGGCGGCAGCCCAATCGGCGGTGGACAAGGCCAATAGACTGGCCCGCTACATCGCCCCAGCGCAGGAAGAACACACCGACCGCATCGCGGCGTCCGGTGTGCTTTTGCCCGCGGAACAGGACGAAAGACGATAGGTAGTATGGCTGATAACGACGACAAGCGTTCCGACGACACTGGCGCCAAGAAGACTCTGACCCTCAAGGGCGGCGCCGGGCTGGGCAATCGCCCCGGCGGGACGTCGCGTGGGCCTTCGCGCTCGACCGTGGTCGTGGAAAAACGCACCCGCGTGGTGCCCAAGCCCGGCGGACAGCCCGGCATGGGCGGCGGCGGCGGCGGCCGTTCGGGTGCGCCCGGCGGCCAGGGCGGTCGCCCCCAGGGCCGGCCGATGCAGCAGCAGAATCGCGCCCCGCTGGGCCTGAGTGCGGCTGAGGCCGAGGCCCGCCGCCAGGCGCTGGCCATGGCTGGCGCCCGCCAGGCCGAGGACAAGGAGCGCTTCGCTGCCGAAGAAGCCCGCCGCATCGAAGACGATAATCGCCGCCGGCAGATCCGCGAGGAAGCCGCGCGCGCTGAAGAAGAACGCCGTCAGGCCGATGAGGCCCGCCGGACCGAGGAAGCGGCCGAGGCCACGCGTCCCGAACCCGAGCAGCCGCGCGAGGAAATCGTGCCGGCCAGTCAGCGCAATCCCGGCCCCTCCGCCGTTCGTACCGTGGCCGGCCGTCCCGGTCAGCCGCCGCGTCCGCAGCGCGCCGAACGCCCCGCCGGTCGTCCCGCTGAAGGCGAGCGTGGTGCCCGCCCGGCAGGTGAGCGCCGCCCTGCAGGTACTGGCGCTGCCCGTCCCGGTGGCGCCCGTCCGTCCGGAGCCGGCATGGCACCGATCGGCAATGTGCCCCCGGCGCCGCCCAGCGAGGCCGATGGCCGCCGTACCCGTACCGGTGCGCCCCAGCAGCGTCCGACCACCCAGGCCGAGATCGAAAATGCCCGCCGCGCTTCGCGTGCCCAGCCCGAGCGCCCCTCGCGCCGGACTGCGGGCGACAATTCCTCGCGTGGCCGTTTGACGGTTGCCAGCGCCACCACCGAGAGCGATCGCGATCGCGGTCCCTCGCTGGCCGCCATGCGCCGTCGCCGCGACAAGAAGATGGGCCGCAACCAGCAGGATGCGCCCAAGCTCAGCCGCGAGGTCATCATCCCCGAGGCCATCACCGTTGGCGAACTCGCCAACCGCATGGCCGAACGCTCCGTCACCGTCATCAAGATGTTGATGCAGCAGGGTGAAATGGCCAAGATCACCGATGTGATCGACGCCGATACCGCCGAACTGATCGCCACTGAACTGGGCCATACGGTTAAGCGCGTCTCCGAAGCCGACGTCGAAGAAGGTCTGTTCGACCTGCCCTCCGACGACAAGGCCGAAGATCTAGCCAACCGCGCCCCGGTCGTCACCATTATGGGTCACGTCGACCACGGCAAGACGAGCCTGCTCGACGCCATTCGCGAAGCCAATGTGGTTTCGGGCGAGGCCGGTGGCATCACCCAGCATATCGGCGCCTATCAGGTCGAAAAGAACGGCAATAAGGTCACCTTCCTCGACACCCCGGGCCACGAGGCGTTCACCGCCATGCGTGCCCGCGGCGCCCAGGCGACCGATATTGCGGTTCTGGTCGTGGCGGCCGATGACGGCGTCATGCCCCAGACCATCGAATCCATCAAGCACGCCAAGGCGGCCGGGGTTCCGATCATCGTGGCCATCAACAAGATGGATAAGCCCGAAGCCAATCCGCAGCGGGTCCGCACCGAACTGCTGCAGCACGAAGTGTTCGTCGAATCCATGGGCGGCGATGTGCTGGACGTGGAAGTCTCGGCCAAATCCGGCGAGGGTCTCGACAAGCTGGTCGAAACCATCCTGTTGCAGGCCGAATTGCTCGAACTCAAGGCCCCCCATGATGGCCGTGCCGAAGGTCTGGTCATCGAAGCCAAGCTCGATCGCGGCCGCGGTGCCGTGGCCACCGTGCTGATCCAGCGCGGCATGCTCAAGGTTGGCGATATTGTCGTGGCCGGCACCGAAATGGCCCGCGTCCGCGCGCTCATCAACGACAAGGGCGAGCAGGTCAAGGAAGCCGGTCCCTCCATCCCGGTGGAAGTTCTGGGCTTTACCGGCGTGCCGAGCGCCGGCGACCGCTTCTCGGTGGTCGAGAACGAAGCCCGTGCCCGTGAAGTCACCGAATACCGTCAGCGCGCCATTCGTGAGAAGACGGCGGGCGGCGGCGCGACAAGCCTTGAGCAGATGATGAACCAGCTCAAGATCGCTGGCATTTCAAAGTTCCCGCTCATCATCAAGGGTGACGTGCAGGGTTCGGTGGAAGCCATCGTGGCCTCGCTCAACAAGCTCTCGACCGACGAAGTCTCGGCTCAGATCCTGATGAGCGGCGTGGGCGGCATCACCGAAAGCGATGTCACCCTTGCCTCGGCTTCCAACGCCATTGTCATCGGCTTCAATGTCCGCGCCAACAAGCAGGCGCAGGAACTGGCCACTCGCGACGCCATCGAAATCCGCTACTACAACATCATCTACGACCTGGTGGATGACGTGAAGAATGCCATGAGCGGCCTGCTGGCGCCCGAACGCCGCGAAACCTTCATCGGCTACGCCAAGATCCTGGAAGTCTTCCAGATCACCAAGGTGGGCAAGGTTGCCGGCTGTCAGGTCACCGAAGGGATCGTCGAACGCGGCGCCGGTGTGCGTCTGTTGCGCGACGACGTGGTCATCCACGAAGGCAAGCTCAAGACGCTCAAGCGCTTCAAGGATGAGGTCAAGGACGTCCAGACCGGCCAGGAATGCGGCATGGCCTTCGAGAACTACGAAGACATCCGCCAGGGCGACGTCATCGAATGCTTCCGCGTCGAGACCGTCCAGCGCACGCTGTAAGGCTTTGGCCATCGAGAAGTTTAAAGGGCGCGGAGCAATCCGCGCCCTTTTTTGTTTCCGCGTGGCTGCGAGAGAAAATTTCAGTTTTTTCGCCTGGCAATGTCGGAATCGCACTCTGGCTTCCGTTCTAGGAACCGTTCACCAACCTGATCGAGACCTGGAATGTTTTTGACCACAACAACGCTTTTCGCACTGCTCATTCTCCCCATCTGGCTCACCCTGTCCATGCGGGTTTCCGCACGTCGGTCCGTCATCAGTCAGTCCTTTGGAGATGGCGGCGATATGGTGCTGCTGCAACGCATTCGTCAGCATGGCAATTTCGTGGAATGGGTGCCGCTGGTGTTTCTTCTCATGCTGCTGGCGGAACTGCAGGGCTTGGGCGACGCCTGGCTCTACAGCGCCGGGGCGCTGCTGCTGCTGGGACGCCTTGCTCATCCATTCGGCCTTGAGCAGGGCAATGCGGGCCATCCCCTGCGCTATCTGGGCAATGGCTCCAATCTGCTGGCCACAGCAATCCTCGCGCTTGGCCTCATAGCCCTGCTGAGCGGGGCTTTGGCTCCAAATCTCGGCTGAACCCACTCAACGAAAGGAATGACGATGCAATACATGCTTTTGATCTATAATGATCCGAGCCAGGAACCGAGCTATGGCACGCCGGAATTTGAACGGATGATGGCCGCCTATTTTGCCGCCAACGAGAAAATGCAGGCCGATGGGGTGCTGCGGGGCGGCGAGGCTTTGCAAGGCATTGAGACGGCAACTACACTGCGGCGGCGCAACGGCAAAACCGAAACCATGGACGGGCCGTTCGCCGAGACGCGTGAATATCTGGGGGGCTATTATGTGGTTGAAGTGGCCGATCTCGATGCCGCCCTGCGCTATGCTGAACTCTTGCCATCGGCCGAATTTGGCACCATCGAAGTCCGTCCAATGATGGCATACGATCCGGTCAACCGATGACATGACAGACACCGCCCCCGATTTCACGGACGTTTCTGATCTGCTGCAGGTTCTGATGCGCAACGACCGGGGGCGGCTGATTGCGGCGCTCATCGCCAGGCTGGGCAATTTTCAACTGGCCGAGGATGCCTTGCAGGACGCAATGGCTTCCGCCCTGCAGCACTGGTCCCGCAATGGTCCGCCATCGGCTCCTCATGGATGGCTCTTGCGCGCCGCATACCGCAAGGCGGTTGATCGGTTGCGCAAGGATAGCTCGGAAGCCCGCAAAATTTCCAACTTGCGGCCGCTGCTTGACGACTGGGCCGAGATCGAGCGTGACGACATCGCCGATGAAAGACTGCGGCTTATCTTCACCTGTTGCCATCCTGCGCTTGAGCAAAAGTCCCAAATGGCTTTGACCTTGCGCACCATTTGCGGCCTGACCACCCGGGAAATTGCTGCCCTGTTTCTCGATAGCGAAGCGGCGATGGGACAACGGATTACTCGTGCAAAGACCAAAATTGCCAAAGCCGGCATAGCCTATGCGGTTCCTCATGCGGCCGAATGGCCCGAGCGGGTGCAGTCGGTATTGGCAGTCATCTATCTCGTTTTCACTGCTGATTACGTGTCCAGCGAGACGGCTACGCGGGATCTGGCGGAAGAGGCGTTGTTCCTGGCCCGCATGCTCAACCAGTTGCGTCCCGCTGATGCCGAGATTGAGGGTTGCCTGGCACTGATCTCCATAACGTGTGCGCGGCGCGGCGCCAGGGTTGGCGAAGCTGGCATCACCGTGCCGCTTGATACGCAGGATCGCCGCCTTTGGGACACGGACCTTGCAAATGCCGGCCAGGAATTGCTGGACCGCGCCCTGGCCAGAAACATGCCTGGTCCCTATCAGATCAAGGCGGCGATCGCGGCCCTGCATGCCCGCGACAATCCACCTGACTGGCGGCAGATCGTCTTGCTCTATGACAGTCTGCTGCGTTTCGAACCCACCGCCATCGTGCGCCTCCATCGGGCAGTGGCGCTGGCAGAAGCGGGTTGGTTGGCCGGTGCGATTGAAGCGCTCGTCTGGCTGGAACCGGATTTGCGGGAGTATCAGCCATTCTATGCCGCCAAGGCGGCTCTGCTGGCGCGTGACGAGCAGTACGAGGCGGCTGCTGCGGCCTATCGGCAGGCCATTGCCATGACGACGAGCCCGGCCGATGCGGCATTCCTGTCGCACCGGCTGCGCGGCCTGGATGCCCGATAGCCACCTTTGTTGATTGAGAAAGGCCCGCCTCTTGCGAAGCGGGCCTTGGTGTTGCCGGAAGCGGGTGACTACGGTGGGATCCGATCGCCGCCGGCAATTCTTGAAACTGTTGCCGATTACACCACTGGGGTGAAACCCGGCGTGGCGACCGGGCCAAGGCCCGGAGCGGCATTGATCACCGTGACCCGGGCGCCGACCGGCACGCGGGCATAAAGATCGATGATGTCCTGGTTCATCAGGCGAATGCAGCCCGAGGAGACATTGGTGCCGATGGTATAGGGCTCGGTGGTGCCGTGGATACGGAACAAGGTGTCGCGGCCATTCTTGTAGAGATACAGCGCACGCGGCCCCAGCGGGTTCTCCGGGCCCGGCTCCATGCCATTGGCATAGGGGCCGTAGCGGTCGGGTTCACGCGCAATCATCGATTTGGTCGGCGTCCAGCGCGGCCATTGTGCCTTGCGGCCAATCGTGGCCTCGCCGCGGAACACCAGGGCCTCGTCCTTGCCCACGCCGATGCCGTAGCGCAGGGCGCGGTTGTTTTCCATGACGAGGTAGAGGTAATGCGCCGGGGTATCGACCACCAGCGTGCCGGGCCGTTCGGAGGTGAAATAGGGCACTTCCTGGCGCCACCATTTGGGGTCGACGCGGCGCAGATCCATGCCGGCGACCATATAGGGCTCGCCGGCGACCGGGCCATACATGCGTTGATAATAGGGATCGATCACCGGTTCCTGCACCACAGGCTGGCGGGTGGT
>JACLAD010004358.1_pt1 | contig 10791 bp, 5 predicted proteins | sample 8027901 | NCBI WGS metagenome assembly JACLAD01 (sample SAMN15725071, study PRJNA655200) | protist metagenome | isolation source: fluorescence activated cell sorting (FACS) single amplified genomes of... | place: Spain: Blaines Bay Microbial Observatory, Mediterranean Sea | collected 2016-07-05
TGATTCGTCTGAGTATAGAATTGGATACAGATTTGAATTTAGAAACGAGAGACAGTTTGGAAAAGACTGCCATATTTTTAGCCATCTCCAAAAATAGACACGAGCTGGTAGAGCAAATGTTGGACATGCCTACTCGCAAACGAGATGGAGAGTGGATTTTTTGTAGTTCGAGATGTGATGTACAAGATTTCTACGGCAACACTCCTTTGCACGTCGCGGCCAAACTTGGTCATTTCAGAGTGTTAAGGTTAATGCTTTCTCGGATGTCCTTTAGAGCACAAGAACACATTGATAAGGAGGAGATTTTTGATCAAGAGGAAGCAAAAGCAAAAATATGCGATGTGGTGGTGAATCATGATGGCACATTCTCCTACAATCGTCGATATCTTCTGTATGGCTGCAAGAATGGGAAGGGTCAGACTGTGTATGACATATTATGTGAAGAGAACAAAGAAGGCTTATTAGATGGAGAGGAAATAGGGGAGGAGGAGGAAGACGGTGCAGACGAAGCAGAGCATGTCCCACTACAGTGCAAATATTGAATTCCTTGTTGTCATTGCACATTAATTACTACGACATCTACACATCTATAATTTAATCTTATCCTACTCGCGATCAGTCTCATTATACGAATTACCCCAAGGTGCTGCTGCTGCTCCAATCTTTTGTGTTCCGCCTCTGCTAGAAGGTCTCCCTTGCGAATGTACGCTCAACTTGCTACGACCAGGACTCATAGTACTGTTGGTCTGGTTAGCATGCGGACTAGCAGTATGGTTGGCACTTTCTGTTTCCACTAGAGTGCGCACCTTGTCGGGTAGACGGCTCTGTGCTGCTGGTTGCTTGCCCCTAGCTACCACTGGTTTTCGAGAAGGTCCATTACGAGATTGGTAGGAAGCTTCCATGGCATCGAGCTGTTCCTCACGAGATAGCTTGGCTCTACCCATGTACATATTTTCTTCCCCCCACGAGTCGCCTGCTTCCATATGATCGCCGTTATTATCAGTATTACTACTAGTCTTTCTTGACTGGCGGCGTTGACTAGCACTCTCTCTGGAATATATACTTCTACTAATATTTAATCTACCAGCGCTATTGGCACTGCTCGGGCGCTCGTCTCTGCTCTCTACCTGCTGGTTGTCCTGTGCTGGAGTTGGATTATGCTCAGTATCTACAGCTTCCCCCCTTTCTCTTCTCATCTTGCTCGCTTTCAACATAGCCATTTTCTTTTTAAGAGCGGATTGCACACTCTCTGGCTGATATCTCGCACTAATTAAAGCACGTTGTAGTTTGGCAATCTCTTTATCCTCAGGAGCTTCGTCACTTAGAGACACGTTCATACCCTTGGACTGCAATCGTTTTAGAGCTTGAATCTTGTGCGCTTCTTCTCGCTCTTTCACCACTTCCAATGCACGCAAACGCCTTTCTTCTCTCACTTGTGCCTCTTTGTCCAGGACAGACAAGGTATTATTGGCTACTGCTTCGGCCTTGGCCATGTTTTGTCTCCTCATCTGGTTTTTAGCAGAGTCATCTTTAGCATTCATCACCGCACGTGCACGTTCTCTTCGCATTTCTCGCAACGACGCTTCTTTCTCTACTTGTTCAGCAGCCTCTCGGATACCTGCTTGACGGTCTTTACCAGTAACCCTGGTCACACTTCGTTGACTATACTTGTTATTCATATTTGAATGCAAATCTACTTCTCGTGTCTCTTGTGTTTGCAAGGTATTGTGCACTTCAGCAGTTCTACCACCATCACTACGAGACATACCTCCATAAGAGGACATGTAAGATTTGCGAGGCTTTACATTATTGTTTATATTTTTGCTCTGAATGTTGCTGGTGCTTGTAGAACGAGGGCTGTTCTCTACTCTCTCTGTTTGATGATTCTCTGGTGCATCTTTCTCTCGAATCGAGCCTGCACTATAACTTTCTCGTTTGGATTTCTGTATTCCCTGTTGTTGACTGTCATAGAGTACCCCCTTTCGAGTAAGGCCTGAAGGACTGACTAACTCACCGATCTCATCCTCTGTATAGCCATGCATTCTCATAAGTGTGATCAATTGTCTACGATGCATGGCATTGCCATTTCTACCACTGCCATTGCCATACACAGAGATTACAAGCTTTTTAAATGATACTCGATTCTGACCGGGATCATTATTTCGATTACTCATGGCAGCCACATCTTTCTTCAATGTGCTGCTGTCCGGAGAAATCATTGATACTTGCGTAGGTCTCTTGCCTGGAGATTGAGGGTTTCTCGAAGAATTATTGGAAGCAGGAGAAACCATCTTCTCCTTCTCTTCCCAGTATTGTTTCATATACCCTTCTCCATTTTCACTCACCTCTGGTCGACTGATCTTATAATCAGCACGGGATTCGCTCTCCTTTTCCTGGAAATCTATAGGACTGCGTCTATTCATATCAATTGTATCTTTATCCCATGCATGTTCATCCTCCTCATACTCTTCTCGACTTACATCTCGCACATCTTCGTCGTATTCTTGCCGTTGTTGTCGACGCTCACGTTCCTCCAACTGGTGTCTGATTCGACGTGCTTCTTTATCACTGTTCGATTTGGCCTTAGTGGGTCGTAACAGACTCTCTCGTCGAGTACTACTATCACTATTGCTACTACTATTACTGCTAATATGGTTCCGCTGTTGGTTCTGACCACCGCTCTTGATCTTTTCCATTTCAGACATGATCTTCCTTTGCATATCTTTGATAGCTTCAGGCTCCATATTATCAAAATTGTCTTGCATAAATCGCTCTAGTTCCATCACTCGGTCAATGGCATCATTTTGCTCCTTGTGACTCAATGTAGACCCATCTACATCTCGAGATGACAACATGGTGATACTACTGCGAGGACTACGAGGACTCAAAGGACTGTGGTCTCCTCTCCTAGGTGGGCTACGATCAGTCACTCCCCTAGAATCATCATATATCTGATACTGTCTCTCTGTATTCGAGTAATCACTATGAACAGAACCATCGTAGCTCTCAGTTACTGAAAGATTATTATTGTTCTTATTATCATTGGAATCATTGACATGCTGTTGTGCAGGAGGTGGAGGCACAGTAAAGTTGCTCTGTCTTCGCATACGATAATTTTGTTGCTCTTCTGCACCCAAGTTCTGACGATGACTTTCCAACAAAGCCTTGATGTCATTGCCCATCTTCATAAGCCCCCTTTTATCTGCCACACGCCTAGCTTTGGCTGTCTGTCTGTCTGTCATCTTTCTTTCTCCTCTATTGGGTGCTGTGTCACTTCCAAAACTGTTCCCATTACTTTGATTACGAGAGATTTCTTTCTCTAATAGACCACTTTTCTTGAGTTCTCGATTCTTTTTGGCCATACTAGACACATCTACTTGTCCCACTTCTTTAAACTCCGACTTGACACCACCAGTCATGAATCGTGTCTCACCAGCAGCATCTTTCTCTTGACCATCCATGAGACATGCATGTCGCAAAGTATTCAAAGAGTGCTCTGTGTCTTTACTAGACGGACTTACAGTTGCAATAATGACTGTTCTGGCTTGACTCAGTACAAATGATTGCTTCAGTGCCATTGTCAGCTTGGATTTCCTGTAGATATGGGTAGCACTGCTGCCACTAGCTCTTGCACGAATACAATCTTTCAAAGCCATCAAGCTACTATTGATGGCTGCTCCTTCTTTACGGCGATCACTGGTATGATACATACTATCAATAGATTGTTCACTACCAGCTAAATCTACCAATGTCAAACATCCTTCAAGGGAACCATGTTTCCCTGAACCTTTTAGATTGGGATTTTGTTCTATGAAAATACGTAATACTGCATGACTGCGACTACTTGAATCATGTACACCTGTAGCCGCGGTCGTACGAATAGACAAGGCATGTTTGATCAATGTCACGAGTTCTTCGGGAGTCTTGACAGTCGGTTCAACTGCAGGTACGGCATGTACACCTCCATCTACAGCACTGAGTAATGTCACAGGAGCAAAGACATTCAATAAGTCCAGCACATTGTCTCCTTGCAATTCGAAGAAAGAGAGTGAAATTCGTGGCATTTCCATAAATCGATCATTATTTGATTCCAGCTCAGCAAAGATGTCATATGCAGCTTTCTCATAGATAGATGTCATAGTGAAGGATTTACCACTACCAGTTTGACCATAGACACAACATGTAGCGTATCCTCCACACACTGCTTCTTTGACTAGAGGCTTGGCAGCACTTAAGTAAACATCATCGTTCGAGGCTCTCTGATCAAACACACCATCAAATGCAAAGGAATGATTACACAAAAGCATACGACGCATATCAGCATGCATGCGTGTATCATGGATTATCGCGCAATTACCATCTGCACAACTCACAACATCAAACTCGTTGCCATCTACTTCATGCTTGAAAATCGGCCGTTTACGGACAAGTACACGGACGTTCTTGAGACCGTCTTCACTGAAATTCAAACTACGAGTCAAGGAATTGTTCGTAGAACTAGCCGTCGCGGGATCGATACCGTTCTCCAGTTGCCAGTCTACAATGGCATTCGAGAAGGTGGCACGATACTCGCGACGAGCAGTACGCTTGTCAATGTTGCGAATGGGGTTCGAATCACTGTTGCCCATGACCGAATCGAGCGCATATCGAATCAAATCGGTTGAGGTATCGACCCTGCGCAATCTCTTCCTTCTAAAGGATTTTCGAGCGCGTGAAAAGCTACAGTTGACGCATGAATTGGAACGTTTCGACTGGCAGGAGAATGATCATGTTATCAGATAAAGTATAAACATCAACTGAAAACATGAAAGAGATCCTATCAGTGCTGTTATGTTTCGCGTGCGTTGTCATCACTCATGGCCTTTGTCCCACGAGCCTACACACAATCGAGACGATTCACAGCAGTCTTTCTGAAAGTCATGTTGCTCCGTTCTCGTTTTTATTGAGTCGTTCGTGGTACGAGGTGCTCGAGCCGAATTCTATCACCAAGTTTGATTATGATACAGTGGAAGAGAGTTTTCAAGAGGTTGTTGCTGATGAGGCATTGAACCTTTTTGACATTCTCCGTCAAGCTACTACCACGAAAGACACAAACACAGCTATTGCATTAGCAATTAGTGATTTTGTGAGCGGTTATAGTTCTGGTCTAGTAAGTCGAGCCAGCGCATCTCTATTAGGAGACACGAAGAAGGACAAATCAGTAACAAAGGCGTCTTCTACGGCTGCATTTTTCGGTATTCGAGGTCTCATTCGTGGTGCAGGTCTAACATTGGGTATTCCAAGGCCCATTGTCTTAGTACTGGCCAGTGCACTGGCATCGATTGCATCAGAACGAACCAAGATAGATAGCCGAGAACGAGAAAATCGATCATCAAAAGATAAGGGTGGTGATGAGGAAGACGAAGAGAGCGAGAAATTATTATCCAAACCAGAGTTGACAGGAGATATAAGTAAATGGATCACTTTCGATACATTACTAGAGTCCTTGCCAACAGAGATGATAGATAGCGGATTGCGTAAAAATCTGTTGTACTTCGCCATCGGATCCTTCTCTTCTACTGTTGGTCTAGGTGTCAACAAATTTACTGCTGCACAAGAGAGACCTCGAGTGAAGAAAGGAGTAAGAACGAAAGATACAGAACAAGTGAAGGAAGAACTGATCAAGATTTGTTCGTCCAGTTTTGAAGGAGGCGTGTTGTTCTTTTCCTATTCATATTTGTCTTATTTGATAGCACAAGTATTGCCTTCTGATCTCAAGAATGAGCTTCTATTCAGTAAATATCTAGACAGTGTCGAAAGTGGTTTGCAGGACATTGTCATTCAAAAGAAGATGGATGTGGTGCCAAACCCATTCGCACCTCTCAGGTTTCGGTAAGCTCCCGGGAGGGGTATTATTATAGCTGTAGTGAGTGCAAAATATTGATTCATTTGTAAAGTAGAGTGAATATAGATAATCATTGCTGATAAGAGTAACATTTACAGCGTATATAGTTGTGGTGTAGTCCGGATTCGATACAATATATACAGAAACTCCTACACAATGACCGATTCACAACTTCCAGATCTTGATCACACCATTACAGTCCTTAGAGTATAGCTTGTCATTCTGGAAGGTAAACTATTCTACAGATTGAGTATGTCCTCTCAGGGTAGTAATGAGACTGTAATCACCGCAGTCCCAGATCTTGATGGTCTTATCCCAACTACCAGAGTACAGCTTGCCATCATGGACAGTGAGACATGCTACAAGGTGATTATGCCCTCCAAGAGTCTTGATGAGAGTGTCATCGCTGCAATCTTACGCCTTGATAGCACTATCCTGACTACCAGAGTACAGCTTGTCCCCATGGACAGTTAAACAGTATACACAGTTAGTATGTCCTGTCAGAGTCTTGATGAGCATATTCGTGCTGCAATCCCACACCTTGATAGTATTATCCTGACTATCAGAGTACAGCTTGCCACCATGGACAGTGAGACAGTTTACCCAACCAGTATGTCCCTCATACCCATCCTCATCACTCTCACCATCTGGTACACCTAGAGTAGTAACACGTGCATGGTTGCTGCAGTTCCATACCTTGATGCTGTTGTCATTACTACCAGAGTACAGCTTGCCATCGTTGACACTGGATGAAACGAAAAGTTCTCACCTTCTACACGAGGGCAAGTCTTCATCAATGCATACTTTGGCACATCAAGCATTCCAGCGAACTGCTGCATGAGCCAAGAAGCATCATCGCACACACCTTGCAGCCTTTTGTATTTCTCCTGCTTACCCAGGGCCTTGAACAAGTAGCATATCTGGTATCTCAACTCGATGCTCTCCTCTAATGCAGCCTGTTTCTCTCCTGCCATCTCGCGAGGTAAAATCCGACGCCGAGCATATTGGCCCTGCACTGCATGCATGCTGCACCTCAGATACTCAACGACGCCCTGCCGCGACATTCCAGGGTTCAAGATACTTCCTAATCATGTCAATGTGCAATACAAGTGACTCAATGGTATCGAATCCTGTCGTCGAAGTTTGGTTTGGTTTTGCAGCTGTACCGACCCTGCCCGGCTGCCAGGCCCTCACAAGATCGAGATTAGCACGACGAAATAGGTGATTTTGACCATCATAATCAGCAGATCAGGGATCAGCGATGAGTGAGTTCGAAAGTAGCGAAACAGAGAGTACTCCTAAGAAGACTTCTGGAGATGTTGTGAGAGCAGTAGATGACGATCTAGATCAACAAAGAGAGCTATTCTTGTGGAAGTTCAAAGACATTAGTCGTGAGGCGATTTCGAAGGAATACGACGACTTTCTGAAGCACGACTTGAAGCACCACGGCGAGCTGGATGAGCACGAGACGCTCATGTTTTTGGAGCATCGTAACGAGACGAAGACTGCCTTGGAACTTCGTGCTTTGCTTGCTGAGATCGACAAGGTAAGCGAGAATGATTACACTCTTATCGTATGGCTTTACTATCGCTACTCCCCGCATATTATATTCTAACAATTTTTATTTTTATTCTCTTCTCACACTGATTAGGATAAAAACCACAAAGTGAATTTCCTTGAGTGGTGTTGTTTCTATTTCAAGAAATCTTACGAGGATTTGAACGACTTTGTAGATGAAGAAGCTCGTCAGAAAGCCCTCGCCGAAGCTCGCGCTGCAGGCGAAGCTGCAAAACTAGCTCAAGACAAGATCGACCAAGCCAAGAAGAAAGAAGAGGAAGATGCTGCGAAGGAAGCAGCTGAGATTGAGGAAGAGAAGAAAATGAAAGGTGTCGCTGGAGCTGCTGCCATGTTTAATCGTGCAGCGAAGAACCAAAGCACACCCGACAATGCGACCAAGATCAAAGAAGAGAGTGCTCGTAAACGCGAATTACGCCTGGCTAAAAAAGCAGAAGAAGAAGCGAAAGCAGAAGCGGGTAAAGTGAAAAGTGCTGAAGAAGTACAAGCAGAAATCATCGAGAACGCCAAGAAGGCAGCAGAGGAGAAGGCCCGCTTGGAACAGGAAGCCAAGGACAAGGAGAAGGCGGACAGAAAGGCGCGCATTGCTGCAATGAATGCTAGAACATTGGGATCCAACAATGGAAAGGAGTCGTAAAAACTGTACCTGCTACCTCGACGTTCTGGGAATATTTGTTATTTATATACATACTCTCTCCCTGATGCACTCTCATCACATTTCATTGAGTGCAAAAGTAGCGGAGAATCAAGAATGATTTAATTAGTATGAATATGCGTTATAGGATAACTGGAATCATTAAGAAACGACTAAGAGGTGTATTAGATGGATAATAAAAATTAGCGATAGTCTCTACAATTTACACAGTCACGTTACAATCATCATTATAAATATATAGCTATTCTAGATCTTCCTTCTCTCTTTTTTCAGGACATTGTGAGCAAATCTCATCGTGTGGAAACTCATATGGCACATAAGGATCCGCATTGTGATTGATGCTAAAATCGCCCTGATGCTCTTCACTCTCGGAACACTTCCTCGCAGCTACATTCAAAGAGATGCTTTTATTGAAAAGCACAATCTCACTACTATCACTAAATAGGTTGAAGCTGCCTACTCTTTCAATATTACAGAATCCATTTTGACTTAGAAAAATGGATAATAGCGACCAATCGAAGCCCACGTAATGGTAATCGTACTCATCTGATTGCGCTCCATAGATGACCTTTGTCAGTAACCATCTATCCTTGAGGGCTAAGGAGGGTGATAAGTATAATTGAAATACCGTCGTCAAATCAGGCACACTGATCATCAACAAGCCTCCTGGACGTAGTACACGTTGCCATTCTTGCAAAGTCTTCTCTAACGCCTGATCTCCAAATCTATTGTGTTCCAGTATATGAGAAGCATAGATGGCACTCACACTATTGTCTGGAAAGCCATATAAATCATTCATTTGTCTAAAAATATCGATATTAGCCCGTAATAAAGTACCATCCTTGTGGGCGATGTCGTGTTGCTGGGCATTCACATTGAACCAACCTTCCTTAGCAGCAATACCTCCAATATTTAAAAAGATGTACTTTTGCTTCCATACGTCATCTGGAATTGTAGGGTACTCTTTCGTATTATCTTCTTTTATTATATTAGATTGCTTAGCATTCTGGACGTTGTGTATAGCCTCCACCATCTTATCCGTATGTGGCACTGAGAGAGATTTGATAAAGGCTGGCTCACCACTAGGATCTGCTACCGTGATACTTGCACCTCGTCTCCGTGTCCCTGCTTCTACAGAGTACACCTCACTTTGTGAGCTATACACTTGATCTAAGGGAATCCCTGCATCTTTTTTGTTCCCATCACTACCACTACTACTACTACCAGTCGTATAAGCCCGTGTCTCACTGTGTGTACCGGCAATGATATGGTATCGTGGCTTATCAGGGTCTTGCACATGGATGACATCCCAGGTAATTTGCAATTGTCTTACAAAATTGTCCGAGAAGTCAGTGTTATCAAAGAGTGCAGAAGAAGAGCGCTTCTTGCAGATATCTTCACGCCAACTCAAGAGACGTGTATACTGCGCTGTAGCTGGAAAGGAAGTACTGTTGTACAGGCACAGTTCATTCAGATGAGACAATCTGCTGGATACAGAAGACACATATTTGTTTTCAGTATATCCATCACTATCCATTGGCGGTACGATAGCATCCTCCTCTTTTTGATCCTTTCGTTTCTGAGCATATTTGCTCAATCGAAGAGCGGAAGTCTCATAGTCCTTGGCACTATAAGCAAGTCCCAAAGTACTACCTAGAGTCATCTGCATAGACTCTGCTGCCCTTTCTATCATGACTCGTCCATTACCATAGCTTAAAGTAGGTACTCCGGCCCACAATCCATCCAGACCTGTTGTATGGCCATTCTTCACACTCGTGTCAAGAATCAAGTCCAGAGAGGTCTTCTTATAGATATGTTCAATCCATGGTGTTTGAGCAGTCAATACCATTTGATCTGACTGAATACCGAAATGAGCAGCATTATTGAGCAAATATGGCCACGAATCTACACTCCCATGATGCTTAATGTGCAACATCATGGAGCCAGGAATGCCTCTCATGATGTTCATCCACACTTGAAACTGTATAGGATCCATCTTCTGTGTGTTACTAAAAGTGGCGAGAAAGAGAGAAGCTCTAGTGAATTGTGCAGATAATGCTTCGCTACTATTGTCTATAGAATCTTTACTAAGACCAGCACTGCTATTATTAAAGATGACTTGATCAGCAAAGGTCGTTCGAGAAGCCCTTGTGGAGCTACGACTGTAATACTCCACGATATCTCCTTGTGTTTGTGCGTAATCATTGGCAATGTAACAATGGGGCAAGTACGCTAAACTCTCACTAAAGTGGCTTCTATGTTCAGGAGGCAGGGATACACTATCTCCCAAGTAGTAATCGATGAAAGAAGCGCCCGTAGTGGTAGGCAGACCTAGATAACTGATCTGTAGAGGAGCAGGCCGATGACCCATCAAGCGTAGACCACTATGCTGCGTATGACCATTCAAATCAATCAATACTTCAATTTTCAAGGCGGCAATGGCTCTAGCAGCATCATAAGTATCTATTTGCGGTAAATAGTAGAAATGCTCCACTGTTGAGGAGATGTTGATGCCCCACCAGGACATGCTCTGTTTGATACTGAAACAATACAGCTCGATACGAGAAGTGTTGATTCGTTGTAATGTGCCTCGGATAAGTGTAGACACAGGATGCACCCCGAAGTCTGCACTGACAATACCCACCTTCAACCTCCTTCCCTCTTCTTTCTTACTATT
>JACLAD010006403.1_pt1 | contig 10790 bp, 5 predicted proteins | sample 8027901 | NCBI WGS metagenome assembly JACLAD01 (sample SAMN15725071, study PRJNA655200) | protist metagenome | isolation source: fluorescence activated cell sorting (FACS) single amplified genomes of... | place: Spain: Blaines Bay Microbial Observatory, Mediterranean Sea | collected 2016-07-05
TTTTGCCTGAACCACCCTCCGTCGACTGCTGCTCGGTGGCCTCTTGCTATACAGCAAAAACCGCCCCACGGAGTCATTAATTTCACCCATATTATTCTTCACTTCAACATTGGCTCTATAATAGACAATACAAAAGCACCAAACTGCCGTAAAAAAGAAAAAACTATCACAAAACAGCACCGTTGCCCTTAAGAAGGCGCGGGCATCCTCACTCGCAAATTCTTCGGCTTTACTGTCACAAGTGACAAGCGGGGATATTAAGAGGCTTTGAGCCAAAGCACCAAACGCCCACGATACATAGGCCCCAAAAGGTGGCACTACGAGTCGGTGGGTTTGGGCAGTATACCATGAAGCCAACGGTTCGTTTACAGTAAACTCCATCGAAATTCCATAATTTTCGAAGTCACCAAAGTATGGCGGCCTATTAAGCTCAATGTGCGGGTGTAAGCCCACACAACACCGCAAAAGTATCGCTAGAAGGGCTATAAATGCAGGATTGTGGAGAACAGCACGATCCATAGCCGTCGTGTCTTTTTCTTCACGTATACGGAATACCTGCACGTTTCCGTTGTCGTTTTGCTTGGCGCTCATTTTGTTCAAGTTTTTGCGTGTGTTTTCCACAAGTGAGGACAACTTAGGTAATGTCTACATGCGTTTTTGTTCAACAATTTGGTGCGCCAAAATTAAATTCGCATCGGAAATTTTTTTACCGGTTTGTTTGTTGGATGAAAATTTTTAAAAAATAGGTTTGTTTTATTTTTGATTTTTTTGCTTTTTTTGGGGCCTCTCTCTTCTTCTTTTGCCTCCGCTTTTTTTAATTAAGGTTTAAACATTCGTTAGTGGTTGAATTTTTTTATGTGTAGGGTTTTCTTCCTATTGAGGTTATGCGTCAGCCACAAGACAGGTCAAAAGTTACAAGTTTACGTGTACATACACTCACTTGTAAAGTGAGAGGAAAGAGATCCCTGGTTCTCTCCTTTTCCCCAAACCCAGAGAAATAAAAAAAAAAAAAAGGGTATAAAGATTTAAAAACAAAAAAAAATATTATCTTCTATTTAGTTTAGTAAGAGAGGGAAAAAAAGAAAAGGGGGAGAAGAAAGGGATTGATAGATATTTGGTTGAATTCTGAAAAAGAAAATTAAAGATGGGTCAAGATGATTTGGACTTTTTGAAAGAAGCACGGAAATCACGTGGACGTCATCGTACCGAAGCTCAGGGTATTGTTTTGGCAGGAACAGGTATCTTAGCAAGCCGTGGCTCAAGACTTGGAAAAGAACAATGGAATGTGAGGGAACAAGTGTTTTGTGCGGCTTTGGATACCAACGAACTTGAGGTTTGCGCATCATTATTAGCTGAACTGGAGAAACAATTTCCAGAATCTCAACGTGTACAAAGACTGCGTGGCCTCCTGTTAGAAGCACAAGGAGAAACAAAAGAAGCTTCTAAGCTCTATGATAAAATGCTAGAGGTAAATCAGGATAATATGCTTGCAATGAAACGTAAAATTTGTCTTTTAAAAGCAACGAACAAGCTAAACGATGCAATCAAACAACTGATCAAATACCTTGAAACTTATCAGGCTGACAGTGAAGGTTGGAAGGCCCTTGCCGCGCTATACGCAGAGGCTGGTCTATACAAACAAACATCCTATTGCTTGGAAGAAGTCATTCTTTGTAACCCCTTTAGTTATGTGAGCTACCTTGCATATGCTGAATCTCTTTACACAGTGGGAGCGACGGTCAACAACCTTTTAGATGCGCGCAAGTACTATTGCCAAAGTTCAACTATGAAGAAATCACCCGAGAATATCCGTGCTTTATTTGGGCTAGCTGTGACAACAAAGGCAATTGGTGAGCATGTCGAAACCTCCAGCGCTACGAATAAAAAAGGGAAAGGGAGAGTACAAGTTGATTCTGCCACGAACGAAGAAATCAACACCAAGTCAATAGAAATGATCCAATCCATCGGTAATATGCCAGCCGGGATCGCTGAGCTTGTGAAAAAAGTTGCGGATCAATTATCTGTGAAGAATAGAGCATGAAGCCAACCCTTGAGTAGCTTGAAAAAAAAATAAGCGAGTTGATTTTAATAAAGAGTCTTCACACCTCTGTGCTGGTCAGTTTACACGTTTACACCCACACTTGGCCACACCTTCAACGGGGTACCACACCATGGCTACGCTAAATCGAAAATTGATTCTCTGACAGACGCATATCTATCTCCATTCAACCTGATTTCAAAAAGAGCAAGTGCTGATCAGTTGGGAAGAGGGGGGTGGTTGGAGCGAAAAAGCTGAACCAATCCCTTCTGCACAAAACAAAAAAGGAAGTTGGTTAACAAAAAAAATCGAATCACAAAAATGTCTGATGATTATGATAAAAACGGCGGACGCAAGGATGAAAGAAGTTCGCCATTATCGAGATTGTCGCAGGGTAAATCACGTCGTACTGGATTTGCAGTAGCAGACGAGGATGTGCCTGTTTTACTGCTTGATGAAGAAGATACACTACAAGGAAACACAGTTTTACTTGGAGAAGACAGTCAACTGGAAATATTGGTGGATCAACCAAGGTCTTTACCAGGGCCTTCTGGTATGAGTGGCATTGTTGAAAACACTGTGGATTTGAATATCGGACACGGAAGTAGCTATGATGAGCCGAGTCAGATTTCGAAGAAATATTCTTCTGACACAAAAACCTATAAATCAAGGTCCAGCTCGTTTTCACTGAACAAGGACTTTGATGAGGACAGGCTAGGCGCTTTAGACAAACACGGGGGTAAGAAAAATCTACACATGGCCGAGCTTGTTGTTGGTGTCGTTGCAAATCTTGATGAGGTAACAGACCCGTCAAACTACGAAAACTCATCAATCTTTGAGTCGTTTTTTGACTTGACGCACGCACGCTTGCTACATATCTTTCGGATGTTCGACGACCTAAGTGCCGAAAAAGAAAAAGGTATTTTGAATTATGAAAATTTTCAAAAAAGTCTGCGCGATGCCGGGCTTCAAGTCAAAGATAAGGCGAGCTTTGAAAGGTTGGTGAAGCGGGTAGATTTAGATCACGATGGCGGAATTACTTTTGCGGAGTTTGAGACAGTGGTACAGAGTTTAAAAATGGCGCACATGTTTCGATATCGACACAAGTCTAGTGCTCGTGACCAGCCATTTCGTTGCATCAACTACAACTCCGCTCGGTCTGAGGAAACCTTGATTCAACGAAGCGCGTTCAAAACCTTCATGTATGCGCCCCGGCCAGAATGGTCCACCTGTAGATGGATGGACTTGACGTTGCCTGCAACGTTTACCCTAAAGTGTTTATCTATTAAGCACCGTTTGCATCCGCTGGCATTGGAGGATGCTCTCAAAGACTCAAGGAGGATGCGAGCAAAGGTGGATAGGTATGACACACATCTCTTCGTTGCGTTTCCTGTGCTAACCTTAGTTTATAACAACGTAGGAGGTGAAGATCACGGGGAAATATCACCCCGTTCACAAAGTTTGGGAAGAAGGAAACGTTTCGGTAGCAGTGCGGGAAAGGCCGTATCTAGCAGTCAGGCGGGTGGCTTTTCTCGTTATGGCTCGATGAGTGCGAATGAGCCTTTAATCCGTGGAGTCTCGGCATTATCGTCGACCATGGGGCGAAATAGAGACACTAGCCGCAGTTTTGAGGGAAATTCCCCTACTCATTATGGTCGAGGAATGGCTGGAAAAAATTGGCTGGACGATATTCAGGTTCCAAAAGTTGTAAAGCACAATGCGTTCATGTTTCTTTCAAGACCAGACAACAACACGATGGTAACAGTGCTAAACAACGAGTGCAAGGGCCTTTTCGGCCGTGTTAGACACGAGCTCAGTGTTTCGTATTCCCGGTTAAGGACACATGATGGGATGTACCTTTTGTATACCCTACTCGATGTTATTGTTGATAGCTATTGTCCTTTGGTGGATGAATTGCAATACATCGCCAATGTTTTGTGGGAGCGTGTGCGTAGTGAACGTCGCAGGGTTGTCAGTGGGAAAGGCGAAGTCGCGTTTACGAACGCGTATCACGATATGATCCGGGAATTAAATCATCTCAAGCGTTGGATGGCGCCTGCTATGCGTGTTGTCGGAAATCTCATTCTCGAAGAAGACCTTGCTGCAGACGTTAAGATTTACCTCCGTGACGTTCACGATCACTTGGAACAGACATCGGATGACATCAACCAGCTTATTTCCAATCTCCAGGCGCTCAAGGAGGAGCATGATCACGCCATAGACGTCAAAATGAATGGCACAATGAATGCCCTAACGATTCTCGCGACAGCTCTGCTGCCGGCGCAGTTTCTTTCAAGCGTTTATGGAATGAATTTTACAGATCTACCTGAGCTCCACTGGAAGTACGGTTATGCTATGTTTTGGGCAATGACTTTTTTGAGTTGGGCCCTTTTATATTCCTACTTTCGTCACAAAGGATTCGTAGAGATTTAATCGGCCCAAGGGCCAGTACAAGTCTGTGTCAAAATATTGTGAACAAATAAAGAAGGGAAGAGTCACATCTGAAAATGTGCCCGAAAATATACTTGGTCTCTTCGAGTTTGTGCAATTTTACGCGATTGTTGCATATCATCTATACGCTCCAGCCCTTCTTTCCACTCAGGGGAAAACTCGGCCCTCTTATTTGTTCTTCGTACCTCATTGTCCAACCGATATCGTACAAGTTCATCGTCCGAAAACTGGCCACGTTTCGATTTGCGAATCCATTCGTGCTTTTCCTTGGCTTCTTCGCGTGTATAGAAATAACACCGTTGTGACGTCATGCGAAGCAAATCCTTCAAATTTTGCTGATATTTTACATTCAGCACGGCTATAGCTGCAGCAAGGGGCAAGCCGAGCGGTTCGTCGCGGGAAACCATATCTGATGCAATCAGGACATTTTCAAGCTTTTCCAGTCGCCCAAAAGCATACTTTGTTACGAGAGAAAACGAGCCTCTTAGAAAATCTTTGAAGCTATGTGGTCTAGGGACTATGAGCCGGCACATATGCCGTATCCATGGATTGGCTTGTTCGAAACTATCGCTAGTTTTGTGCTCATGGCTAAAAATTACAACTGCATCGATTTGCTTCTTCTGGATCCAGCTATAGGTCAAAGATTCCATGGAGCCCACCCAGAGCTGACCGACGGTATCAGGTTCTGGAATCGCCGGCCGCAAGGCATCTTCCCACGAATTGCGCACACTGTCATCGTGCTTACCAAGGGGCTTCCAGGCTCGAACTTTGTGCAAAGAGTCCACAGCACACCGTCTCACATGCGCCTCAGCCAGCTGTGCATCACGAAAGTTGTACATTGCTTCTCGCCAGGGCAAATCCACAGCCCCAGAGGTGCAATCATCAACCACCCAATAACTCGGCTTCGGCCAGATTCGCTGTAATGGCTCGCTGCAGCACAACTCATGCAGTAAAACAGCTACCTGGGTACTACCAGACTCGCGCGCAATTTGTAACGCCGTGCGTCTCGCACGAAGGGGTGCGCTAGCGGTCTCGGCATGAAGATCAGCATTACCTGCGTTGATGAGCTCCTCTGCGATATCGGCTCGATCATTTAGAGCAGCATAATGTAAACAGGTCCAACCTGTCAACTTTTCTCGGACCCGGACGTTCCCGCCGCTTCTCAAGAGTATGCTAACTGCGTTCAGACGATTTTTTATAACAGCATCCATCAGTGGGGTGTGGTTCTTGTTATCCTTCATGTTGATGTCGCATTTCGCGTAAATCAGTTGATGCATTACCCGCTCGCTATCCAGGCCCGCGGCTATGTGCAGGGCTGTCTTTCCATTACTAGATTCAACATCATCCACGGGAACGCCCTCTTCTAGTAAATGGCGGATAAAAACCAAACCGCGGTCACCCAAGCTTGCTGCAACAATTAGGGGTGTTTGGCCGTTATTATCTCGTATGCTCAGGTCGATGCCTCCTTTCAAACGGTCCAAAAAATAGTTTTCGTCACCCTCAAGAATGCTCTCAAAGAAATTGCGTTTCATACGATTTGTAAAGGGCTCGCCCATTACCTTGAAATATGTGTCCGTTTTGGCAAGCACATTTTCCCTTATATCTTGCCCTCCTTCTTTCCCGGTTTTCGACTCCTTAGTCCCATCGTCCTCGTTTTTATCGTACAAGGAATCAGCTTGGTCATCTTCGTCGTCTTCATCAATATGCGCGAACCGTAAAACCATGGGAGGCTTTGTCTCTTTAATACAGTCAAGTGCTAGGTTGAATGGCAGTCCCTCGATTGAGCGATTATTCACGGCAACAAGTGCCATTCCTTTTTCTACAGATCGGAATACCGTCTCTACTTCTCGCGAAGTCCGCGAAGAACACCCAGCGAACCGGCATCCATACATCGCTGAGTTGGTGGGACGAAACCATACATCTAGATTGCAAATAGATTCATCAATAAGTACTAGATCCGATCGTAACGGCTTTAGAAACCGCAGCACGATTCGGGCTTGCGCTGCTGACGTGCTGAACTTTTTCGAGCTCGTGTCGTACTTTGTTTTCACTTGCAAAGCAACCAATCCACGACCTGCTTCCTGTTCTGCCTCCCTAGCCTTTTCCTCGGCCAAAGCTATATCCTCAAAGCATTTCAAACCCGCATTATGAATCATTTGTGACACAGTATCGAATTTGGTCAACGGTCCTACATTATTAGAAGCTCCAACGCCTATTAGACGGTCCCCCACTTCCAAGCGCTCATGATTTTCTCCGACGCTTTCCTTGTCCTCTTTCCAGCCGTCAAATACTGCACCAAACCCTCCTGCACGAGGGGCGAGACGAAGTCCGAGAGCAGTGTTTGGTTTGAAAGTAACAATAAACTCTTCGAAATCTGCTTCACCTTGCAGTTCCGCCATTTCCTATTTCCTCCTCAACAACAGGAACAACAAGAATAAAATAGCAAATCTAAAAAAGCTCTAAAGTTTCTATTAAATACATGGCCTATTTGATTTAAACAAAAGCACGATAAAACAACCTTTTCAAGATCGCATCGATCGCTTGCTCTTTTTTTATCCGTTTTTTTTTTCCGGAGCTGAGCCTGAGTCCGAGTCCGGGGGCCCCGGAAAAAAGGTTATGACACCTATTGTAGGCTGACCAACTCAACTCAATGAAACAGACGACGGTTTCGAGTCAAGCACGCCCTTCTTTTCTGGTCCGAGCAAGACTAACAGAGAAGAAAATGAAAAATTGGCAAAGATCCAGCTTGATGCCATGGCAACCATCAAAAACACGCCAAACTGCCAGAAAAATAAACTTGTAGAGAAAATCATGACAAAGCCAGCAACAAACGTTGTAAATGCTCCTGTAAAAATGGAAACCCCTACAGTCTTAAACATGTACAACACACTCTCGCGACGATCACCAGGGTAGGGGCTATGTAAAAAGCTGTATGAAAAGTGGACAGTGTGATCGACTGAAAGACCAACTGCTACAGCAAGAATGAGTGACTCCATGATGTTGAGCTGCCACCCCAGGGAAACAAGGATACCAACAATCGTACCTACGATTTGCACGACAGTGACCATATTCATGGCTGTGACCCTGACACTCCTGGTTGTGACGAGCAAAATGCACGTTGCAAAAGCAAAAGAGACGGCACCTGACTGAAAAGCGCTTGCGCTAAGTGTTCGCTGAAGATCAAAAAATTCAATATTTGCAAAGAAGAACATTCCACCCAAAGCTGGGTCCTCCTTGACGGCATCATTCACAATCGTATCCATTGCTGTCTCAAATTCGAGCTGCTCGTCATAGGGGCGATCCCAAGCAAGATTCGATCGAAAACGGAAAACAATCGCTTTCATGCTGCCAGCAGCATCGTACCAAAACCCATGAAAGCCATCTTTCCATGTGGAGTATTGACGGACACACGATTCGAATAGCGTTGCGTTGGATATCGGAAACTGCATATCGCAACACGTTGCTCTTTGCACTGAACACGCTTCGGCAATATAATCTTTCAATCCTTTCAATGGGCATACGAGGGCTTGAGAAGTATAATACGGTGACGCAGCAAAGGTGTCACACATACCTAAAAGAACCGCCTGAGTTTGTGGGGAGGATATATTAAAATGTTTGGAGAGGACAAGCCTCCCAAAGTCATCAGGATCCCAAAAATTTCCATTATCTACCAGTTCGATGCCCAGAACAAAATATGTCAATACTCCTTTCGCAGTCTCATCATTTGCGGCGTATTGAAAAAAATTCTTTTCCAACTCGAGTTCAAAAACTTCCATAGGATGAGTGTCACGGTACAACTGGAATTCACCAGTTGTCGGGCGCTCGAGCTTTGATCCCGCAAAGGTGAGGCCGCAAGCCATAGCAAGAAGCGACACCAGTAAAAATATGCGATACTGGATAACAAACGGGCCTACTTTGTCTCTAAAAAACGCCGACACGTTGATATCAAAGCAAAGTCTATTCTTTTGATTCGTAGATTCAGTTCCACCCCGGCTGGTTACCGCTGGCCGGGATGTGCACCACTTATTCAATTTAATGTAGCGCTCATGAATGAGTACAACGGCAGGAATGTAGGTCATCATGATGACGAAGTCAACGGCGATGACTATGGCAACAAACACTCCGAAACAGCGCATGGATGTCACTGGGGAGAGCGAGTTTGCTAAAAACGCTGCAACAGATGTAATTGTCGTAACGAACATCGACCCCCCTGCCCGATACAAAACCAATCCCAAGCGCTTTGACGTATCAGCACACTCGCATTGCTTCCAGGCGTCAACGAATATGAAGACATCATCGCAAGCGACGCCAATCACGACAAATAAACCCACGAGATTAAGGAAGGGGAAAAATGGCAACCACAGCACGCACATATATACGCCGTAGGAAACGCCCAAACTCACAAATATTTGGATCCAAGCAAACACAGTTATGAAGAAAGACGATGAATGAACCCACATCAGTAAAAATATTGCCACAAATGCTGCAACACTAAACAAACTGTCCGAAATGATTTGGCTTGAAAAGGCATCGAATTTACTTCCACTCCGGTACCCAGCAAACTCACTTGATCCAATCCTTTCTCCGTCCAACCTAAACAAATACTCATCGTGAAATGTCGTAAACTTTGTTTTTTGGTCCCAGTCAGTCACTGCCGGAATCATTTTGGTAAACCTTACGTTGCCAGAGTCAAGATATTGCGCATCAACAAGTTGATTCAACGTATCATACACAATATTGTCGATCAAGCACCCTTCTTGTACCCCAGGGCTACAGCCATTACCAATATATCGGTCAGGGGGGCAGTATTCCAAACTTGCATTTTGAAAAGCAGGTGCGCACTCCCCAAGTAAAGCACTAAAATTTGAAACGTGGCTTGACGTGATGTCACTGCACTCACCAAGGCCATAATAATTCTTTACGTAAGTACCTATATCTCGACTAGTACAAGGTGCACCTGTGTATGGTGAAAGCACATCCCTTGTCCCCAGGTCAAAAAGTTTGCTCCTCATTTCTTCCGAAGCTTCACAAAGCCCCTGCACAGTCTCAAAGTCGAGCAAATCACTACCCACTGCTTTGTAAACCACTTCCACAGGATTTCTCGTCCAGGATACTAAATACTGTCGCGAGAGCAAGCAGTTTGAGTCATAAGGCTGTTGCTGAAGAAACTGATCTCCTTGAAGACTTCTCCCATAATCTTCGTAGAAACCGTCGCGGCAAACTGAATAAAAATCTTCAGAGGTACTTTCATCAGCTGGATAGTTCCATTGTTCACTTGACGGTTCACCATTTTCATTGCTCGTTAAATCGCCCTTACAAACCGCCCAATTCATATTGTATCGAAACGCCGTGGCAGCCGTTGCTAACTTAGTTCCACGTGGTGTGAACCCCTTGTCAGCGTTTGCAAAATCAGGTATGGCGTCATCTCGTAACATAAATGGAAGTCCACAAAATGCGGCCATCACAATTATTGAAAATGCCAAACAGAACCTCGGTCTTTTATCCACAAACTCTGCATATTTCATAATAATTCTTGGTACCTTCTCAACATCGTGGTAGTGCCCTCTTTCACTACTCATGGTGGTAGTAAAGCGTACGTACTACACCTCTCCCCCTATCCTAAATACCAACGGCCGGAGTATCTTTCTGACAGTCTATCAATCTAATATCGACACACTGTCACTATTGGAATGCCGGAGAAATACGGGATGGATTGGAGACGACACAAGATTCAACCTCGTTCGTTTTCGATTGACTTGAAGAAAAAGACCCCGCTCAAAAAAAGTAGAACCAACGGGACGGTTGAGAAGGGGTGGTCTTGGAATCCCCCTTGTAATTATTTAGAACTTTATACATGTATGTATGCATGTAATACTATGTATACGTACTACGTGTATAGATCTGGAGCTAATCTAGCTATGTATTGAAATTGCTTGCAAGAGTGGTACCTAATTAATGGTCTATGGACGTTCTTGAAAATACTTCAAAAAGGGGTCCTCGATTCCTCGGGCAAGAGGTTCTTCAAAACGACCTGGGACAAATTCTCGCACTTTTCTCGTCAAGTTACGAAGTGCGCACGGCCCGTGGGGCCGCACGTGCCACGACTCACGTTTTACGTCTCATGCCATGAGATTTTAGTTCAGATGATTTCAAAGTTGGGTGTCTTGGGACATCCCTGACATGCACGTTTAGGAGAATGGAAGAGTATAGGACATTCCTCTTTCAAGAGAAGGGCGCCAGGGCTGGATGAAAAAATAGAGGCCAATAGAGCGTTCAATTTTTTGGAGCACAGATTTGAAAC
>JACLAD010014462.1_pt1 | contig 10784 bp, 10 predicted proteins | sample 8027901 | NCBI WGS metagenome assembly JACLAD01 (sample SAMN15725071, study PRJNA655200) | protist metagenome | isolation source: fluorescence activated cell sorting (FACS) single amplified genomes of... | place: Spain: Blaines Bay Microbial Observatory, Mediterranean Sea | collected 2016-07-05
AGCTCGGCATTCTGCGCGATACGCAGAGGCAGGCGGAGTCGCGTCAGTTCACCAAGGACATGAACGTCATCGGCCAGGTCCGCGAGAACGGCGAACGGACTCACCTCATCGGCTGGCGCGAGGGGTTGTGGGAGGAGAATGAAGGCGTCGAGAAACGGCTGGTCCTGAAACTCTTCACGAGCAGCATGAACTGGAAGGGATCGCTCGACCAGATGATGGGCCGGTCGCTTCAGCTGACACACGCATCCGGCGTTCCAACGCCTGCCTTCTCGGTCAACCTCGCGCGCCACGAACAGGTCATCCAGCTGGAGCGATGCGCCCGCAAGATTCCGTTCTTTCCGCAGGCCTTCAGCTTCTTTATTCTAGATGACGACGGCGCGCGACACTTCCGGCTGCGCCAGAAGCGGTTCAGCATCGGCGCGGATTTTGTGCTTTACGACCAGCGCAACCGGAAGATCGCCGAGATCGATCGCAGGCTGCTCAACCTTGGCGGCGCCTGGAAGGTCAAGATCCTGTCCGAGGCCATGGACGCACGACTGCAGTCGACGCTGTGTCTGTTCTGCGCGATGCAGCGCTTCGGTCGCAAATGCCGGCGTGAGATCGGAAAACTCCGCGGGCAGATCGCCAGGTCGGACGCGCCGATCAAGCTCGATCACCAGGAGGCAGACCTCTACATGAACCCGCGCCGGGTGCGCTGACACGGGGCCGCCGGGTACAGGCAAAGTCGGATCGGGTTGACATCATTCGATACTACGGGAAATACCGTAGTATGAATGACGCCGCCGCCATCGCCTCTCTCTCTGCGATTGCCCACCACACGCGGCTGGGCGCGTTCAGGCTTCTGGTCAAGGCGGGACCTGACGGCGTGCCGGCCGGGGAGATTGCGCGCACGCTGGGCGTTCCGGCGACAACCATGTCGACCCATCTGTCCATACTGACCAATGCGGGACTGATTGAACCGCGCCGGGAATCGCGGACGGTCTACTACAGTCTGCGCACGTCGGAAGTGAGCGCCCTGTTCGACTTCCTTATGGCGGATTGTTGCCAGGGGCGTCCGGAGCTGTGCGGCGCGCTGGCGGGGGCTGGCGATTGCAGACCGGGAGAGACACGCCGGTGAGCGACCGTGGCAGCTATACCGTTCTGTTTCTTTGCACCGGAAACTCGGCGCGCTCCATTCTGGCGGAAGCGCTGCTGAATGCGCTGGGCAAAGGGAGGTTCAAGGCGGTCTCGGCGGGATCGTTCCCGAAAGGCGCGGTTCACCCGGCGGTGCTGGACTATCTGCGATCGGTGGACCTGCCGACGGACGGTCTGCGTTCAAAAGCCTGGGACGAATTCGCGGGGCCCGATGCGCCGGAGATCGATTTCGTCATCACCGTTTGCGACAACGCGGCCAACGAAGTTTGCCCGGTTTGGCCGGGTCAACCGGTGACCGCGCGCTGGGGTCTGGCCGATCCCGCCGCGATTGACGGCGCAGAGTTCGAGGTCGCAGCCGCATTCCGCGACACGGCGCGGGCGCTGCGCGCGCGCATCGAGCCGTTCGTCAACCTGCCTGATCAGAGCCTCGGTCGGCTGTCCGCCAAGGCGGAGCTCGAACGCATTCACAGGGCCGCGGAAGTATCGAGGAACGAATGACCGCTGAAGCAAGACCGAAAATGCCGATCTTCGAGCGCTTCCTGACCCTGTGGGTCGCGCTGGCCATCGTGATCGGCGTTGCGCTCGGCCAGGCGTTTCCCGACGGGTTTGCGATGATCGCTGCGGCCGAGGTTGCAAGCGTCAATCTGCCGGTCGCAGTGCTGATCTGGCTGATGATCATCCCGATGCTGATGAAGATCGACTTCCGCGCGCTGGGCGGGGTGACGAAGCACTGGCGCGGCATCGGCGTGACGCTGTTCGTGAACTGGGCGGTCAAACCGTTCACGATGGCGCTGCTGGGCTGGGTCTTCGTTGGCTGGCTGTTCCGCCCCGTGCTGCCGGCCGACCAGATCGACAGTTATATTGCGGGACTGATCCTGCTCGGCGCCGCGCCCTGTACGGCGATGGTGTTTGTGTGGAGCAACCTGACCCGCGGCGAGCCGCACTTCACGTTGAGCCAAGTCGCGCTGAACGACGCTATCATGGTGGTGGCGTTTGCGCCGATCGTTGGCCTGCTGCTCGGGATTTCGGCCATCATCGTACCGTGGGATACGCTGCTGATTTCGGTGGCGCTCTACATCATCGTGCCGGTGATCCTTTCGCAGATCGCACGCGCGTGGCTGCTGAACGGCGGCGTCGCGCGGCTCGAACGGGCGCTTGCAGGCATCCAGCCCTTGTCGGTGATTGCGCTTCTGGCGACGTTGGTCCTGCTGTTCGCGTTTCAGGGCGAGCAGATCCTGACGCAGCCGCTGATTATCCTGATACTGGCGGCGCCGATCATCTTGCAGACCTACTTCATCTTCGGCCTCGGTTATTTCCTGAACCGCTTCACCGGTGAAGCGCACTGCATCGCCGGACCTTCAGCGCTGATCGGGGCCAGCAATTTCTTCGAGCTGGCGGTTGCCGCGGCGATCAGCCTGTTCGGTCTGAATTCCGGCGCAGCGCTGGCGACCGTTGTCGGCGTGCTGATCGAAGTCCCGGTCATGCTCACGCTGGTGGCGATCGTGAACCGGTCGAAGACTTGGTACGAAGCCGCGGGATCGGTTCGTCGCCTCGCTGGTGAAGGCGAGCGCCAAGCGTCTCAGTAGCCGCTGTCGCTTGAGGGATCAGGCGCGGGTCTGGCCTGTGCCGCGGACCTGGTACTTGAAGATCGTGAGCTGTTCGGCGCCGACCGGGCCGCGCGCGTGGATGCGGCCGGTGGCGATGCCGATCTCCGCGCCCATACCAAACTCGCCGCCGTCAGCGAACTGGGTCGAGGCGTTGTGTATGACGATGGCGCTGTCGACTTCCGAGAGGAAGCGCTGCGCGGCGTTGTCGTCTTCGGTGATAATTGATTCCGTGTGCTGGGAGCCATACTTCGCAATGTGCGCCATCGCGCCGTCCAGATCATCGACCACCGCAACGGAGAGAATCGGCGCGAGATACTCGGTCGTCCAGTCTTCCTCCTTGGCGGGGATCATGGCGTGGAGCTCGCGGGCGCGATCGTCACCCCGCAGCTCGCAGCCCTTCGCTTCGAGCACGGCGGCGACCTTGGGCAGGAAGCGGGGTGCGATTGCCTTGTCGACGAGGAGCGTTTCGGCCGAGCCGCAGATGCCGGTGCGGCGCAGCTTGGAATTGACGACCAGCTCGATCGCCTTGTCGTCATTTGCGCCGGAATGAACATAGACGTGGCAGAGCCCTTCGAGGTGGCCGATCACGGGCACGCGCGCTTCTTCCTGTACGCGGCCGACGAGGCCCTTGCCGCCTCGCGGGACGACGACATCGACCATGCCTTCCAACCCAGTGAGGATCATGCCGACGGCGGCGCGATCGCGCGTGGGCACAAGCTGGATGCCGTCGGCGGGCAGGCCAGCGTCTTCAAGGCCCTGCCGCAGGCATTCCGCGATGGCTTTCGATGAGTGCAGGCTTTCCGATCCGCCGCGCAGGATGGCGGCGTTGGCGGCGCGGATGCACAGCGCGCCGGCGTCGGCGGTGACGTTTGGACGGCTCTCATAGATGATCGCGATGACCCCCAGAGGACCGCGCACGCGCGAGATTTCGAGCCCGTTGGGCTGGGTCCACTTGGCGATCACGTCGCCGACGGGATCGGGTAGCGATGCGACGGCTTCGAGACCTTCGGCGACGCCTTCGATGCGCGCATCCGTGAGCTCCAGCCGGTCGAGCATGGCGTCCGACAGGCCCTTCTCGCGCCCGTAGGCCATGTCCTTTTCGTTGGCTTCAAGGATCGCCGAACGATTTGTCCGGAGGCGTTCGGCCATCGACTTTAGCGCTTTGGTGCGGGCATCGCGACCGGCTTTGGCGAGCTGCGCGGAGGCTGTACGGGCGCGTCGGCCCATGGCGAGCATCTCAGCCGCGAGAGCGGCGTCGGACGAGGAGAGGGGAGCGGCGAGGGTCATGACAGGCAGGTCCGGATGATAACACGGTAGACGAATAACGCACGAGGCTAGGGCGAGGCTTCAAGGTTCGGCGAGGACGAGGTCGTCACGGTGGATGAGGGCGGGGCGGCCGCGGAAGCCGAGAATGGATTCGATGTCGGCGGACTTGGCGCCGATCAGGCGGACGGCGTCTTCGGCCGAATACGAACAGATGCCGCGCGCAATGATCGCGCCGGCGGCGTCAACAACGGCGACCGCATCGCCGCGATCGAAGCGGCCCGAGACCTTGTGCACGCCCGCATGCAGTAGCGACTTGCCCGCCTTCAGCGCCTTTGCCGCGCCATCGTCGATCGTGATTTCGCCTGCGGGATTAAGCGCGCCCGCTAGCCATTGCCGTCGCGCGGTTTCGGGCGTGACTTCTGGCAGGAACCAGCTGGCGCGGGCGCCGTTGGCGAGCGCATCGAGCGGGCCGCCCTCGCTGGTGGCGTTGGCGCCGAGGGTGATGGCGGTGGCGCAGCCGGCCGTCATGGCGATGCGCGCCGCTTCGAGCTTGGTCGCCATGCCGCCGGAACCCGTGCCGGCCGTTTCGTTTGCGCCGCCAGCCATGGCGAGGTGTTCGGACGTGATGCGCCGGATTTCCGGAATATGCCGGGCGTTGCGGTCATGCGCCGGATTGGCGTCGTAGAGGCCGTCAACGTCAGACAGGAGAACCAGTACGTCGGCGCCAATCATCTGCGCGACGCGGGCGGCGAGGCGGTCGTTGTCGCCATAGCGGAGCTCGGCGGTGGCGACGGTGTCGTTTTCGTTGACGATCGGGATGGCGCCGCGTTCGATCAGCGTTTCCAGCGTGGCGCGGGCGTTCAGCCAGCGGCGGCGGTGTTCGGTGTCGTCGAAGGTGACAAGGGCCTGAGCGACGGGGAGGCCGTGGAGAGCGAGCGCATCCTCCCACGCCCGCATCAGTCGGGGCTGTCCGGCAGCCGCTGCGGCCTGCTTTTCCTCAAGCCTCAGCTTGCCCGCCTTGAGGCCGAGCGCGCGCCGCCCCAGCGCCACGGCGCCGGAGGTGACGATCACCACCGACTTTTTGTCTGCGTGGAGTTGGGCCGTGTCCTGCGCGATGCGGCGCAGGCGCTCGGCGTGCGCTGCGCCATTAGCCGGATCGATCAGGAGCGACGATCCGACCTTGATCACGATGCGTCGGGCGGATTGGAGAGGCGTCGTCATCGTGAAGAAGGCTTCCGGCCCGTGCGCTGCGCGGGGTCGGGGCGTCCCGACCAGACGATGTCGAGGCCATCGACGTGCACCCAGCCCGGCGCATTGTCAGTGTAGGACATGTATTGCGGCGCCATGGCGTCGGGGTTGTCCAGCGTGCCGGGCTTGATGTGGAGGACATCCGCGGCGGAGGCTGGCGCATGAAAGATGCGCGTGCCGCAGGTGGGGCAGAAGCAGCAATCGACGCTGGCGCCGCTGTCGCCGGGGCGCGACCAGGTCTTGAGCTCGCCGGTGAGATCGAGGTCGTCGCGGCGCACGCGCAGGCTCATGCCGAAGGCCGAACCCGACTGCTTGCGACAGGCGCCGCAGGCGCAGATTGAGAGGAAGACGGGCTCCGCCATGATGCGATAGCGCACGGCGCCGCACTGGCAGCCGCCTTCGAGCGGCAGGGCGGTCATGGCGTCCACCCCTTTTCGGTGGGGGCGGGTTCCTCGGCTTCGACTTCGCCTCGATCGATCTGGATCACCTTGAACAGGGCGGCGGTGACCTGCGGTACGCCCTTGCCGGTGGCGCCGGAGACGTGGAGCGGTCTTGAGCCGCAGGCCTTGGCGAGGAGGGCGGATTTCTCCGCGATCTCGTCTTCCGACAGCGCATCGATCTTGTTGAGTGCGACGATCTCGGGCTTCTCGGCCAGCGCCTCGTCGTAGGCGGCGAGCTCCTCGCGGATGATGCGGTAGGCCCCGCCGGGATCGTCCTGAGTTGCGTCGACAAGATGAAGCAGAACCGCGCAGCGTTCGACATGGCCGAGGAAGCGGGTGCCGATGCCGGCGCCCTCCGATGCGCCCTCGATCAGGCCGGGGATGTCGGCCAGCACGAAGGACGATCCGACGCCGAGCGACACGACGCCGAGATTGGGGTGGAGGGTGGTGAAGGGGTAATCCGCAATCTTCGGCTTGGCCGCGGAGACGGCGGCGAGGAAGGTGGACTTGCCAGCGTTGGGCTGGCCGACGAGCCCGGCGTCGGCGATCAGTTTGAGGCGCAGCCAGATCCAGCGCTCTTCGGCGTCCGTGCCAGGATTGAAGCGTCGCGGCGCCTGGTTGACCGACGACTTGAAGCGCGCATTGCCCCAGCCGCCCGATCCGCCCTTGGCGAGGAGCACGCGCTCGCCGACCTCGTCGAGATCTGCGATCAGCGTTTGCTGGTCATCCTCGAAGATCTGTGTGCCGACGGGGACCTTGATGATCGTGTCCTCGGCGCGCGCGCCCGTGCGGTTCTTGCCCATGCCGTGATGGCCGCGCTCCGCCTTGAAGTGTTGCGAGTAGCGAAAGTCGATCAGCGTGTTGAGATTGTCGACCGCCTCCGCATAGACGTCGCCCCCATCCCCGCCATCGCCGCCGTCGGGACCGCCATAGGGAACGAACTTCTCCCGCCGGAAGGAGACGCAGCCATCCCCTCCCGCGCCGGAGCGCACGTAGATCTTGCACTGGTCGAGAAACTTCATGAAGCAAGACTTCGCTGCGCGTGAATATGCGGATCGTGGGGATCGACATTATCGATTTGCGTGCCTTCCGGCCACACATAGCGGACGCATTCTGTCGACCGCTGGCGGGCGAGCCCCCAGGCGTGCGCCGTTCCGGTGCGGGAAAAGCCCAGCTTCTCCAGTACCCGGCCGGATGCGGGATTGTCGACGTAATGCCCCGCGGTGAATACCTCGGCCTTCAGCTCGCGCCGGGCCCAGTCCAGCAGTGCTGTGACGGCCTCGGAGACATAGCCTTCGCCCCAATAGGGCTTGCCGATCCAATAGCCGAGCTCCCACGCCGCCAGCCCGCTGAGGTCACGCCGCTTGAGCCCGCACGAGCCGATCAGTCCGGCGCTGCGCGTGGTGATGGCGAAGGGAAAGGTCTCGCCTTTGCCGCGTGCGGCCGACTGCATCAGGATCCAGCCTTCGGCTGCAATCGGAAGGTAGGGGTGGGGGACGGTGGCCGTCATCTTCGCCACTTCATAGTCGCCCAGGAAGTAGGCGAGGCGGCTGGCGTCCTCGGCCACAAACGGCCGCAGGCTCAGCCTCGGCGTCTCGATCGTATCACTCATGTTGGTCCCCTCTTACCGACCCTTCGCGGCACTGATCTGGGAACAGGGGAGGGAATGAAAAAGGGGAGGCGGTCCGCCTCCCCTGTTCAAATCTCAGGTTCGGACCGCTTCCTGGAGGAGGCGATCCGGATGTTGGGTATCCGCTCGCCTATTCGGCTGCCTTGGTTGCCGGGACGACGTCGACGAAGGTGCGGTTGAGTTTGCCGCCGCGGAAGGAAACCTTCCCGTCAATCTTCGCGAAGAGCGTGTGGTCGCGGCCCATGCCGACATCCCTGCCGGCGTAGTACTTCGTGCCGCGCTGGCGCACGATGATGTTGCCGGCGACAACCTGTTCGCCGCCGAATTTCTTCACGCCGAGGAACTTCGGGTTTGAATCGCGACCGTTGCGCGATGAACCGCCTGATTTCTTGTGGGCCATGAGGTCCGCTCCGTCGTCCGTTCTGTGGCCGCAAAGGCCAGGTTCGTTTCCCGGCGATTAGGCCAGGTCTTTGGCTTCCTTGACCAGCTGATCGTAGGGCACGCGGCCCTTGAAGATCTCGCCGTCGAGCTCGTCGAACTTCTCCTGAGAGAGGCCGGCGAGATCGGCATAGGTGTTGAAGCCGGCTTCGTTGAGCTTGGTCGCGCCCACTTTGCCGATGCCGGTCAGTTTCGTCAGGTCGTCACCGCCAGAAGCTTTCGCTTCCGCCTTCGGGGCTTCGGCCTTCTTCTCAGCCTTGGGGGCGTCAGCGGTCTTGGCTTCGGCCTTCGGCGCGTCAGCCTTCTTGGCTTTCTTCGGCGCAGACTTCGCTTCGCCGGTCGCCTTGCCCAGGTTGGAGGCGATCTCGGTGATGCGGATCACGGTCTCCTGCTGGCGATGGCCTTTCTTGCGCATGTAGGTGTTGCGCTGGCGTGTCTTGTAGATGGTGATCTTTGCGCCCTTGCGCTGCTCGAGCACTTCGCAGGCGACCTGCGCGCCGCCGACCAGCGGAGCGCCCATCTCGACCGAAGAGCCGTCGCCGACCATCAGAACGTCGCCGAAAACGTGGGTGGCGCCAGCCTCGACCGGCAGCTTCTCGACGACGAGGATATCGTCCGGCGCGACCCGGTACTGTTTTCCGCCCGTCTTGATGACCGCGAACATGGCTTCGTCTCTTTATATATGCGCAACAGCCATGACGGCGGCGGCGGTTGAATTCTCAAGGTCGGCGCCATGGTCCCGGGGCCCGAAAATGGGCTTGGATCGGGTCGGATGCGCCAGAAACTCGCACCGCCCGAGAGGCTCTCACGGGCGGGGAGCGGGCATATAGACGGGATGAGGCCGGATTGTCAAACCTCACGGCGGGTTTTTGGCGCGGTTAACGGCGGCCGCCCGGGAGACAAACCGGACTTCAGGCTATGGAGGTCTGACGTCGCCCCCATACCGGTCTCGCCGCCGGGATCGGGACCGGGGGGGCGAGTGAACCGACCGGCCGGGACCGCTCCCACGTCCTTGGTTCGCGCGGCGGTCGGTCATGGCTCAACCCTCAGCCCGCACCCTGTCGAGGGCCGCGCCGGGGATGGAAAAGCGCCTCTGCAGCGCCTCGCCTAAGCTTGCACAAGCGGCGGCCCTGTTATAGAGCCCGCTTCCTGCGGAGAGGTGGCAGAGTGGTCGAATGTACCGCACTCGAAATGCGGCGTAGGCGCAAGTCTACCGTGGGTTCGAATCCCACCCTCTCCGCCACTTGTACCCACACCCCTCAAAACAATGAAAAATAAAGGCTTTTAGTGTATCCCGACTGTACCGGGGTACAAAATCCGGTACAAATTGGGGGTGCGCCGAGTGACCGAAAGCTGTCTCTTCAGGCGGCCAAGTGGTCGCTATTACTTCCGCAGAGCAGTGCCCGCAGACCTTCGTGAGCGCGTGGGGAAACGGGAGTGGAAAGTCAGCCTGCGGACGCTCAGTTTGACCGAGGCGCGCGTGCTCGGTGCGGAGCTGTTTGCCGATACCGAAATAGAGATTGACCGGTTGCGTGGAAGGGGCGCCCCGAGTTCTCCGGTGCAGTCGACTGAGCAAGTTCCAAACGCTGAGGTTATGGCGCTGGCTCAGGACTGGTTCCATACCAAAGCCCGCCGTCGCGCCTCTCGCCTGGAGAGCCGGTTCTTGCTGAACCGTCCAGGCAGGTTCAAAGCGCGTGAGATTGTAGATGCTTTACGGGAAGAGCTTTCCCGGCTGGAGGCGCTTGATCCCTATGGAGCGGAGCTGGACGCGCTCACCAAGCCTTTCATCGCCAAGCTAGAGGATCACTTTGGGCTTTCAATTGATGACCCACGTCTCCTGGCTGACTTGCGTGCTGCTTACAGGGCGGCCCAAATAGCTTCCTTCAACGCGGCGCTGGCTGTGAGCGGCGGAGACCAGAAGTGGCGCGCGAAGCTCAAAGACATTGAGCCGACTAAACCAGACACCTTGGCCGACCTCTTAGGGCAATACCAAAAAGAACGGTCACCGCGTTGGGCACCTAAGACACACGGCAAGTTTGCCACCGTCGCGCGCATCCTCAACGACATCATTGGGCCGGATACGCCCGTCGGAGAGATTGACCGGCGGATGATGAGGGATGTGCGGGATGTGCTCCAACAACTTCCGCCTAGCTATACCCAAAGGCGGGCACTACGCGGCCTAGATGCGCGTGCTGCCGCCAAGCGTGCCCGTGAACTTCAATTGCCTACGCTCAGCAGGAAGAGCGTCCTGGATTATACCAACAACCTGAGCGCCATTTTCAAATTTGCGGTGCGGGAAGAGTTTATTGACCGCAATCCCGCTGAGCGGTTGGAGGTCTCTACGGCAGAGCGGGATGCACGACGGAGGCCGTTCACGAACGAGGAGCTCAGCCAGCTGTTTGCGGCGCCGATTTTTCACGGGTGTGTTGACGATGAATTGCGCTGGAGAGAGGCGGGACCCACGCGGCACAGAAGAGGGCGCTACTGGGTTCCGCTCATCGCGTTCCACACCGGGATGCGTTCAAATGAGGTCTGTTGTCTGCGAGTTGGTGACATCAAACAGGAAGACGGAGTTTGGTGCATCTACGTGAGTGATAGCGGGGGGCGGCGCTTGAAGACCAAGAATTCCAACCGAGTGATCCCAGTACACCAAGGCTTGGTGGGTCTTGGTTTTCTGGATTGGGTGGAACATTTAGACGGGGCGGGCGGAGCCGACGCAGACCTGTTCCCGGAGCTGCCGTTCGGCAAGCTGGGCTACCGCAGTGACAGTTTCTCCAAATGGTTTGGACGCCTGCGCAAGTCGGTGGGAGTGACGTCGCCGGGAACGACCTTTCACAGCTTTAGACACTACTTTGAGGACCGGCTGCGCGAGGCAAAAGTCATCATTGAGCATCAGGAGCGGATAATGGGGTGGGGAAACCGCCACATTCAGAGGGCCTACGGAGAGGGACCATCTGTCACGATGTTGGCGGACGACATCGCTCGTGTACGGTTGCCTGAACTAAACGACAGCGGGTGGGT
>JACLAD010013900.1_pt1 | contig 10777 bp, 15 predicted proteins | sample 8027901 | NCBI WGS metagenome assembly JACLAD01 (sample SAMN15725071, study PRJNA655200) | protist metagenome | isolation source: fluorescence activated cell sorting (FACS) single amplified genomes of... | place: Spain: Blaines Bay Microbial Observatory, Mediterranean Sea | collected 2016-07-05
CCCGGGCGTCCAATCGCCCGATTCCGGTTCGCGGATGAGAGCTGAAAACCTCACAGGCAGAAAGGCGCAGGATGCCGGCGATTGGCAGTGCAAGGTTGCAGACGACTGATGATGGGCGCCCCCTGCCGGTTGCGCCGCCGCGTTCATTACTTGCGACGCAGGTGCCCCACCGATTACCGAAGGTTCCGAATCGTGAATTGGATGAGAGACGATGCCAGCCGCGAGCAAAAGGCAGACAGCAAGCCTTACCCAAGCCCGAATCATCGGTACAGTTTGTCGTAAAATCTTCTCGTTGCTCAACCGCATCGCTTATCCGAGCAGGCGCTAGTTGTCGTCAACTTAAGTTTGGGCATAAGAAAAGCGACCTGCATTGATCCAGAACAATACCGCTCCAAGCCGTCCTCCACAATGTGGTAGTTGATCACATCGCGTGCAGCCGTCCAACCTGCGGTCGCAACGGTGTTTCACCGGCCAGACGGTTCCCGGCTTGTCATCTCCTCGTACAGCCGCTCAACGTCCTCCCGACGACATAACCCGGTGCCGGCCGATAACACGGCCGCAGCACCTGCTGCCATTCCATAGCCAAATGCATCTTGCGCCGAACGCCCTTGGGCGAGGCCGAGGGTCATAGCTGCCACGAAGCTATCTCCGGCGCCCACTGCACTTTTCGCAGCCACCTTCAGTGCAGGCAAACGCAGCGTACTTCCGCTCGTTGCAAGCAGCGCGCCGTCACGGCCGAGGGTCAGGGCCACCAGCTCGGCTGCACCCGATTCCACCAGTTCCTGCGCCGCCGCCTCCTGCGACGCTTGGTCGGGCAGCTTCCGTCCAAGCAGAGTCTCGAGTTCACCCAGACTTGGCTTGACCAAGTGAACACCGCGCGCGAGCCCGACGCGAAGAGCGCTTCCCGAGGTGTCGAGCACAAGCCTAGCGCCCTTACGGCGGGCGAGGTCAGCGACGGTGGCGTAGAGATCGTCGGGAACGCCGCGCGGCAGACTGCCGCTCGCAACGAGATAGTCGCAGTCGAGATCCTCAAGCATCGCCAGTAACGCCCTCCATTCCGATTCCTGGACCACAGGGCCAGCGGGCACGAAGCGATATTCCTGGCCGCTCGAGCGCTCGTATACGGCGTGGCTGATGCGGGTGTGGTCCTGGATCGGGACGCGCCGCCGTGTGATGGCCGCGGCGTCGAGAAGGTCGTCGAGCACGCCGCCCGTCGCGCCGCCCGCGAGATAGGCGGCAAGCGTCGTGCCGTCGAGTTCCTGGACGACCCGCGCCACGTTGATGCCGCCTCCGCCCGGATCGTAACGTTCCTCCGACGTCCGGATCTTGTGGATCGGACGCACGACATCCGCCTGGGCTGCGCCGTCGATTGACGGGTTCAAGGTCAAAGTCACGATGGCTTTCATCGCATCGCTCCTCCAGTTCAGGCGGCGCACATCGACCTCGGGGGGCAGCAGGACTTCCCCCCTGATGGCAAGACGCCACAAAGCGGCGCCACGACCGTCAAGCGCGTCGTGGCCGTGGCCATGGCCATGGCTAAAGACGGCGCTCGTGCGCATTTCTTACGCCTCGGCGTGCGACATGCCCAATCTGTCGGCTGGCAGCACGCGCGAAGCCCTCACGAAAGGCGGAGACACGGCGGGCGACCAAGAACATAGCCCGGCGGCCCCTCTGACTGTAAGGCCGGCGCTACCTTCGGCGTCCCTATCTTCAACATGCGCGATCAAGGGTGCGGCCGATTTCAGATCCAACCTGCATTTTGCAGCGGCGCTGCAAAGTGGTCTCAATCCGGGTTTCCGCGATCTTGGAGGCGAGATCTGTTGGTTTTACTTCGCCGGAAGTCGCTGAGCGATTGGTTGGTGCGGCGTCGCAGGGAAGGGTCCTTCCATTCTCCTCCATCGACGAGCTGCGAAGCATGGCCAATCAGGCGCTGAAGGAAAAGCGTGAGATGCTCCTCAACGCGCATGGCCAACCTTATCCATTGTGCACCGAGAGGAGGATTATTTCAGAGTTACCGACCCGGAAATTGCGCAAATGGAAGCAAGCAAAGGGCCAGGTTAACGACGAATGATGATCAGTGTGCGACATCTCGATTATCTTGTCGCAGCCGCCGAGAACGGGAGTTTCCGACGGGCCGCAGAAGCGCTTCATGTGCGACAGTCGAGCGTCAGCCGCGCAATTCGGCAACTCGAGGATGATTTGGGCGTCTCGCTGTTCGAACGACGAGCCACGGGTGCGCATCTGACGGACGCCGGACGGCGCCTACTGCGCGAGGTGCGACCAGCGCTGGAGCAACTTGATCTCGCACGCAAGGCAGCGACTGCTGCTGGTCGCGGGGAGATCGGCGTGGTGCGCGTCGGGATTCTCACCTCGCTCGCCGGAGGGTTTTTACGGGAACTCGTTCGCTACTATGGCCACCGGCACCCTGAGATCACGATCGACATCCGGGATGGCGGCCGTGACGAGCATGTCAGCGCGATCAGGAGGCGAAAGCTGGATGTGGCGTTCGTGACCGGAGATCGTGGCATTGCGGATTGTGAAATCGCGCCACTTTGGGAGGAGCGGGTCCACGTCGCGCTTCCTGAGGGACATGAATTGGCCGGCAGACGGCAAGTCGACTGGCCCGACCTGCAAAGCGAGTGTTTTATCGTTAGCCGGTTTCCACCCGGACCGGAGGTGCATGATTACATTGTCCGCAGGGCGGCCGACTACAGCACCTACCCGGAAGTCCTATACAAGGCGGTGGTGCAGGAGACATTGATGAACCTCGTTGGCCTCGGGCAAGGGATCACGTTGGTGTCCGCGGCTTGGGTGGATGTGAAACTCCCCGATCTCGTGCTGCGTCCTTTGAGCGATCCGGCCGATATTGTTCCGTTCAGCGCCGTCTGGTCGCCGGCGAACGATAATCCCGCCCTGCGCCGTTTCATCAGCGTCGCCCATACCTTGGCCGGGCGCGTTCGGCGTGGCGCCTCCGATTGGGCGCCGGACGCGCTGGCGCTCACTCCGATCGGGCGCGAGTCTTCCGCAAGCGGACAAAAGCCCGATCCGTCGTCATGAACCGCTTCAGCATGGGCGGAATAAGCTTGGTCGGTTCCGGAGTCGCCTGACCCGTCTCCCGGGCCATGATCTCTGCATAGGCGAGAAGGTCGCGATGTATATCCGCGGGCAGTTCGATATTGAGTTTGACGGGCCTGTCTTCGGGTATCACCGATAGCTTGAGTTTTGTCATGGCTCAGCCTCGATAGGGTTCGAGAACCAGGTCGCGGGTGACGATGACGCGCACCGGAAAGCCGGGCCGGACCGTCAGCGTTGGCGCGACCTGCAACTGGCGTTGGACAATCTGCTCGCCGGCGTCGTTGATCGTGTCCTGAGCACCATTGCGGATCGCCTGGATCAGGCGCTCATCATCATCCATGGTCAGTTCCGCCCCGACCGACAGCAGCGTGGAGAGACCGGCGGCCTTGGCGAGATCCCACCAGTGGTAGTCGACGCTGTCCTCCAGGCCTGCATAGCCTTGGGTGTCCGCACCCGGCTGACGTTCAAGGACAATCGAGTGTCCGTTGGGAAAGATCAGGCGGTTCCAGACGAGGAGCACGCGCCGATCGCCGAAGCCGACGTCATTGCTGTACTCACCGATGATGCGCGTTCCCTGCGGGATCAGCACCATACTGCCGGTTGGGCTGTCATAGACGTGTTGCGTGACCTGCGCAGTGATCTGGCCGGGAAGATCGGAGCGGATACCGGTGATGAGCGCGGCCGGAATGACCGACCCTGCCTGCAACACGTAGGGGGAGGCCGGCGCCATCACGCGATCCGGCGCGACGGTGCGTCGGTCCACAGGTCCGTTGAGGAAAGCAAGATCGCTGTTCTGAGCGGCTGGCGGCTGCACGCCGAGATCGAGACCGCTAAGGCCAGGCGCCGGCGCAGCATTTGCGGTGGTCGGGCCGGTCTGGAAGAAGACCTCGCTGGTGCGCGCCGCTTCTTCCTCGGCCAGGCGCCGCTGCTCCTCCGGATCGACGGTCGGCGCGTTGATCGTCGGCGGCGGGACGGGCTGGCCGCGTTCCTGGGCGTCGAGGATCGGACGGCCGAGATCGCCGGGCAGCGGGGGGCCGAGCACCGGACCGGTATAATCGCGGGGCAGCTCGTTGAGCCCATCGGCGGTGTTGCGGTTCTCGGTGGAGTAGAGCTCTTCGCCCCCCGCCCCGTTCTCGGGCGTTTGAAGGGCAAAGATCAACGCACCGCCAACACCGAGAGCCGCGACAAGGCCCAGTCCGGCGAGAACGCGGCGCGAGAGCCGCGTGACCCGCGGTGGGTTTCCACGCAACCGCATCGGTTCGGCCGTGTCGGCGGGCGTCGCTTCGAGCGGAACGCCATCTTCCCTGTCGCCAATATTGCTCATGACCCTTGCCCTCCGCTTGAGCTCCGGGCGTTCCTCGCTTGAGAAGCTCCACTGGAGCTTCTCATCCCCTCACGGGGACCGCTCCTCACCCCATCGGTGCGCACGATCCTGACGGTCTGCTGGCGATCCCCGCTGCCGAGGCGCAACTCGGCGGCCCCGAAGATGCGGTCCACGATCAGGATGTTTTGGTAGATGCGGCTGTTGACGATGTCGGGCTCGCCGTCAGAGCCGAGCACGAACAGCGGCGGCATCTCGCCCTGCACGATCCCGGCGGGAAAGACGATGTAAACCCGCCGCCCGTCATCGAAGACCGAGACCGGCCGCCAGGGCGGGCTGTCGCCCTGCAGGCCGTAGCGATAATGGCGCACCGAGGCCGCTGGAATGGTCGGTGTGGACGGCGCCGCGCGCTGCGATGCGGGCGGTTGCGGATAGGCCCAGGCGACCGCGGGCATGTAGGGGTCGTCGCGGGACCGCAACTCGAGCATGTAGGTCCGGCGATCGGTGGTGATGACCAGGTTGGTCATGATGTCGGACCGCGTCGGCTTGACGAGGATGTGGACACGGGCGTTCGTGCCCGAACCGCTTTCGGTGTCGCCGATGATCCAGCGGGCGGTGTCGCCTGCGGCGATCGGCCCGGCCCCGGTCAGCACTTCGCCCGGTTCGAGTGCGATATTGGTGATTTGGCCGGGCGCGGCATAGACCTGATAGAGCGCGCCCTCGCTCCAGGGGTAGATCTGGATGGCATTGTAGTAGCCCTCCCGGCGAGGCTCGACTCGGGCGGCCACATTGGCATTCTCGACCTGTCCCGTTGGTGTGGAAGATGCCTGTCCACCTCGCGCGACCGTCCAGGCCGGTGGCGTGTGAAGCGGTCGCGGCGGTTCGTCGGTCGTGGGTCGCTCGACCCTCGGCACCGGCGGCACGCTGTCGTCGTAGCTGATCTCCGGCGGACGATAGGTGGCGCATCCAGCGAGCGTGGTGGCGGAAAGCAGCACAAGCGGCAGTGCGGATTTCCGGAAATACGGAAGTGCGGGTTTGCGGAAACACATGCTCATTGCCCCATCTCCCGCGACCAGTTGATGGCGTTGACGTAGATCCCGAGGGGGTTGGCCCGCAGCTTTTCGGCGTCGCGCGGGGGCTGGATGACGATGGTCAGGATGGCCGTCCATCGCTCGGTCGTTGAGAGCTGACCGTTCTCGTAGTGGCGCTCGGTCCAAGCCACGCGAAAGGAATTCGGCGAGGCGCGAATGACGCTTGAAATCTCCACGGAGATCTGCTGACGCCCGACCCGTGTGAACGGGTCGTTGGCGCGGGCATAGTCATTGAGGGCGAGTGCGCCGCGATCGGTGGTGAACTCGTAGGCGCGGAGCCAGTTCTGGCGCACGATGATCGCGTCGGCGGGGATCGCGCGCACCTGCTCGATGAAGCGCGCGAGATGGAAGGCGATCTGCGGATCGCTGGGCTCGAAGTCGGCTGCCGCGGGGCCGACCGCGTGCGCCTCGCCGAGATTGTCGACCTCGACGACCCAGGGCACGACCGAACCGTTTGTCGATTGCCAGACCAGGGCGCTCGCGAAGCCTCCGGAGAGGATGAGGCACCCAAACGCCATCAGCCGCCAGTTGCGGGCCTGGACCCGCGCCGACCCGATGCGCTCGTCCCAGACCTGGGCCGCGCGCTGATACGGTGTCTCGGGCTCCGCCGACTTGCCGTAATGGGTGGTGGATCTTTTGAAGAAGCTCATGAGCGATTCCCCTCGGAGAGATTGACAGAACTGGCGCCGCCGTGGCTGTCGCCCGAGCGCACCGCGTGGGCGGCGGCCTGGACGCCATGCGAAAGGCGCTGCGAGCGCTTCATGCGCTTCGCCCAATCAGGCGCACCGTCAGTTGGTGTGGATGGGATTGCGGCGGACCCCGCCGTGCTGCCGCCGCCGCCCAGTGTCCCGCCGGTCGTCTCGAATGCCGATCGAGCGCCCGACTGGAAACTCTGCCGTGCGCTCTCGGCAGCCCTCGTGCCGGCGCGGCGCAAGGGAGAAGTCGCCGCGCGTGCGCCAGTGCTCGCAATCGCGCCGAGACCGGACCCAACGCCGGCCACGCCGGATTGCCCGGCTGAACCGAGACTATAAGCGGTCGCCGCTCCACCTGCTGCTGCAACACCGCCGCGCGCAGCGGCGGCCGTACCCGAGAGCGCCATGCTGCCGCCACGCGCAGCGAGACCAACGGCGCCTGCGCCCGCGACCGCGGCGCCGCCCACGGCAAGGCCGGTGCCAACGGCGGCGCCCGCGCCGAGCTGCGGTCCGCCGGAGACGAGGCCGTTGGCGATGCCAGGTCCGAAGATGCCGAGGCCGAGCAGCGACAGAGCCGCAAGCACCACGGCCATGGCCTCGTCGATCGTTGGCGTGACGCCACCGAACCCGGCTGTGAATTGGGAGAACAGGGTTGAGCCGATACCGATGATCACTGCCAGCACCAGAACCTTGATACCCGACGAGATCACGTTGCCGAGCACGCGTTCGGCCATAAAGGCGGTCTTACCGAAGAGGCCAAACGGGATAAGGACGAATCCGGCGAGCGTCGTCAGCTTGAACTCGATCAGCGTGATGAAGAGCTGGATGGCGAGGATGAAGAAGGCGAGCAGCACCAGCGCCCAGGCGAAGAGCAGGCAGGCGATCTGGACGAAGTTCTCGAAAAAAGCGACCCAACCCATCAGGTCGGAGATGGATTCGAGCAGAGGCCGCGCCGCATCGAGCCCGGTCTGGGCGACGCGACCCGGGCGCATCAGGTCGGCGGCGGTGAAGCCGGTGCCCGACGCCATCAGACCGAGGCCGGCGAAGCTCTCGAAGACGATGCGGGCGAGGTTGTTCCAGTTGCCGATGATGTAGGCGAAGACGCCGACAAAGAGGGTCTTCTTGACCAGCCGGGCGATTATGTCGTCGTCGGCGCCCCAGGACCAGAACAACGCGGCGAGCGTGACATCGATGACGATCAGCGTCGTAGCGATAAAGGCCACCTCGCCGCCGAGGAGGCCGAAGCCGCTATCGATATAGCTGGTGAAGACCCCGAGGAAGTTGTCGATGACACCTGTGCCGCCCATCGATCATTGATCCTCGTTCTGGGACGCGCCGCCGGACGGCGCGCGGCCGAGGAAGCGGTCGCGGGTCTCGGCCCAAACCGCGAGACACTCGGGGTCGCGCGCCGCCGCCTCTCCCAGTTGCTGGCAGCGCCGCTGCTCCGGGCGCAGCGGATCGACGGAGGGCGCAAGCGCCGGCGCGGGAGCCGGCCGCACAGGCTCGTCCTTGCGCGTCATCTGGATCGCCGTCGCGGTGATGGCGAAGGCGACGAAGACGATCGCTCCGATCCGTGCCAGGGTCTTGCCCTCCATCGCTTTCCCCTTTCCGGCTACTCGGTCACCTGATGGTGTCGCGGCAGGAAACGGCACGGCCGCTGCTGACGCCCGGTGAGGTCATGCAGCTTCCGCCAGCGGACGAAATCGTCATGGTCGCCGGCACGTCACCGATCCGCGCGAAGAAGGTGCGCTACTACGAGGACCGGCGTTTCCAGGACCGCATTCTGCCGCCGCCGTCGAAAGCAGAGCCGGTCGAGGCTCAAGACGACGAATGGACCACGTTGGCGTTGCCACCTAAACCGACGCTTCACGCCAGCACCTCTGGCAGCGCTGGCGACGAGGAGGATACCACCGATTCCGAACGGCGGCGCCAACCGGAACTCAGTCGCACCAAACCCGTGGAGAAGAAGGCTCCGATCGAAAACGAGTTCGAGATTGACCCCCTCGATCACGATCAGGAGGAAGCTGCCCGCAACAGCCGGATGTCCCGCACGATCCAACGGGTGGCGCGGCAGGTCTCGCTCGACCCCAAGGACGGGATGGAGCTCTGACCCGTGTCTGGCCGCAGAAAGAAGACACAGATCTCCGTCTATCTCGACCCGGACATCATGGCGATGCTTGCAGACTATGCGGCGCGCCGCGAGCAATCGCAGTCCATGATCGCGGAGGCCGCGATCGCCTCCTTCCTTTCGCCGGACGATGCCGAAAGGCGCGAGGCTGTTGTCGCAAAGCGGTTGGATCAAATCGATCGCCGCATGACCCGTCTGGAGCGAGATGTCGGAATCTCCGTCGAGACATTGGCCATCTTCATTCGCTTCTGGCTGGCGACGACGCCGGCCCTGCCGGAACCGGCCGCCCAAGCGGCTCGCGCCAAGGCCGGGGAACGATACGAGTCTTTCATCACCGCTCTTGGGCGGCGCCTCGCCAAAGGCCCGAAGCTCCGGCAGGAGATCCCCGAAGATGTCAGCGCCTCAGACGATCAACAGCACTGATGACAAGATAGCGAGGGCGAAGCGGCTCAAATGACCGGCGGCCAGTCTGCGACGTGGGCTGTCCCCATCAGAGCACCGTCCGACACCAGCTTCGCGTCCTGTGCGTGGTCCGCATCTTTGACGGCCTGAGGTGCGCGATCATAGCCGGCCTGGTCGCCATATCCGATCGTGATGAATTTCGGCATCACGCATACTCCCTTTCCTTTTCATGCGGGCGAGAGCCCGCGAATTGATAGGCGCACCGCCGTTCTCCTGTATTTGCACGCTACGCTACTACGCCGCTAAATACTTGTTGAGTCAGCGCTAAATCAGGCTCCTTTAATCATCCCCGCATGGGGATCGCCTGTTTGTCCCCGTTCGAAGCGGGGATCGAATGGCAGCCTCACATCACAATTCGGAAGGGATCGCGCGCGGCGCGAGGATGCTGCGCACCGCGCTCGGTCAAGCCATCGCGGCTTTCCTTGATGACCGGGGCGTTGTCGAGGTGATGCTGAACCCGGACGGGCGGCTATGGATCGACCGCCTCTCCGAGGGGCTGTCCGACAGCGGCGAACGCCTGTCATCGGAGGACGGCGAGCGCATCATCCGTCTGGTCGCCCACCATGTCGGCGCGGAAGTCCATGCCGGAAGCCCGCGCGTCTCGGCGGAGCTGCCCGGCACGGGGGAGAGATTCGAGGGACTTCTGCCGCCGGTCGTGGCGGCGCCGGCCTTCGCGATCCGCAAGCCGGCCGTCGCGGTGTTCACCCTCGACGACTATGTCGCCGCCGGCATCATGACGGCCGAACAGGCGTCGGCATTGAGAACCGGCGTCGCCGCGCGCGCCAACATCCTCGTTGCCGGCGGCACCTCAACGGGCAAGACCACACTCACCAATGCACTGCTGGCTGAGGTTGCCAAGTCCTCCGACCGCGTCGTCATCATCGAGGACACGCGCGAGCTGCAATGCGCCGCGCCTAACCTTGTCGCCATGCGGACAAAGGACGGCGTCGCCTCGCTCTCCGATCTCGTCCGCTCGTCCCTGCGCCTGCGGCCCGATCGCATCCCCATCGGCGAGGTTCGCGGCAGCGAGGCGCTCGATCTCCTGAAAGCCTGGGGCACCGGACATCCGGGCGGCGTCGGTACGATCCATGCGGGCACCGCGTTGGGCGCGCTTCGCCGCCTCGAGCAACTCATCCAGGAAGCTGTCGTCACGGTGCCGCGCGCGCTGATCGCCGAAACCATCGATCTCGTGGCGGTGCTGTCGGGGCGCGGCTCCGCCCGCCATCTTTCCGAACTCGCTCGTGTCGAAGGCCTCAGCCCCGATGGCGACTATCGCGTCGTGTCGGCCATCGAGGCCCCCGACGCGCCTCTTCCCACCTCAGCCGCAAAGGAACGTTTCCATGAACCAGGCCCTGCGTAGCACCCGCCATGGACTGGCGACCGCCACATCGGTGGCGGTCATCGCCTTGATGATGGCGCCCGCCGCCCACGCCTCCGGCTCCTCCATGCCATGGGAGGCGCCGCTTCAGTCGATCCTCGAGTCGATCGAGGGGCCGGTCGCCAAGATCCTTGCCGTCATCATCATTATCATCACCGGCCTGACGCTCGCCTTCGGCGACACGTCCGGTGGATTCCGCCGCCTCATCCAGATCGTTTTCGGTCTATCGATCGCCTTCGCGGCGAGCTCCTTCTTCCTGTCCTTCTTCTCCTTCGGCGGCGGGGCGCTGGTCTGATGGCGGGCGCTTCCGACCAGGGCGCGGAACTGCTCGGCTTTTCGGTGCCGGTTCATCGGGCGCTCACCGAGCCGATCCTGTTGGGCGGCGCGCCGCGCGCCATCGCGATCATGAACGGCACGCTCGCCGGCGCAGTCGGCCTCGGCCTGCGGCTCTGGCTGGTCGGTATCGCGATCTGGGCGGTCGGACATATCGCGGCGGTCTGGGCCGCCAAGCGCGACCCGCTCTTCGTCGAGGTCGGCCGACGTCATCTGCGCATTCCCGCACACCTCGCCGTCTGAACGCAAAGGTGCGGCCATGATGAATCTCTCCGAATACCGCAACCGCAATACCCG